>Ga0302286_10001243_pt1 | contig 19206 bp, 16 predicted proteins | sample III_Fen_E2_3_FD_198765 | JGI IMG/M metagenome (GOLD analysis project Ga0302286, IMG submission 198765) | Peat permafrost microbial communities from Stordalen Mire near Abisko, Sweden - III_Fen_E2_3 | ecosystem: Environmental > Terrestrial > Soil > Wetlands > Permafrost | place: Sweden: Abisko...
TTGTACCCGGATATCGAGTTTAAACAGATAAAATAGCCTGTCAGCAATCCGAATCCAACCCCCAGAAATAAACAGGCTACTTTCAGGGTTCCGAAAATACTGTTTCCGGTACTTTTAATCGGAAACGAGAACTTGTTTTCAATCATCGAAGCATCAAACCGGTCTCCTATCTTATCAATGATTGCCAAACGTTCTTTTTTGCGTACAAATAAATCAAACAATTTGAAAATACCAAAAGTTATAATTCCTACAACCAGTGGAACAGTAATAAAGTCCATCATAAGTTTTTGTTTTTAAATAAATAATTTCGTTCTTTGCACTGTTTGACGCATCAACTCCAAATAGGTTACACAACAACTAAAGATTTAAAATTTAAAGCCCGAACCTGTAACCGGAACCGATAGTCTGCGTCTATACATACAACATGGAGAATCTGGATGAAATAAACTACATTAAACGGATCCTGGAGGGCGAAACAAACTTGTTTTCAGTTTTTCTGGAACGTTATAGCCGGTCCATCCATTCGTTGATAGTCCGGATTATTCCGTCCAAAGAAGAGGCCGAGGAGCTTACCCAGGATACTTTTATGAAGGCATTCCGGAAGCTTGAGACCTTTAAAGGGGATTGCAGCTTTTCCACCTGGCTGTTTCGCATTGCTTATAACACTGCCATTTCGGCTACCAGGAAGCGAAAAATCATATTCCCGGTTATTGATGACAACTTGCTGGAGAATGTTTCCGACGAAACTATCGATCGGGTCTTTGGGGATGATGAAGATGAAAACAGGCTGCAACAACTGGAAGAAGCGATTAACATGCTGAACGTAGAAGAAAAGACTTTGATCACCCTGTATTATTCCGGGAATAAATCCATAGCGGAAATAGCCGGCCTGATAGAGCAAACCACCGATAATGTGAAAGTAAAGCTGTACAGGGTACGGAAGAAACTCTATGTTTTAATGCAAAAATAAATGGACATGAACAAAGATAAAGCAATTATCAAAGCACTGGAGTCACAGGTGAATCCCATGCTGTCCGCCGGGTTCAACCAGCTGCTGATGGGTAAGCTCTGCGCGGCTGTTGAGAAAAAGAGAAAACGCATGTATATCCTGACTCTTTGCCTCCTCTCAACCGTCTCAGCAGGCCTGATCCTGATGGGCGTCTTTCTGATGAAGGATTATCTCCCGTCCGGATACACCTTTCAGATTCCAACCTTTCACAACCTGATTGAATCATTGCCCAGGTACGGTTTCGGTTTTTATATTGCGTTCCTGATTCTGGTCCTGATTGGGTTAGATGCTTATTTCCGTCAACTGCTGCACAAAAAGAAAAGCCATAAATCCAACCCGTCCCGGTGAAGTGCGTTTTTTGGTTGGCTTGAATTGAATTGCAGGTTCTGCAAAAGGATTAGAAAATGTTTCTTCGGCTTTGTAACGTGTTGGGAAGGTAACTGAATTTCTGAGATGAGTATCTCTGTTATGTTGCGCCCTTCATCAAACAATAACTTTCAACTTCTGCCATTCCTCCACTTTCTTTTCCCACTTCATGCCGGCATTGGCAGGGCTGCTTGAAGGGAATGAAAACAGCGTTACCGTGTCATTGACGGGAATATATTTCCGATACAGGCGTTCCGATGTTTTGCCGTTAAACCCTATGGCTTTCAGGTGGGGATGTGAGGCAACAAACCCACTGATATCGTTTGGCATTTCTTCGGAAATGTTGCTGTCTAAGCTACCATTCCGCAGGCAGGTGCTGCAAATATCCCAGAGGGCAATTTTATTTCGAATCAAAAAGATCTTCCTGTCCTCATAGTGCTCCGGCACCTCTTTTCCAGTCACCTCCGCCAGCAGTTTCCAGAACAGGTTACGCGGGTTTGCATAATAAGCCTGTTGTTTCAACGACTCCATCCCCGGCATGGTTCCCAGGATCAGGATCCGGCATGCTGCATCTTCAATCGGGGGCAAACCCTCCACGTGGAAGTCGTTCAGAAGCTTATCACCCGGTGGGATCAGGGCTTCGGTGAATTTACTTCTCATTCTTTCTGTGTATTTTGGGAATCATTCTTCTTGGTTCCGGATTCAGGAACAGGACGTTCCGGGTTCCGGGTTTCGCGTTTCGTGTTGGGACATGCTGTGCCTCGAATTGACGACTTCAGTTCGTGAAGCCTTCACGAATCAATTCACCTTCAGCAGCCTCACTACCCATACCGTAACTGAATAAGGCTGGATAGCAGGATAAGCACCCGCAGCTCCATACCCAAGTTCCTGGGACAATACGATTTTCCGCACTTCACCTACCTTCATATGCATCAGGTTCGCAGACCAGCCTGCAATGACCTGGTTGACGGTAAACGTTTTGGCACCGGTGGTGCCGTCCGGAGAAACATCACTGGTGTAGGTTTCGTCAAATACCGACCCGTTAATCAATTTTCCCCGGTATTGTACCATCACCTTATCAGTAGATATCGGACTGGAAACCGTTGAGTCACCCGTCTCAATCACTTTATAAAAGTAACTGCCCCCGCCGCTGCTTTCCGGAACTGTGACCTGGGTATATTTCACACTGTCCTGCATATTGAGAATATAAGCATCATTTCTGTCTTTCCAATCGGTAGACATGACTGTCGGATCAGTAGAGATACACGAGCTACCCAATAACACGCAACCCAATAGCGTGAGAAAACTTATTTTAATTCTTTTCATACTTTCTGTGGCATTTAATTAATTTCGTACAAAGATAGATGTTTTCTCTGAATCTTTCAAACCCTGATTACATCTCCAAACACAACCCTGCACACAACCTCAACACACGACCCCGACGATATTCTCGTCGGGGCCGGTAAAAGCAAATATCCTGAACCAAATACCTTTTATCGACCAGCTCGCAGCTAAGTAAGAATAAGAGCCTCTGCGAGGGGTCGTTGCAAGCCGCATCTCCGGTTGTCTTACATCATCAACCGCCTCCCCAGATAACTCTGATTACGGCTGTAACATGCTATCCACGCCCAGAACACAACCCAGAACACAACCCAGAACTCAACCCTGGAACACGGCCTCAACATACGACCCCGACATATTCCTGTCGGGGCCGGTAAAAGCAAATAACCTGAACCAAATACCTTTTATCGACCCGCTCACAGCTAGATAAGAATAAGAGCCTCAGCGAGCGGTTCGTTGCAAGCCGCATCTCCGGTTGTTTTACATCAACAACCGTTCCCTCAGAGGACTCCGATTACGACTGTAACATGCTATCCACGCCATGAACACAACCTGGAACTCAACCCTGGAACTCAACCCTGGAACACGGCCTCAACATACGACCCCGACATATTCCTGTCGGGGCCGGTAAAAGCAAATAACCTGAACCAAATACCTTTTATCGACCAGCTCGCAGCTAAGTAAGAATAAGCACCTCAGCGAGCGGGTCGTAGACAACTTGAACGCTAAAGTATTAAAATACGAATTATCCAAAACTTTATACAAGTTGCCCTGTTCTATATAAGAAAGATATCATGAATTCTATTTGCCTAAAATCCATGTTCTTATGAAAACAATGAATACCTATATAGACAGGAATAAATTCAATGAAGAGATTGTAGATTTGGTAAATGATTATTTGGATAATATGGATGTTTATCCGGAAAGTACCTGTATTGCCGTTTACAAACAGACCTGCGATTTAGAGCTCTTTACAGCCACTGAAGTCGGTGTAAACTGGGAAACATACCCTATCACATCATTTCTTCGCCAAAACGAAAATAAAGACGGAATAGAAGTGGATATTGATGCCACCTTAGATCTTGCAGATAAGTTTTACTTCATGTAATAATCTTATTGAATAATTTGACCTATTAGTTTTTCTAATCTGTTAGTTCGAAGAATGGATGTTTTTTTACTCGCATTCCCGAATCACTATCACTCTACATTCCAACAAGCTAAATATGGAAATGTTTTTTTTGATCCCGTTCAACATTTTTTTCCAGTTTTTCTTTCCAATACGCTGCATTCGACTTTGGCAACCAGCCTTCCTAACTCTTGATTCAGAACATAAGATACGACCTTGCGGGTTTTGTAAAAGCATTTGCCATTTACCAAACTCATGATATAACTTTAAACAGTTATTTCAGGAAGATGTTTTGATAATGATAGTCTAAGAACTCTTTTGAAGGAAGAAATTTATCCGGAAGAATAATTTGTTTATTTTCAAAAGCAATAAAATTATTTTCAATTGTTTGGGTTATGTTATTTCTTTTCAATCTTGGTGAGAGAATCAATTTATAATCATCTGAAGAAATAGTTATTAATCCACTATCAAAAGCCCTGTCATGAAGCGCATTCAGGCAAAGCCCATTCATTGGGTTTAAACGGTTTTTATCATCTTTACTCCATGGGACAATATGGCTTGCAATTAATAATTCTGTATTTTCATTACCTGTAATACAACAACGGCTATTATAGGTTGCCAAGACTATGTTTCTAAAAATAGATTGGTTCACCCTTATTTTTACCAATCTTTCTTTTTCAATACCATTCTTTGGTAAATCAGTAAATTCAATGTGATTAATTTTCTCGATGGTGGAATTTGTCTTTTTTGCCAATAAGACTTCACTCTTAATTAAGGCATTATCCCAGTTTTGATAAAATTCATCCCAAATTTCTTTGTCTAACTTACTTGCATTCGATGCTCCTTTTATTCCTCTTGCTTTCAAGCTAGGGTCAAAACTTGCCAAATTACCCAATTTAAAAGTAACCGAAGAAGGTGTTCTTCCGATCAAATTAGCAAACTCAATAATCAACGGATTACCATGATGCATCTTGCCAAAAGGTATCTTACAATATAGATTTATTGCTAAAATCAATTCATCTCTTGTCCAAAGTCTTTGGTCTGCTTTCATCTAAATTACAAATTTATGCTAGCAATTCAACTATTTTTTCATGACTATTTCCCAAAACCAAGATCTCAGATTTAAAGTCAAAAAGCTTATCTACAATAATTTTTTTGTGTCTATTCTTATTCTTTGATAATATTAGATTTTGCATTTCTTTATTAGTTTGGATTTTTATCAAATCAACTAATCCTTGTACAGTATAGTTATTTTGAATTGACACAAATAAGCATTGCTTAATGATCTTTATAATTATGCCTTTATAGACAGCAATAGCTCTTTTGGGAAAAATCTCATCATAGCTTATCTTTAGTTTCTTAACAGGTAAAATATCAATATAATCTGTTGGTATATCTCCAAATCCAACAAAGCATTTAACTCCATTTAGAATTGCATTTCTACCTAAAGAATTTTTGTCATTTCGATTAGAGTTACACGAGAAACTGAATAATATTTTATCTTTAAATGCTTTTATATTTTCGATATTTATGAAATTTTCATTTTTATAGATTGACTCATTATATTGCATTGCTTCAAAACTAACAAAATCACTACTCTCTTTAGAACAAGAACCAAATAACTTATCACTTCTTCCATGCCCCATGAAAAGAATAAATTTGTCATTTACCTTAGAAATAAATTCAATACAGCTGACATGTTCCTTTTCAGAAAAATTTAATTTTACACAAAGCCAATCTTCATTTAATTTTCGTTTCAAATAGGTGTTGATTCTATTTAAAAATTTCGTTGATTCTTGCTTGTCTGTTGGATATATTGCAATTATTTTAGGCATTTTCCAGCTTATTAATCGTTACTAAATATGCAATAATCTGTTCAATCAAATCCTTTTTAAATTGTATACTGTTTGAGCTCTTACTTTCTAACTCAATAGCAATTTCACCAAAAGTTTTACCAATGTATTTTGGAAATAGATAATTAAATGTATCTTCGTTTCTTTTGTGAAACCATTCTGTTAACTCGTTTTCGAAATTAAATTCTTTTTCCTTGTTTATATTTGTAAGGACCTCTTTAAAATAATCATCTCTTTTTACAAAAAGGATATTTGATGTTGTAATCTTTTGCAGCTTATTTACCTGATCTTCAAAGTTATTATCAACGGTAATATTGAGGTCTTTGATAATACCTTCTATATCATGATCGATTTTTTCTTTTATGAGTTTTCTATTTGTTGTAAATAACTTTTTTAATTGGTCTTTTTTGTATTCAACCTCGTTTTTCTGAAATATTATTTCACTTATAACAGCCTCAACACCTGCAGAATATAAGATTATCTTTTTATTCAATTTATAATTTAGCTCTCTTATCTTACATATTATATCAAATCCATTTATATCTGGAACTAAATTATAATCGCAGGCTATTGTATCAGCATATCTAAAAAAAGGGATACTACTAATTTTTTGCATTACTTTGTCAATGCTTATCGTGACATCACCATCTTTTCTTTCTTGAAATTCTGGCATTTGTGGATTGACTTGTTCAAAAACTAAATTAATACCATCACTATGTAGAGCACTCTTTAATTTTTGCAAAGTTGTATCCTGATTCTGCTCATCTACAAGTATTAAATATTTATTTTCCATTTATCTAAATGTAATTTTAAAATTCATTCCCATATTGTTTTTAGGATTGTTAATGGAAATTTCTGCATTCATTTTAATCAATGATTCTTTTACCAAATATAGGCCAAAACCAGTACCTTCATTTCGTGCTGAAGATTTAAAATTAAAGATATCATTTGGATTACCTTTAAATTTATTATCTAAACCTTTACCATCGTCATAGAAATTTAATATTGCACAGTTATCTTCAATCCCCAAATTAATCCATACATTATTTGATTTCCATTTTTTTGAGTTATCGATTAAATTATCAAAAATCAATGCTAAATCTAATTTGCTTCCAATTATATTGAATTTGCTAATACTCTTAGAAATATGAACTTTAATATCAAATTTTGTTTCTTGGAAATAACCTTCAATAAAAGATGGTAAGTTAATTTTTTGTGCATCCGCCCTTTCCAAATCACTTTGAAGAATTAAATCAGTAGCTTTTAATGATTTGTCGTTATATTGTAGTATTCTATATAAAGGCTCTAAAATTAGATCCTTTATTTTACTAAAATCAACATTAGGCTTGTTCAGCTCTGTTAGAATATTAGAGACTGCATCTTTAATCTGAAGATTATTGTTTTTAACGTGATGTATCAAAGCATCCGTATCAGGTGAAGACTGTTTCTTATAAAATTCTGTTTTAAGCTTTTCTAATTCAATTTCTTTTTGCTTTTCTGCTCTAACAAACTCTGTAAGGTTTTCCGGTTCCCTTCTCTTTTTTTCTTCAGTTATTGCCTTTAATTCAGCTTCTAATTTGCCAAATTTTAATTCATCAATAATTTTTTGTTGTTGTTCCTTTTCTAATCTTTCATTTTCAAGTTGAAATTTTAGATCTTCAATGATCTTAGTCTGATCCTCAATAGTTTTTTTATATAATTGGAGTTCGGCAATAGCTTTTGTAGTTGCATCATTAGTAGAGTATTTTGATAAATCGTTAATTTGCTTTTCAAGTTCTATATTTTCAATAGTCTTCCTTTGCAAAATACGATTTAACACATCTCCATCAATTTTCTTATTTTCAAAATCTTTTATTAACTGTTCAAATTCTCTTTGAGAATTTAGTTTTTCCTCTTGTATTTTATTAAGAATCAAATCCTCATTAATATACAATTCAATAACATTCTCTGGTTTGGCAGAAATAATTGAATGAATACTTTCATAAACCCTTCTTTTTTTGGTAATATCATCTTCCTTATAAACAAGATCATCTTCGTTAGTTTGCCCTGAAATGATTTTTTTTTCGATTTCACTTATCTTATTTTTATCTTCTTCAGGTATACTGTCCCATTCCAACCCATCTACAACATATTTTTCTAATCGCCTAAATGTTTTGAAAAAATAGCCATTAGTTCTATCGGTGAGTTTCTTATAACTTTCATTTTTTACAATTCCTTCTCTACTAGAAACTATCTGAAAATCATTATTTGAATCAGATATTTCTATTCTTCCAACTAAGTCTCTTGTCCCTAAAAATCGAGCATACCCTTGTCCTTTCCTTTGTTCTAAACGCAACCAGTCATCTCCATCTTGCCCATAAGGTGATACCCTAAATCCGTTTAAAAAAACGAAAATTGATCCATAGTCTACAGGCCTTATTCCTGTTTGTTTTGTAAAAAATGCTTTTGCAAATGGGTTTAAATAAAACAAAGAAGTCGTGATATCCTTTATTTCTGGGTAAAATTCATTTTTTTCTTTAATCCAGAAAATCACTTGTCCTTTGTCTTTAAGTGTTGTGAAAATTACTTGTCCACTCTCAATAATCTTACTTTCAATACTCGTTGCTTTAAAATCTAGTTTTTCAAAAATAGTATTTTCTATTTTCCCAATAAATTTATTATTATCATCCTTTTCGTTATTTTCATCAATAAACTCGGGTAATTCTAAATAAATTCCAAAATCATTACTTTCAAACGCCTGATTTGGATTAATTAATTTCTCAAGGTATTTTTTTAGATTAACTAATTTATCTGTATTCCAGGTTATTTTCCCTTTTTGATCCTTTATTTCATAAACCCAATTGCTTCTTAATTTAATTATTTCCAATAATAAACCATTCTTAAATGGTGGAATATTTTTATTGAGTAGATCATTATCACTTAAATATTCATACTCTAAATTAATGCTTTGAATTTCTTTATTTTCATCTTCAACTTCAAACTTTTTCCAATCGATTTTGAGCAAAATATAAATATCCGAATTAGCCACCCTAGCATAAAGATTCAAATACTCACCAAGCCTATCACATGAAAACCTACCAACACCTTTCGCACCTGCCATCATCCTATTATGTTGGCGATTATTTAATTTCTTTTCAGAATATGCAATGTTTAACCATTTATTTTTAATGTCATTTAAATCCATCCCTAAGCCATTATCTTTGATTATTAGTCTGGATGTTTGATCTGAAAAAGTTTCTATAGTTTTATCATCATTATTCTTTAAGTTCAAATATTGTACAAAAACTTTTTTTGCATCAGCATCAAAAGAATTCTTTACTAATTCAAGAATGGCAATATTGTCATCATTGATAAGATCCTTACCTATAATGCTTTTAAGCTGAATATTTGTTTTAAAATTTAATGTACTCATTTGCTTATCAGTTGTTTCAACATCAAACCACTTTGTTCAGCAAATAGTGGAGGAATAGCATTTCCTATTTGGGAATATCTTGGAACTTCTTGGGTTCTCACTTTTCCACCAGTTGTATATTTACCTTTAAATTGAAACCAATCAGGAAAAGATTGAATTCTTGCATATTCCCTTACAGTCAATATCCTAGGTTCAGAATAATGGATATAATCATCCGGCAAAGTAGTGATGGTAGGTGTTTTTGAATTCTGGTCAAGTGGAATAATAGTGTGTTTTTTGATATTGAAATGAGCCCGTGTTGTAGCATCTATATCAAAATTCTTCCTACAATTATTTAAGATTACTTGAAATTTAGCGGTAATATCAGGCCTATGTTTCGGGAATCGATGACTATCCGCAATTTCATTCTCTATACCTACACGCATAAGTTTCTGATAGTCACTCGTAGCTTCAGAATAGATACCCGCTTGAAAACTTTTAGTGTCTGGCGATTCTCTCAATCCATTTTCTTTTAGCAAATCAGAAATTGCATCTCCTAAATTTGTGCTTACCGTTAGACTTTTTTCAGCAAGGAAAGTATGCTTATTCTCTTGTAACTTCGAGAAAAAAGTATCTGCTGTTTCTTGGGTTGCATGTTTCAAATCCTTTCGAACTCCAACAAGTATAAAGCGTGTCCTTTTTTGTGGTACACCATATTCACCAAAGTTTACTAACTGACCTTTTACAAAATACCCGGCATCATCTAGTTCTTTTTCAACGTATGAAGCGTATTCCTTGCCTTTGTCTCTATTTTTTTTAAACTCCAGAGTAAACCCTTTTACGTTTTCAAAAAAAAGGATTTTAGGTTGTATGATTTTAATAAATTCTATATAAGATTTTATCAAATTATTCCGTTCATCGCTTTCGTTTCTTCTTCCTGCCATTGAAAATCCTTGGCATGGAGGTCCTCCCGCTACTAAATCAACTTTCCCTTGTAAACTTAAAAATTTATCTTTATACTGCTCAATTGCTTTATCAATCTCAATATTGTTTTGAGGAAACCATTTGGGCCACTCAAAATGCTTATTGTTAGTTATAAGATTGTATTTCAATGTTTCAAAAGCATCTTTATTTTTTTCTATTGCAAATATTCCTTTCCAGCCAGCATTGTGAAGCCCTAATGAAAGCCCTCCGCATCCAGCAAATAAATCGATATATCTGTATATTTTTGCACCCATATAAGAAATTTTTGCAAATATACAAATAGTTTCGTTAAATATTTATCACCATTAACGTTTTATAGTGAAATAAATTTATAAAATATAACCCCCATAATATAGTACAAATAATGTGGCTATAATTTAAAGTAAATCTATCTGAATCAGGCTGAGTTTTGGTTTAAATTTTTCACTTAATATATTATCTTGCCTTAATCAACATTCTCATAAATGATTTTATCCACAATGGGAATATCGGCATCCGCCCAATCCAGTGTAGCAATCAGGTCCACAGGCATCCATTTGGCCTGGAGGTGTTCGTTCAGGGTGAGTTTGGGGTTATCGCAGTGGCAGATAAAGCCGTGGAGGGATATTTTAAAGTCGGGGTACATGTGTTCCACGGTCAGGAAATGATGCTCGATGGTGATATCCAGGTCCAGTTCCTCGTGCAGTTCGCGTTGCAATGCCTGCTGGCGTGTCTCTCCTTTTTCCACCTTGCCGCCCGGGAATTCGTATTTATAGGAGATATAATCGTATTTGTCCTTGTTGCGCTGTACGCACAATATCCTGTGGTTCGCAATGACCACGGCTGCCACTACTTCAATGTGTTTCATACTCTTGCTGATCTAAAATAATACTGTATCTCCCACGAAAGCACAGAGGCACACAGCCTAAAAATACTACCTCCCGGCCATCTGTCACCGGATAGTGCTCCTGACGGATCGTGGAAGCCGTATGCTTTTGTGCGGCCTGTGGTTTAATCGCTTCCTGCCTCTTCGGATTTAGGACCTGCAAAGCTAGCAATTTCATTTTTCATAACCTATTATTTAGTTAATTATTATACTTCCCGGATCGTTTTTTGTATAAAAATACCGGTTACCCCGGTTTTTTCAAGCCCCCGTATCCCGGTGTGCCTCAACCGGAATTGTTCCGTATTCTTAAGTGAACTTGTTTTATGTATCGAGGGGGTTGGCTGGGGGTTTCGAGGGGGTTGCCTGGGGGTTGGCTGGGGGTTCCGAGGGCCCCGGCCCTACAAACCCCCTCGATACCCCCTCGATACCCCCCGGGAAGAGCCTCCATAGTACGAATGGATGGCGTTCAGAGGAAGAATCTGCTCCGGTAGGATGATTAGAACTCCGGGAAACAAAACAGGCGTGATCCGGATGCTAGTGGAAGAATGGTTTCCGGACCATCCGGTACCGGTCAGCGGAGGGTGCCGGATGCGTGAAAGCGCGTCAAAAAGCAGGATGAAGGATTTGTGTGGCTGCCTATTTCAGCATCACCTGGTGCGTGGTTTTGAGGGTGCGGGTAACAGCCCGGGCTACATATACCCCCGGGGATAAAGCGGGATGAAAAGTAGTAATGGCATGATCCTGAAAGGAATACTGTTTCACAAAACGGCCGGTCACATCATACAGGGTTAGGGTTCCCGCCTCCTCGGAAGTATTATCCACAGAAACAGCGTTTTGCGAACTGAATACTAATACCCGGGGGTCAGTGTTATTCGCATCAGACAGGTTAGTATCCAGTATACTGCTTGTTATCAGTTTGAAACGTTTCAGGAGTGGAGAACCGGGTAACGATTGGAAGGTATAGGTTGATCCGCTGAGGGTAATATTGGTGGTTGTCCCGGTGAGTGAATCCACCAGGTAAATTCTCAAAGGCTGGACTTCGTAGTTCTGATGGGTAAAGGTAAGGGTGTACAGGCTATCGGCACCAGGTTGAAACCCGAGGTAAGTATTGTTCAGATCATCCACTGCATTCACCTGATAGTCACCATCTTCTTCCATTGCAAACAACTGGGGGGCTACAGAGGAACCCATCACTTTTTCGCCGTCATAGCCGTTATCGAAGGCGTGGGAACAGGCGGGTACTGTAAATATCCACATGCGGTCGGAGAATCGGGAGCCTTTTACATCCATTCGGGTGCAGGGGATCAAAGCATCTGCAACCTGCCGGGAAGCCCGAACACGCTGAGCGGTAGTATTCTTCACTATAGTCGAAGCAGTGCTGTATGGGATTTTTAGGGTAGCGTTCGCAGAGGACGATTTAGCCCGGACCAGGAAGGCCTGCATGGAAGGAATCTGCCGGGGTAGAGTCTCCAGACCCGCCAGGGCAAAGGGAACAGCAGTATATTGGCCTGCCAGCGTACCGGTGGAGTCGGCAGGGGTTTGACCGTTCGTTATCCAGTCGTTTTTAGAACCGGTATTGTACAAATATACAGTGGCCAGCATTTGTGAACCGAAGACCATTTGGGTGATATCAATAGCAGCCGTGTAAGGATTTCCGACCAGGGTTTGTCCTGGGAAAGCAGCAGTGGAAGTAAAAGGCATCGTCACATCGTAGTCACTGTTTTCGAGGGCACCCTGAAAGACATAGGTTTTTTCAGCTGCCTGTGTCACTTCATACCCTGCGAAGGAAGTCAAGCCGGAGGTATTGCTTAACTGATTCCAATGTTCGGGAGAATCATTTTCGTGCATTTCGCGGACATAGGCCCCATCGAATGTAGGATATGCCGAAGAAAGAGCACGGACAGGGATCCCAAAATACTGCCATTTGTATTTTTCCCCTGCCGGATTGTCGAGGTTCCACGTGGCAAGTGAATACATATCCACCGTAGCCTGAACGGGCGAATCAGCGGCATTATGAAAGATCAGGGAACCTCCCGGGCCCGTAGCACTGGACTGAATATATATCTGACTCGGATTATTGGAGGTAGTGATAGTGCCGTTTACAGTGAGGCATGTCCCGGGTGAAACCACCAGACTTTTAGAAGAGAGGTTCAACAGGTTGCCTATGGTTCTATCGGCATCCAATACCAGGTTGTTAGAAGCTTCCTGTCCATTGTTGCTTACACTGGCAAACTGCACATCGGCCAGTGAAAGTGGTACAACAGAGGTAGTCCAGTTGGCAATATTCGTCCAGGCGGTATCGGTGGTACCTATCCACAGATTCGGGTTTCCATTGAGATAGAATAACCAGGCAGGATCAGTTGGAGCTATCGAACCGACACATCCCGGACATCCGGCTCCGCTAACCCCCAGCACAGCAATCTCAGCATCGGCGTTCCGGCTTAAATTGCCATTCACTACATAGTCACCAATCACCAGGATCGTAGAAGAATTGTTGGCTGCAGTAGTTTGCGAGCCTTCAGTAAATATCCCCCCTACCACTAAGATCCCGATATTATTAAGTTGGATATTTCCCCCTGTCTGGGTTAAATCTCCGGTAACAAACATCTTTCCGGTGCCATTGATGGTTATCTGAGAACGAGTGGATAAATCCCCTTTGATAATCAGTATACCACCATCCTGTATGGTTATACCCCCGGAATTATTAATAAAATCCCCGTTAAATATCAGGGTTCCGCTTATAGTCAGCGCGTACGAGGTTCCGGCGGGTGTACCGTTAATGGTCGTTCCGGTACTAATAGTTATTGCCTGCTTTGCTGCCGGTAAAACAGGATTTGTAGACCAGACCGTTGGATCGGTCCACATTCCCGATGCCACACTGGTGGATTGTCCATAGACCATCATTCGAACAGAAAGAAAAAGGATTAAAAAAAATACAGACTTAAGTTTTCGCATATCAACATTAATGAAACAAAATTGAAAAAACCTAGGGTTCGATATTGACAAAGCCAGGTTCCTGAGCCAATAAAAAGGCTGAATAATAATAAAAAAGAAACATAAGAAATCACCTGGAAATGAAGCGTTGTCCCTTATAAAACGTGGCAGTATGTGGCAGGTTAAAATGTAACATTTCAAATTTATGACTTTAAGTTAAGACTTTAAGTTAAACACTGTCCAAATAACGTTAATAAAAGCACTTATCAGACTAGTCTACATGTGATTACAGAATATCGGGTCATTGAATGTATAAATCACGACACATACATGTCGTAATAAATCCACAAGTGTACTCCGGTGCCCGAAAGGGGAAAGAACACCAGCCGGCACAAAAAGAGCTGTCAATTACCGGTCACAGAAGGATAGAAAAAGGGGAAAAAAGAAAGGCACACAGGAGGAAATGGACGAACTGCGAATCAGGAAATAGGGGAAGAGTCTCTTGAATTATGTAAAAAATATCAGAATCTATAGTCACCAATTATACACGGAACTGAACATTTTGAGTGATGTTTCACGTGCACACAGGAAGTGCCGGTATACGAACAGGAAGGTATACTTTAGGTAACCGGGGTAAGATTAAGATGCTTTCGGAGCAGAGAGTGGAATATAATTAATTGTGTAATGATTACATCTAAAGCCTAAACTTTTAGAACCTACCCAATAAGTCCTGACAATTTTATAACTTTGCAGATTTATTAGTTGGCAAAGGCACGTTTTATCACCCCGAGTATTGGTTAGAAACGAAAGCATGATATCAACTGGTAACCTGCAAATAAACAAATAGTAAATAATTCAGATGGATTTTAAATACGATATAATAGTAATCGGTGCCGGACATGCAGGCTGTGAAGCTGCGACCGCTGCCGCGAATATGGGATCAAAGACATTACTCATCACCATGGACATGAATAAAATCGGTCAGATGAGTTGCAACCCAGCTGTGGGAGGAATCGCAAAAGGACAGATTGTGCGGGAGATCGATGCACTGGGTGGACATATGGGAATCGTTACCGACCGAAGCGCGATACAGTTCCGCATGCTGAACCGCTCGAAAGGACCCGCCATGTGGAGCCCCCGATCGCAGAGTGACAGGCAGCAATTTATACAGGAATGGGTCAAGACCGTCACGAACACAGAAAATTTATATATCTGGCAGGATACCGTGACCGGGCTGATCATAGAAAACGGGGAAATAACCGGATTAACGTCATCACTGGGAGTTCACTTTCATGCGAAATGTGTCGTTCTCACCGCAGGAACTTTCCTGGGAGGGTTAATGCATTTTGGAAAAACACAACTGGTTGGAGGGAGAATATCTGAACCTGCCTCGTTTGGAATCACGGGACAATTGAAAAGTCTCGGTTTCATCACGGATAGAATGAAGACAGGCACCCCCTGCCGGATCGATGGCAGGAGCATTGACTTCACCAAAATGATCGAACAAAAGGGAGATATTGACTTCCATAAGTTCTCTTTCCTGGAAGAGTCCAGGAGGGAGTTAAAGCAGATGAGTTGCTGGATTACCAGCACCAACAAAACAACGCATGATAAATTGCGGGAAGGATTGAGCGATTCACCCCTTTACAACGGACAAATCAAAAGCATCGGGCCCCGTTATTGTCCCAGTATAGAAACAAAGATTATCACCTTTGCCGATAAAAACTCCCATCAATTATTCCTGGAACCCGAAGGTGTGGACTCCAGGGAGTATTATCTGAATGGTTTTTCGTCTTCACTTCCTTTGCAGGTTCAGATTGATGCCATCCATACAATAGTAGGTCTGGAGAATGCACAGCTGTTCAGACCGGGATATGCCATTGAATATGACTTTTTCGATCCAACGCAACTAAAACATTCGTTGGAAACGAAACGGATAAAGAACCTGTTCTTTGCAGGACAGGTCAACGGGACCACCGGATACGAAGAAGCAGGAGGCCAGGGATTGATAGCCGGGATCAATGCACACATCAATGCGCATGGCGGAAATGAATTTACGCTGGGACGGAACGAAGCCTATATCGGCGTTTTGATCGATGATCTGGTAACAAAAGGGGTGGATGAACCGTACCGCATGTTTACTTCCAGGGCCGAATACCGGTTGCTGTTGCGACAGGATGATGCCGATGTCCGGCTTACCGAACGGGGATATGCCATCGGGTTGGCCACCAAGAACCGGCACGACCAGCTGCTGGACAAGAAAGAAAAACAGGCTGTGCTCACAGATTTCCTCAAAAAGACCTCTATCAAACCGGCAGAGATTAATGATTTCCTGGCTACCCGTGATTCTTCGGAGTTGAAACACGGCTGCAAACTGAGCGATCTGGTGCTCCGTCCACAGCTTGGAATACATGACCTGGGTACAGTAATACCTGCTTTGAAAGAAAAAATCGAGGAAACAGGAAGCAAAAAAGAGGAAATCGTAGAAGCAACAGAAGTCTTGTTGAAGTACGAAGGCTACATAGAACGCGAGAAACTGATTGCCGAAAAGCTGCAACGGCTGGAACATATCAACATTTTCGGACGTATTGACTACTCTGAAATACTCTCTTTATCGACCGAAGCGCGGCAAAAGCTAACCCGGATAGCCCCTGAAACCATTGGACAGGCAAGCCGTATACCGGGTATTTCACCCAGCGATGTGAACATATTGCTGGTAATGATGGGAAGATAGGTTAGTAGGTAGTTAGTAGTAGGTAGTAGGTAGTAGGTAGCTTTACAGACTGGGAATAGCAGTCTAAAAATCAAATGAAACAATAAAGCAAAATTATAGGAGACGATACTAATTTAATTCCCCGCAATTCATCCCGATTTATCGGGAGGGGCTATTCAATTTGCCGGAAGAGGATACTCCACTCCTACCCTATAAAAGGGACAGGAAACCCGTTCAAACGACGATAAGCGCCCATTAAAAGACTAAACAAAAGGCAGTTTCAATTGTTCCACGTGAAACAATCCGCGATGAATACGGGCATTTAAGATAGAAAGACCATGCTGAAAAAGAATGCGAGTGGCAGAGAGTAGCACGACACCCCATCCACAGGATAGACAGGACAAGAAAAATACAAAGAAAATGAATTTCGTGAAACAACTCAAATACAACGAACTACAAACTACCTACTACTAACCTCCTACTAACTTGTTCCACGTGGAACAACAAACTATAAAACATGAAAACAAGCTCAGCATTAAAAGAACAGGTACAGGCACTGCCGGATAAGCCGGGGGTATACCAGTATTTTAATGCCGCCGAAGAAATCATTTATGTAGGGAAAGCAAAGAATTTAAAGAAGAGGGTAACCTCCTATTTCAACAAAATACACGAGCAGGGCAAGACCAATGTCCTGGTAAAAAATATCGTTTCACTCCGGTACATCGTAGTCGATACGGAAGAGGATGCGCTCCTACTGGAAAACAACCTGATCAAACAATACCAACCCCGGTACAATGTATTGCTGAAAGATGGCAAGACTTACCCCAGCATTTGCATCACCAACGAGCCTTTCCCCAGAATCTTCAAGACACGGAACATCTACAAAAACGGGGGTACCTATTTCGGACCATACTCTTCGAACTATACGCTGAACTCCCTGCTTGAAATTATTCATGACCTCTTCCTTATCCGTACCTGCCACCTGGCACTGACCAATGAGAATATACGGGCCGGGAAATTCAAGGTTTGCCTGCAATACCATATTCACCGATGCAACGGACCCTGCGAAGGGAAAGAGGGCGAAAGGGAATACCTGCAACGCATAGAACAAATCCGTCAGATTATCCAGGGGGATGCCAACGAGATTAGCAAGATGTTGCTCGATCAGATGCATACCCTGGCTGCTGAATACAAATACGAGGAAGCGCATCAGATAAAACTGAAATACGACCTGATTGAAAATTATAAATCAAAATCCATTATCGCAAACTCCGTTGTGGAAAACACCGACGTCTTTGCTTATGATGAAGATGAGAGTTCGGCCTTCGTAAATATCCTGCGCATTTCGAAGGGTTCCATCATTCAGGGGTACACCATTGAATACAAAAAAAGGATTGATGAGGACAAAGCCGACTTGCTGGCTCTTGCGATCGTGGAATTACGGGAACGTTTTAAAAGTAATTCGAGGGAGATTATTGTTCCCTTTAATATTGATTTTACGTTGAAAGGGGTATCCGTCATGACACCTCAGCGGGGTGACCGTAAGAAGTTACTGGACCTGTCCATGCAGAATGTACGGCAGTATAAATTTGATAAAATGAAGCAGGCAGAGAAACTAAACCCGGAACAACGGAGCCTGCAATTGTTAAAATCAATCCAGGAAATGCTGCATATGGAAAAGCCGCCCATGACTATCGAGTGCTTCGACAACTCGAATATATCAGGGACCGATGCCGTGGCAGCCTGTGTGGTATTTAAAATGGCAAAGCCATCAAAGAAAGATTACAGGAAATATAATATTAAAACCGTAGTAGGTCCGGATGATTATGCTTCCATGAAAGAAGTGGTACGCCGCAGGTACACGCGCATGATCAATGAGGAAAGTCCCCTACCCGACCTGATCATTGCCGATGGAGGTGCCGGACAAATGGAAGTGATCCGTCAGGTAGTGGAAGATGAACTGAACCTGACAATTCCCATTGCCGGACTTGCCAAGGACAGCAAACACCATACCCGGGAAATGTTAGTAGGTTTTCCTCCCAAAGCGATTGGCATGAAACCCACCGATCAGCTTTTTAAATTACTGGCCTCGATGCAGGATGAAGTACACCGGTTCGCCATCACCTTTCACCGGGACAAGAGAAGCAAGACGCAGATTGCCTCGGAACTCGATACGATACCCGGAATTGGTGAAAAAACAAAAAATGACTTGATCAAGCATTTTAAGAGCATAAAACGAATTAAAAGCGCAGAATTGACGGAGTTGATTGAGATAGCAGGAACTAGCAGAGCATCAATAGTTTACAACTACTTCAAGGATGCGTTGAAGGCCTGAGAATTGAACAGAATAAAAGATCACCCCTGTGGGGAGTAAATACAGTACGGAAAAAGGCTTATCTTTGCACAAAAAACAGGAGTAAGAGGTAAGGAGTAAGCGGCAAGTACTGTTTTGTGAAATAATGTATATTTTCGATATTTACTCATTACCTCTTACTCCTTACTCCTAAATTTATAGATCATGCTTACATTAACAATTGAATCCATAGAGACCATTCACGACACCGCCCGCCAATTTATCAACGGGATGGGTGACCGGACAGTATTTGCATTTAACGGTAAAATGG
>Ga0302286_10001244_pt1 | contig 19204 bp, 9 predicted proteins | sample III_Fen_E2_3_FD_198765 | JGI IMG/M metagenome (GOLD analysis project Ga0302286, IMG submission 198765) | Peat permafrost microbial communities from Stordalen Mire near Abisko, Sweden - III_Fen_E2_3 | ecosystem: Environmental > Terrestrial > Soil > Wetlands > Permafrost | place: Sweden: Abisko...
CGGGAGACATTTTTCATGGAATAAATTCCATTGCTGCAATATCTGTTGTTCCGATGGAACTTTCTAATGGCAATTAACGAATGCCGTAGGCATGACCGATATTGTAGCGCAAGGTTTTAACCTTGGACGATATAGAGAAATTGGGAGTAATAGAGAAATCGAGTTAGAGAGAAAGATTGAGAGAATGGAATAAATTCCATTGCTGCAATATCTGTTGTTCCGATGGAACTCTCTAAAGGCAATTAACGAATGCCGTAGGCATGACCGATGTTGTAGCGCAAGGTTTTAACCTTGGGCGATAGAGAGAAAGATTGTGAGATAGAGGGTAGGTTACAAAGAAATCAAATAAATGTATCAACAAATCAAGCTTGATGTGCAGGTATGCCAGCAGTTGCTGAAAGTGAAGTTTGTATGTGTGGGGAAATCAAAGAAAGTAAGCTTAGGAGAATGATAAGCCACATTTTTCAATAATGATGCTTTCAAGTTCGGAAACCTCCTTGGGAGTCAGTTCCATGGATTCATTCACGCCGAGTAATATATTCTTTGCTTCATCCATGACAGCAATGTCTTCAGGATGTGTACTCATATAATCTTCCCACATCTCTTTGAGAATGAGGTTGGGATTAAGTACGTAGTTAATGAAATCATCATTAACCAGAAGGCTTTGCAAACGTTTATTAGTTGTTGAATTCACGAAGTTGCGTTTAATTTATAATAAAGACGCAACTTCACATTGAGTTGTACTCAACGAGTCAGTAATTTAATTAATTAAACGGCACACGAACGCATTTTAGAAATGCCGCGATGGATAAGATTACGGACTGACTGGTAGTTCATGTCCATTAAGACGCATATTTCCTCGTATTTTTTTTCTTCAATATAATATAAAACAATTGCTTTGCGCTGGCGGGGAGATAACTGATCCAGAATTTTAGTAACGAAGACATTGTTCAACATTTCTTTTTCATTGTCGATATAATCCTTCTCAATATTATCGCTCGATATAATGTCCAGTTCTTCAACAGACACATCCGAGAGGTTCACCCGTTTCCGGCTTTCGTCACATAATTTGTTTTTAAGTGAGATAATGATATACGATTTGAAATTGGCAACGGTATCCAGTTCTGTCCTTTTATTATAGATTTTGATAAATACATCCTGAATACAGTCTTTTAATAACTCAACATCGGTAGTCAATTTACAACCGTAATTATAGAGCAGGTTGACATGCATGTTATATAGCTTTGAGAAAGCAGCTATATCTCCGTTTATAAAATTACCCAGCAATTCGGATGTTTGAACATCAGTATTTAAATAAGGTGATTTTAGTGAGTATGAATTTTCCATCACGGTATTGAATAAGTTGTTACTAATTTCTATGCAGCAAAAATACAGGGTTGGCGTCTGAAGTGGTTGGAAATTCTGATTTGGTTATGGTAAATTTTGGTAACCTGCTTTAGAACATATTTTTGTGTTAATAATACTTTTGGCGAATATAAAATATGCCGGAACAACCTTACGGAAGTCCCGGCATATAAATATAAGCATTATAAAGAATATTATTTTTTCCTATAGTTTCTGAACCCAATACGCTCCGTTCCCTGCTCTGTCTGCATTTAGATTGAATACCTGATTCCCTTGAATCACTTTATTTAATACCGAAGTCATTCCTGTTTTGCCATCAATGTACTTAAGTTGATATTTTCCTGGTTCCAGTTGTATGGGAATTTCTGATTTTGATTGGGCGAAAATGATAATTCCCGTACCAGATTTTACCAACATCTTATAATTTCCGTTTTTTACATCTTTTACTTCCATTTGTGCAGCTGCTTTTAGGAATTCAGTTTCCCTAACCTGCAATCCTGGACATGACCCACCTGCCATCAATACTGCCCATGCCATGTCAGGATAATTTTCAGCATAATATGTAACAGCTTTTTCCGGGAATTTAGTACGATACTCAGATACAGCTTTATAAGCTTCGTTGAAAGTCACCTTGCCTACTTTCAGTAAACGGGCATGTTGGCGTGGTGCTAAATTAAGCCCTCCAAGCGGTGCATATACAGTTCCGTCGTTTTTGTAATGCCAGTACCGGATGTCAATGATATCCACAACAGCTGCCCGCTTTGGATCATTCAGGATGGAATCCTGTACATCTTTGGTGGTGCTTAAAGCAATGGTTGCCTTATTGCCTGTTTCAGTTTCCCATTCTGCAATCACATCCAGCCAAAAGCGAACGAACTTAAGAGGCCCTGTAAATTCGGCACTAATGAGTTGCACAACATTTTTATTCCCTGCAAAATTATTCAGGCATTGGCGGATATACGTCCGGTAATATTGTTTCCGCACTGGATTAGAAATGTCATAAAACATATCCGCCCTGAAAATACGTTTGTCGCCTGTAAAGTTTATAGGCTCCGGAAATCCAAGGTCATTGATGTTATTGGCCGAACGCCAGGGGCAATCCACCCAGTGGGCACCAGCTTCAATAATATTATGCTGGAAGAAGTTTTCGTGGAAAAGAAGCATTCCTTTCTTTTGTCCCTTATCGGCAAATTCCTTAAGCCTGGACCAGTACCAGGCATTCGGACGATTTAAATCGTATTTCGATAATCCATCCCAGGCTGTACCTTCACTACTTCTGCCAAATGGTTGTTCGTAAAACGGTCCCCATACATCTCCATCCCGACGTCTGATCCGCTCATGGTCATCCCGACGTCTATCGGCCCATAACCCGTAGTTATGATCCAGAACGGCAATACCACTTGCCTCCAGGGAAGATACTACCGTGTCAATCCGGTCGGTAAGTCCTAACCCTTCACGTCCGGGTACAAACCTTGTTATATGAGGCCTGGTTAAATAGGAATCTATATAATTGGGTTTGAGTTTTCCGTTCCACCACTGTACATCAAGTTTACCGCCGGTGATTAATGCACCATCGCATACCAGACGTCCGTTTTCAATGCCAATGGTTGGAATATAGGCATTCACTTTCATAGGCCTGCTTTTCAATTCGTTGGTAGTCATCAAGGTTGAATGGGCAACAGAAGGGCTAAAAACAGCCTGTTCAATCCATTTCTCGAGAGTCAACAGTGGAAGATACGATTCTTTGACCATTTCAGCGGCTACTTCTACGGAAGGACTGCTGGAAGCATCCGTGTTTTTTGGTAATACACGGCCACGTGCAGACACATCCAGATTTAATCGCTTGGCGAGTTGATAATAATACAAGCTTCGCGGTTGAACATGATTATTCGATTCAGCCCATTCTCCGTCACCAGAGAATTGAGCCCAACAACCGTACGCCCTGTTAGGGGCATCCTTAGCAGGAGAATAGCACTCTATCTCAGATGCGGTACATTGCCAGAACAAACTGTTTGCTGTACCCCATCCGGCACCATTCTTACTTTGTCCCAGGTTTTTGAATGTCAGGTTGTGTCCGTCAATATCCACCACATCAAATAATAATCCACAGGCCCAGGCATCAATGGCTCCGCTGAATCCATTAGCCCTTTTTGCTGCACATTGCACAAAAGCATTTGGTCCCGGGGCACAATATCCCGCGGCAAAGTCGTTTATCCCATCTTCCGAATAGCAGCGCTGGAATAAATTCTGTTGTCCCATGGTGTAAAAAGTAATCCGTCTGAATCCTCCGGTTTCTGAAACAGGTTCTTTTGTAATACAGTCTTCAACAGTTGTTTTTGACGATGCAGGTTGTAGGAAAACAGCATTCCCTGCAAAATGGGAAAAATTGATCTGACGTACCCAGCAATTCTCAGCATTTTCTATGGAGACGCCTGTCCAGCAATGGTCTTCATCTTTCTGATACTGCGTGTTATAATCGGATACCAACGTCATGTTTTCCACACCTGAATCAGAAATACGTCCATCCCATTTGTACCGATATATCCTGGCACCTCCCCACTGCGGATCAATAGCTGCTGTCAACGGTGCGTTAATGGTTATTGTGTTCCCCTCAATGGCAGTGATCGTTCTATCCCAGGTAACATCCATATCACCGGGCTTCCAACCTAATGCACTGATACCGCCACCGAAGATATCGCACCCGATAGAGGCAATCCATTCTTTTGTAGATGGGCGTACAATTTTTATTCGGTCACCCACCTTAACTTTTGCAACAGAAGCCAGTTCAAGTTTCCTCTGGTTTACCGGAACATAGGTTGATGCCAGCTTCAGTGAATCAGTCATCGATTGATTGTTTATCCCTTCAATGTGCAGCAATGCACTCCGGTCAACACCGTGTTTTAACAAGATGGTTTCATGCTTATCGGTACCCCGTAATGCGACACCCGAAGTTTGTATCCACAGGTTTTTGTACAGGTTGAACTCACCTTTATCCAATAGGACAGCACCCCTGAATCCCTTACTGTCGGGTTTTAATCCCGAAACGTAATTAATGGCACGTTGGATGATGTCCGAGGCATCACCTTCGGTATGAGGTACGAAGATTACATTTTTTAAATCAGGGATATCCTGTTCCGAGCTTTTGTAGCCGCAATAGGAAAAGTCCAGTATCCGGTTTCCTTTTGCATCCTGCGTATATGTGATAATATTATTTTTTACCTGTAAAGCAAAGGGTTGAGATGCAACGGGCTGCAGAATCCCTAAAAATATTATGCAGAGTAAAATACCTGTTTTTTTTATTCTCCTCATTTGATTATTTAATTTATTGTGTCGGTTAAACTGCTAAAAGAGATGGAATTCTCAGCGATTAAAGCAGGCTTTTACGTTTTGCCAGTGTATCCTGATTGTTCTTTTTATCTTTCCAGTTTACCTTTGTTTTTGTATCAATTCCATTGATATACTTCTCAATGTTGGTATATCCATCCCCATTGCAATCTTTTATGGCATCCGAAGGATCATTTGGGTTCAGGCCATTGGCTTTTTCCCATGCATCGGGCATGCCATCTTTATCTGAATCCAGGTAAGGCTGGCCATTGTATTCGGGAAGACCACCTACCTGACGGATGTCAGTAATAATTCCGTTCTTATACGAATCTGCCGGCAAACGACGTTTTACATACTTTGGTATGAACTCAGGAGCATTTTCTACATAGATCGCTTTTCCGGTGAGGACCGTTTTAATGACCCGTGTATCCACAGCATCCCGTTTTGGAAAGTTGGCACCGGCATTATCCAATACAAATTTGAATGCTTTCTTCGTATCCATGATGGTTACGTCGGGCATTGCAAAAGGTTTATCAACTTTTATACCAGATAAATAGTTCTCAGCTTTTACTTCTTCCGACAATTGTACTCCTCCGTCCCAGTTATCCTTTGTTACTTTTGCATTCCCTTCAACGATATTCCCCGATACATATGCTTTTCCATAAGTAAGCGGTTTACTTTTATCCCGTCCGGCTTCGGGTTTCAGAATACGGTATGAAATCGGTTTATCCAGCGGAGTGATAGGACCCGGTTTGAAGTAATTATTTACGATATTAAACAGGCTCTTTGAATCACCTCCATCGACAGAACGGTTCCACCAGTTAAAGATGACATTGTTGACAAAATTAAAACCTCCATCCATTCCGACTGAACAGTTCCGGCTGATATTAGAAGCATACAGGTTACGGGTAAACATACAGTTATGACCTCCACAGGTAGATCCAAATGCATGATTATAGGCATCTAATGCTTCCGAGAATATGGAATTTTGAATGGTAACATTGACTGTCGGGAGTTTTAGTCCTTTCCCGGTAGATCCACGTTCATACACATGGCGGTAAATGGACATGTTTTCGTCAAGACCCCAACTGGCAGAGCAATGGTCAATCATGATATTGCCCATGGGATTTCCACCAACAGCATCATCTCTGTCTGCAACATCCTGTGCTCCCCTGCGAAAACGAAGGTGGCGCATGATGACATCATGGGTATCAATTAAAAATGAAGCTCCTGTGACACATATTCCATCACCCGGAGATGTTTGTCCTGCCAGCGTAATGTATGGTGCCCGGACATGAATAGGGGAACTTAAGCGGATGATTCCGGAGACATTAAATACCACAATGCGTGCACCTCCTGTTTCACAAGCTTCCCGTAGTGTACCGGGGCCTTCATCAGCAAGGGATGATACAACAATGACTTTTCCTCCACGACCTCCGGCGGTATATTCACCACCTCCTTCAGCTCCGGGAAAAGCAGGAATCTCTGCTTTCAATAAATCTTCGGGTTTTGATGCCCAAGGTTTGTATGGGCGACCTTTTTGATCTTCGTTCATGACTATCGGAAGCGCTTTTTCCCACGCTTTTTCCGATTTCATTTCACACTCTTTAGTCTGGCGGGCAGCTCTTTCTTTAACTGAATCCGGGATTATTGGATATTGACCCATCACAGGCAGTACAGAAGCACTTATTACCAATAAGTATAACACTTTTTTGATTTGATTTCTTTTCATTAGAATATATTTATACCTATAAAACGAACAAGAAACCCTTTTGTAATCAGACAAATCACTTTTTTCTGTATTTGCTGATATATTCTGTTGGTGTTTGGTCATATTTCTTTCTGAAACATTTGCCGTAATAACCCGATTCTTTAAATCCCACTGCAAATGCCACTTCTGAAATCGTCATATCAGTATTCTTTAGTAATTCAATTGACTTGGTGAGCCGGATTTCTTTTATCGTATCAACCGGTGCCAACCCTGTAAGACTCTTCAGTTTCTTAAAGAAGGCCGAACGGCTCAATCCAATGTTATCGGCTATGGTGTCAATATTAAAATCGCTGTTGTCAATGTTTTCTTCAATCACCTCATGAATTTTATCGAGGAATTGAATATCTTTTTTCATTAGGTAGTTTTCGTATGTATCATTGTTTTCCTGAACTTCTGACTTTTCCTGTTTCCAAATTTTATCCCTGAACACTTTCCGGTCACTTAATAATTGTTCGATGCGGGCTATCAGGTATTCCTTGTTGAACGGCTTGGTGATATAAGCATTTGCACCCATGCTGATAGCTTTTATCTTATCCTCATCATCATTTTTAGCCGTCAGGATAATTACAGGGATATGACTGATCTGGAAATCATTACGAATAAGCTGCAACATTTCTGTACCGGTCATCTCGGGCATCATTTGGTCTGTAACGACAATATCCGGATGATACAGGTTCACCTTTTTTAGTCCTTCCACACCGTTTCCGGCTATGTACACATTATAACGGTCTTCCAACTGTAACTTAAGTAAATTGCACAAGTCCTTGTTATCTTCCACCACCAACAGTGTTGGAAGGTTATTCTTGTTCTCACCTGTTTCTTGTAGCAGGGTATCTTCAAGTTCAGTATCTGTACTGGTTTCGCTTTCCGGTATTTCGCTTACAGTATCGCTGACATAAAAGTTTACTTCTGATGGGTTATAATGGTCTTTCCCAAGATTTAATACTATTCTGAAGATCGTGCCTTTCTCTGGTTTACTTTCAGCACTAATCGTCCCATGGTGCAGGTTGACAATTTCCTTTGAGAGTGCTAACCCAATTCCTGTGCCCGGATAGTTCGTGTTTCCTGCATGTTCACCCTGAAAGAATCTTTCAAAGATCTCAGAAATTTTATTCTGTGGGATTCCAATACCAGTATCATGTACTTCAACAAAGCACTGTGTCCCATCTTCAGTAAGGCCCGCTGTAACAAGAATGCTTCCTCCGGGTTGTGTGAATTTAAAAGCATTGGACAGGATATTACGGATAACGATTTCAAGCTTTTCCTTATCTGCCCAGATCAGGATTTCATCATCAAATAAGTGGAATGTAAAGCTGATCTCTTTTTCTTCGGACATGACACTGAATTCTTTATGAAATGAATCAACAAGATCATTCAGGTTTAATTGTGAAACATGTAAGATCATTTTTCCATTCTGAATCTTACGGAAATCAAGGATTTGGTTGACTAGCTGAAGCATCTGGCTGGCATTCTTTTCAATCATAGAAACGTATTGTAAACCCTTTTCAGTGAGTTGTTGTTTCTGCTTGAGTTCCTGGATAGGTCCCATGATAAGGGTCAATGGGGTTCGCAATTCATGGGATATATTTGTGAAGAATTTGATTTTTAGCTCAGATACCCGTTGTTCCACATAAATGTCATTACGCATTTTGATGTAAAATAATATCCCGCGTATCAGATAATATACCAGAATAAGAGCGAGAATAAAATAGAGGGTATATGCCCACCATGTTAGCCACCAGGGTGGCAATATAATGATTTCAAGAATCCTTTCCGATCGTAATGATGCATTGGCTTCATCGATGGTCTGGACTTTGAAATGATATTTCCCAGGTGGTATATTGGGGTATGATGCAATGCGGTTTTTTCCGTTAAAGTGCCATTCTTCTTCGAATCCCTCCAGAATATATTTATAGGATACCCGGTTTTGATTGTAGAAGTTTAGAGCTGCAAACTCAATGGCAAAGGTTGACTGGTTGTGGTCAAGTGTAATGGAATTTGCATACCGGATCGATTCCCTGAATAAGGATTTCCCTTTAAAACTTTTTAATTCCCTGTTGGACAATAGGAAGTCAACAATAAATGTTTTATAATCCGAATTATATGTTTCTATCTTCTGAGGATTAAATGATAAGATACCCATCCTGCTTCCAAACCATAAATCACCGGATAGACATTTGAGGGCACTTTCTTGTTCCATTTGTACGCTCAGGAATCCGTCGTACCTGTCAAAATTCCGACAGGTCTCTTTTGTCTTATCAAATCGCGCCAACCCATTCTCCGACACCAGCCAGAGTGCATTCTCATTATCTTCAATGATTGAGACAATCACATTTGTATTTAGTCCTTCCCGTAAACTGTAGGATTTAAACACCGGATGCCTGGTTGCTTTATCATAACTCTCAAGTTTATTCAACCCTCCACCGAATACACTGATCCATATCTGGGAGGAAGCATCCTTAAATAAGACATAAATATCATTATCCGCTATATTTGATGCCGAGTTATCCGATCTGTAAATCTCAAAATTTATCAGATTCGCATTTTTAAAATGACTGTCAAATGACATTAGCCCATCGCTTGAACCAACCCAGATACGTCCGTCTTTATCTTCTGTGATATTCCGGATTTCCATATACAATCCGTACTTCGGATAATGTTCAAAGCTGTTAAACTTGTTTTTAAAAATAGTCTTGCCCTTTTCCTCAGACAGGAGGTTCAGACCGCCTCCAAACAATCCGACCCAGATTCTGTTGCTGCTGTCTTCATAAGTATAATAGATGTCATTTCCACTAATGGATAATGGATTTTTTTCATCGTACACATACCGTGTCAAATTATAACCGGTTGGACTTTTTTTGTTTAATTCTGCCTTGACAAGTCCATTGCCTTTCGTTGAGAACCAGATATTGCCTTTCCGGTCTTCCATGATGTGATACACATTCCCAATAAAGTTATCATTTTTCGAAAAAATATGCTTCACTTTTCCATTCCTGTCAAGTTGATATACTTCAGCCTGGCGTGTGGCAACCCAGATATCCCCGTTCCGGGTCTGGTTCATGGTCTTAACTGCAAAATCGGTATTTGAAGGATTCGTCGAAGGCAAATGGAACAGATTAAATTGTTGTTTCGGGAAAATGACTTTAAAAACACCATTAATAGTTGACGTTAACCAGAGAATATTATCCTTATCAATTAACAGATCGAAAAATACCTTTTTATTTCCGTTTAATGCCAACTCAGGCTGGTTATTCAACAGAGTCATTGCAGCCGCTGACCGGTCAAACCATGCTACATCGCCTGAAGTAGTCAGAAAAAACATGCCCTGTTCCCGGCCATCCTGATACTTAAGCGTCTTATTTACATTCCCCGAGGGAAGAACATATTTTTTTACGAATTTATTAAACGGGTCGTAATAAACAAGGGAGGTTTGATTGATCTCAAACCAAAGTTTATCGTAACTGTCAAAGTAGGAATTTGTTACAACATCATTCCCCGAGAGTGGAATGACTTTTAATAAGCCTCCGCTGCGATCATCATACTCAAAAACGCCTTTGTTACTGACCGAAATAAACAGGTTCTTGCCGTTGTCACTGACTATGTTTTGTATGCTGCTGCCCTTTATCAACGTTCTTTTTGATACGTTCCCGTTGTTGCAATCCACCTTGTAAATATTCCCGGAACTATCCCCAAACCAGAGTATCCTGCCCAGTGAATAGGCGCATGTAAATTCACGGCTGGCATCAAGTCCTATTTTATGTAGCAGGTAATTCCCGGGTTTTGATTTCAGGGTATTTCCTTTCTGACAGGAAATGATTTTGAAATCCAGACCTATCCAGTTTAAATACGTGGAGTCTTCATTCAGCAGGTTGTTTGTTAATTTATGCTCCCGTTTGCTTTGCGAATCATACAATAACGAAACATCGATACTGCCGTTCCCTTTTGAGACAGCTTTGAGCAAGTCTTTATTCTTGGTAAGTAATAACAGATCACCATTCTCTGTTTTTTGGATCTTGATAATCTTTGGGCTGACGGTATATTTCTTCTTTATTACATTAAAAACGTCATAAAAAAGTTCATGCTTTTTATCAAATAAATATAATTTGTGGTCGATAGTCTTGATCCACAGGTTTCCATCTTTTGCCTCGACAATAGATTGAAGTTTAAGAGGTGGGATATCTGTATTATAATCATCCCGGTTGTTATAACTCTTGAACTTAACACCATCAAAACTGGTCAAGCCATACCAGGTGCCGAACCACATGAACCCATCTGTGTCCTTTATGGTACAAAAAACGGTGTTGTGTAGCAGTCCATTCTCTGTAGTATAGTCTTGTACAATCATATTTTTATTGCAAAAACCTGATTGGGATGCAAGAAAAACAAAAAGAACAGATAGTAGTAACTTCTTCATGGCTAAATAAATGTCTTGTAAATAAAATGGATTGAGACTTTTCCTGTAATTACAGGCCCTAATCAATTTTAATAATAATACTCGATTTAAAGGTGTTTTTTTATTCGCGGTTTATTTACGCCGGCTGTACATGCGTTCTTATTATCCACAAATATATAAAACTAATTGTAATTAAACAATTAGTTTTATAAGTTGCTTGCAATTAGTTTCGTAAAGCAATGCTAATATCCAGTTCATTCGAAAATTTTTATCCATGGATTATCACTCCGAAATGGAACGGCAGGTAGTCCTTCCTGATTGATAAAGTTTGATTGGGCAGCTTCATTCCAGGCAAAACGAACTGCCACCGGTTTTTTTACTGCAGGGGAAGAAACGATGATCTTATCCCCGCTAATTTCTGCATTTGCATTAACGAATTTTCCGTCACTTCCGGCTATGGTGAACAAGTCGGGTGATTTCCCATCCCGGCTGGTTAACCCGCTGCCTGTATTAGAGAATGTTATTTCAATTTTATCGTTCTTTATTTTTAGTTGTTTAAATGTCGGACCTGAACAGATCAGGTCTTTGAATCCATAAACATGATTCAGTGCAACCAGGCTCAACCGTCGTCCGACTTCCCATTTATATCCGGGATGAATGTCCACCAAACTGTCCACAAGGTCGGTTATAGTGATCATTCCGGTATTAGGCAACCTAAGTGCAAGACTCTGTGCTTCCCACATCTCAGGTAGGTTTTCCGGAGTATGCGGGCGAACATCCTTTGATGTTGAATACTTATAGGGTGCAATCTGGACAAAATAAAATGGCATTTCAGGATTACCCCAGTCACTGCGCCAGCTTTCGATCAATGTCTTGAACTTATAGGCATACCGTATGTTTTCATTCAGGAAACAGTTTGATTCGCCCTGATACCAAAGAAATCCTCTAATGGAGAATGGTATCAGCGGGTGAATCATGGTGGTGTAAAATTTACCGGGATCACCATTGTCATTCGAAAGGGGCTCCAGTACTTTCCCGTTTTTTAATTTTGGGGAGATATCAAGTTTTGTAGCTTCTATCCACGGTTCAATCCTACTGCCGGGAACTGCTGATGAGATCATGCCGATGGGGATATGCAATTTTTGATACAATTCCTTGGCATAGAAATAACCTACAGCCGAGAAATCCCGTAATGCCGTTCCACTCGCTACATCCCAACCGCTATGGGTTGAATCGGGAGACATGAACTTTCGTTTTACCAGGAAAATACGAATGTTCGGATTGCTGGCTGTTGCCAGATCATCTTCTGCCGGCTTTTTGCCTTTTACAGTTGCCTGAATCTTGCTGTTTTTACGCATGGCATATTCCATGTTCGATTGTCCCGAACAAAGCCATACTTCTCCCACCAGGATATTTTTCAATGTTATCGTGTTAGTTCCTGAAATGATCATTTCACGTGGCAGATCGGAAGCTTCCATCGGATTGAGTTTTACTTCCCAACGTCCGGAATCACTGGCTACTGTTTCTTTGCGTTGTGCACCAAACACGACTGTTACTTTTTCACCCGGGGTGGCCGTACCCCAGACAGGCAAAGTTTTTAAGCGCTGCAACACCATGTTGTGGCCGATAATCTTTGGCAGTATTACTTTTGCCGAAAGATTGGAAAATACAAACAGCAAAATGCTGCATGTCATGATTGAAATTCTTTTAAAGTACATGTGTTTTTAGTTTTGAGCCTTTTTTATTTCTTAATTCCGGTCAACTGATAGGAATTGAATAGTATCGTATTATTTTACAGAGAACTTCAACTCAATTTTCCTGCCAAATTTTCCATTTCAATCTGTAGAGTAGGAAAAGCCTGATTTTTTTTTGAGATTGACCCTGTCCATTGATTATTTTTTCTTTTCTCCAAATTCAGTTTGTTGCCGTTCCACCTCGATCAACACTTTTTGCTTTTCTGTCTCCGATAGTTGAATCCTGTTCGACGTTGAATTTTCAGTTTTGTTTCCTGCTATCCGTTGTTGCTCCAGATAGCAAAATGGCAACACGGAAGGTATGCTTTCAAATTCAAGCTCTGCTGCAGTTGGTGCCTGTGTACCTTCGAACTGAACATGTGCTTTTATTTTTATCTTTCCGGGCTTTCTGGTTGATCGTACCAGTACCGGTGCAGAACCAAATTCCACTGCCCGTGGGTTAGCACCTATCCGTTCATCACCGATTAATTCACCTTCGCCTTCAACGGTGAATACAATATTATCCTTTGCCAACCTGCGGACATTCCCGTTGTCGTCTGTGATTTCGGCTACCACTACGATAAAATCTGATCCATCGGCAACCAGTGCCTGTTTCTGGCTGTCAAGGCTCAGGCGTATCTTTGTCGAGCGACGTGAAGGCATTTTCTTTTCGGTACATACCACTTTCCCGTTGATAATGCCTTCAGCCAGGATGCTAACTTTTTGCCAGTTTTTCTCAATATAAGAGTGTTCACGGGCTTCCCAGAAGTCAAATACTTTTTCAAATGTCACAGGTGAATACGGGATATGGCCTTTCTCATGCAAAACAGGTTTTGTTATGCTTTTCCCTTCATAGGCTGTCAACCTGACCGAGTCACAGTTGCTGAACACTACTATACCCGCATCCGAAAAGGGGGTCATCTCATTTGCAATATACACCATGGGACCATCATCGGCTATTGAATGTTTCAAGGAAGGATCGACCTGGCTTTTAAACATGTAATAGGCGTATTTAGGCTGGCGGAATGCATCAAATATCCCTCCCCAATATGGATCAGGATGATATCCGCGTTGATGGTCGAAAGGATGCCATTGTGCACCGCCGATAAACTGACCGGTGCTATGAAACATGGCATCGTACGACTGAGCCAGTGATAAAGCCTGTACCAGTTGTGGACGTTCACCCCAGCTGCGGCTTGTCCGGTTGTTATTGTTGTGTGCATACCAGTCATCCACATTTTCTCCGAATTCGCGGGTGAAAATGCATTGTTTCGCTTTTCCTTCATCCGTTGGCCAGCCATAGACCACATCGTAATTATCGGCAACTCCTTCGGAATGGAGATCGGCTACAGCTACCGGTGCTCCTGGATATGGGAATTCATCACGGGTAATCTTCAGGGAATTAATTGAAAAGTTGAGTGGATACCTCGTTTCATTTAAAATGGGTTCCCACATTAAAACCGAAGTATGGTTGCGGTCACGACGAATCATCGTACGGGTATTCTCGTTGACCAGTTTTTCGAAGTTAGGATCTTTATTCCAGTATTGCCATCCGGGAGTTGCTACAATGATGAACAACCCAAGTTCATCACAGGCATCCATGAAAGCCGGATCCTGCGGGTAATGGGCTGTACGGATGATGGTACATCCGGCATCCCGCAATCTTTTGGCATCCCGCCATTGTTGTGAGTTGGGCAGTGCATTTCCCACATAAGCAAAATCCTGGTGTCGGTTGGCTCCAATCAGTTGTCCGTAAGCTTTCCCATTCAAATAGAATCCTTCTTTTCCCCGGAACTCAGCTTTGCGAATACCTATTCGTGTAGTACCTCCATCAAGTGCCTTTTCTCCTTTTTTTACCAGTGAATTGACCCGGTACAGATACGGAATATCCGGTGACCAGAGATGCGGTCCGATTATCGTTGTTTGCTGAACAACTGTTTTAATTTCTCCCGGTTTTAGCGAAAGTGTTGTGCTTATTTTCTTCAAAACAATACCCATTGCATCAACCAGAGATGTTTCAACAACGATGTTTTCAACTTCTTTCCTGTTGTTTTTTACTTCGGTGTTTACAAATACCTCAGCACTTTTTTTGCTGATGTTATCATAATGGACAAATACTCCTCCTGCTGCTGTCTCATTTGCTTCAACGGCATCAGTGATGGCAACCTGATTTTTGCAGATCATCCATACATCCCGGTAAATGCCGCCATGATAGGCAAAGTCGAGCGTGTATTCAGGTTTGCCCGGAGGGTACGTTTTATCATCACTGTTATCTGCTTTTACAGCTATCAGGCAGGTATCGCCCGCCTGGATTCCTTGTCCGGTAAGCTGGATGGTAACGGGCAGGTAACCTCCCAAATGTTCCTTTACAAGTTTCCCATTCAGGTAGATGTTCTGTTTGCCCATAATGGCTTCGAAATGAATGGAAACATCCATTCCTTTTGCCTCTGCCGGTACCACAAAATGCTTGCGATACCACGCTATGCCCTGGTAATTCCTGCAACCGCTCGCCTCGGCAGGCATGAGTTCCACAGTATGTGGTGTTGATACTACTTCCCACTGCGAATCATTGAACCCTGTTTTTTCGGCATCCTTCATGTCCCCTTTATAATATCGCCAGCCCGGATTAAAATTGTACACCTGACGTCCGCTTCCGGGCAGTTGGATAAAGCCGGCAACGGATGTCTCCATAATCGCAAAACAGGTTGCAGGAAGAATAAAAAGCACCAGTATATGCAGTATATTTTTTGTTTTCATATCTTAAGTTGATTGTCGGGCGTTAAATAACACCGTGGATATGTTGTCTGTTTAGTGTAATATATATATTCCCTTTAAAGGACATTCCAATTGTTTTCCCTATAAATTAAACTGTAACTCTACAGTTAGAATTTCTGGTTGCTATTCTTTTTTATCAATCATAATCACAATATCTTTTTTTCTGCTTTCAGGCAGAACAATCAGTTTAATCACTTTCCCATCCTTTACTTCGGCTTCCACCGTGGTGTTTTTTGGGGCATGCAGTTTGAAATGGATATTCCATTCACGGGGCCATGCAGGAAATAGAAATATTTTTCCATCATTGGAAGATTGTAAAAGCATTTCCTGCAATCCAATCATGCCACTTCCACCCCAGTTGTGATCAGGTGCCCAATCATACCCTGGTCCCCAGAAAGCAGGGAAGCGAAATGGTCCGTTGGATAGCTTTAGCATTGCCAGTCGTTTTGCTTCGTTAGTCATGCCAAGGCAGGCTGCAAAGATATTATCCTGCTTCCAACCGATATGACTTCTGAACTTTTGTACATCCGGATCGTACAGATAGGTGTTTCTGGCGATTTCAATACTATCTTTCCCCACTCCATATATCCGCCATGGAAAGACGGGATAAAGTTGTGGTGCCTCGCTGTTATTGACCCGGTCCCATGTTTTGGCAGGTGAAATCAGGGTGTATCCATTCAATTTACGCATGGGAATTTCTGGTATTCTTGCCAGTAAGGAATCTTTATTCCCCATGGTTTTCAGTACTGTACGCAATGCAGCTATGGTACTTGCCGGATTGTTGGCCATTTTATAGGTTTCACACCCGGAAGCAGGAAAAAGTATAAGCTTTCCATTGGCATCCAGTGCTTTCCTGCCACGATGTTCGGCAAGATACCTGTAATGCTCATCGAAAAACCGGACACTACTTTCAATAAGCGGAATATAGCGGCTTATGTCAGAATTATTATAATCCTTTGTCTCAAGTATCATTTGGCAGAATTCAAGGACGGTATCCCATTCGTATTCCAGCCATGCATTGTATTCCACTCCTTTATCGAAATATCCGGGACGCTTCCAGCCATATTCACTTGGATTGGGCAACCCGAAATTCTCCAACTGTTCCGAAAAGCATGCTCCCTGATGTCCCCAATATACCTGTGTGCGTAGCTCGGCGTTCTTTAATAACCGGTTATAAAAATCGAACTGGGAAGGCATCATATCAAAGTCACCGCTTTTCAACATGGGCCAATATACAAGCCGCTGATTCTGTGCCGTAAATGTGCCGCCACCCCATTTGCGGTAATCGGGGGTATACACCTGGGATGAATCCACAAGCGAAGGGTCAAATGTAAATAATCCGCCGTTGAACCTGGTGGGTGACGTTCCGTAGGCATTGCACCCGAGCATATAACGGAACAGTGTGTAATTGAGTGTTATCTCCGCTGCTTCACCGGCGGCATGGATAAAACTGCGTTGCCAGAATGCATTCCACCAGGCAGTGGTTTTTATTCGGTCAGTTTTTGGTGAAATGGATAAGATGGTTTTTTCAAGTCCTGCTTCCCAGGTACGGATATACGGAGTTTGTCCTGTGTAAAGGGCAATGCGGAAGGTCTGCCTGGTAAATGGTTTTTTGCTTACGAATACCCAGGCTTTATAATCCGTTCCTGCATACATCCCGTTTTTAGTATTTTTAAAAATAAGGTTATCACCCCATGCACGTCCTCCGGAAGTAAGGTTTGCAATGGGATTCAGGAGTTGTGACTTCACACTCTCCATGCCCTGTTGTGCAACGGTTGCATCAAACACTGTACCGGATGGGTTTCTATGAAAGAATGTAACTTCATTCTCTGATGCAGACACAGAATCACGGGTTACGGGTAATCCTTTCGGTGGTGCCCACTTGTATGAGTTCTGCTGGCTTTCACCTTTCCGTAGGAGCCTATTCTGGTAACGCCAGCTCTCATAGCTGATTTCAGAAGATATTGGTTTTTTGCTTTGAATCTCCACATGCACCACCGGATGAAATACATCCACCCACAATTGGATGGCAGTTCCACCAGCCGATATCACGACATAGCCATCATTGAGTACTAATTCCTGCTTAAAGTTTGTGGGCTGAAGCAATGGGTTAGGGGAGAGGTGTATACGAAATCTGCCTTGTTTCATCAGGGTATTGTTTTCATCAAATGTACCACTGCGACTGAGGTAGAAAATCAGATCGCCGTTTTCCACCCAGATATTCATGCCAATATCACCACCTCCACAAGGCATGGATCCTGCTGAGTTTTGCGATGGTGAAGTCCATACCAGGCTTTTCTCCGTTGCAAAAAGGGGACTCAAAAAGGAACTGATGAGTAAAATAAGAAAACACCTCACTATCCAGCCAGAATTGGTTGAATGAACATAAGCAAGCATTTTCTTACTTCCTTTTTTTAAAGACAGGTATCCTGATTGAAACAAAGTTGATTTTTTTTAGACGTAAAATATCCTTAAACTTCCGTTCAGAGACTTTGTGTTTACCAGTTATCACTGCGGAATGATGATACAGGCAATCCTTCATTGCTGTACAGATCACCGTCCACATAATTTTCAAATGCATAACGTACTGCAACGGGTTTCTTGACAGCATCACTTTTCACATACATCTTGCTTCGGACAATCCAGGCTTTAGCAGGATGAAATACCTTGTCCTCACCGGCAAGAGTAAACAGTTTTGATTCGAAATTCTTTGCAGCTATCCACATCGGTGCCCGTTCAAAGTTCACTATCACTGTGTCGTTCTTTATCTCAATTCCTTTATAGTATGGGCTTTCACCTGAGATGCCGTGAATCTGATAGCTTTTGGTCAGTGCCAGCAATGCCAGCCTTTCACCGGCAACTTGTTTTTTTACCGGATGTATGCCTTTTTCCAACCCTGCATCCAACAATACAGCCATTCCGGTATTCGGTACTGTCTGTTCTACCTTAGCCTGTGCCTCCCGGAGATAAGCCGAATTGATCACTTCTTTGCCTTTCTCGGTAATTATGGAATAATCATACGGTGCAATCTGGCAGTAATAGAACGGGATTGTGTCTTTTTGTCCCCAGTTCTTACGCCAGTCTTTGATCATGGTGGTGAACATGTCAGCGTATGTATTTGCCCTGTCGTAATTGGTCTCGCCCTGATACCAGATCACCCCTTTGATAGCCAATCCGACCAGGGGATGAATCATGGCCTGATACAAGGTTGTGGGGGTACGGTTCTTTTCTTTTATGTCTTTTTCGGTCTTGGGAATTTTCACAGAAGGAAAAGCACGCAGCATATCTTCGGTCATCCATGCCTCAATGCATGAACCACCCCAGGCGCTGGATATTAATCCAACCGGGACATGCAATGTCTCCTGGATCAACCGTCCGAAATAATACCCGGTGGCACTAAACTGACCTACTGTTTCCGGGGATGCTTCCTGCCATTGTCCGCTGACATCGTTCTGTGCCTCGATGGTAGAATTACGTTTCACGGTAAATAACCTCAGGTTCGGATTAGTGCTTTTCAGAATATCCATATTCGATCCTTCCACCGGTTGGTTCTTGAATCCTTTCATGGGCATCTCCATATTGCTTTGTCCGGAACAGAGCCATAGTTCACCCATAAGGATATTTCTTAGAATGAATGGTTTCCCGTCACTAATGGTCAGGGTGAATGGTCCTCCTGCCTTTGGTGTAGGGATCGTGATTTTCCAGTTACCCATTGCGTCTGCCTTGGTAATGATTTTCGTCTTATCCCAGCTGGCCATCAGGGTTACCTGTTCTTTCGGAGTGGCCTTGCCCCAGATAACCGCATTTGTATTTTGCTGCATGACCATACCGTCCGAAAATATG
>Ga0302286_10001247_pt1 | contig 19197 bp, 14 predicted proteins | sample III_Fen_E2_3_FD_198765 | JGI IMG/M metagenome (GOLD analysis project Ga0302286, IMG submission 198765) | Peat permafrost microbial communities from Stordalen Mire near Abisko, Sweden - III_Fen_E2_3 | ecosystem: Environmental > Terrestrial > Soil > Wetlands > Permafrost | place: Sweden: Abisko...
GGAAGCACGCACTGCGTTTCGCGACCAGGTTGCCGCGCTGGTTGAAGGCGGCGTTGACCTGTTAATGCTGGAAACCTTCGGCTATGTCGAGGAATTGCATCAGGCCGTGCTCGCCTGCCGCGATGTGAATCCTAACCTGCCGATCGTCGCCCAGGTCACCATTGATGAAGACGGAAATTGCCTCGACGGCTCCGACCCCGAGTCCTTCGCGGCTCGTCTGACGGAGTGGAATGTTGACGTCCTCGGTATCAACTGTAGCGTCGGCCCGGTTGACATGCTGGACGCGATCGAGAGGGTCCGAGCTTCGACCACTCTTCCTTTAGCCGCCCAGCCCAATGCAGGCATTCCGCGTTCCGTGGAAGGACGCAATATCTATCTCTGCTCTCCCGAATACATGGCCAGCTACGCCCGAAAATTTGTGGCGGCCGGCGTTCGCCTGGTCGGCGGTTGTTGCGGGACCACTCCCGAACACATCCGGGCCATGAAGTCCGCCCTGCGGATGAGCGAGGCCAGGGAGAGGACCGCAGTTTCTCAGTCCGCCCATGCTCAGGCGGCGCTTTCGGCTCCAGCCGCCATTCCCATCGCGGATCGCTCTCGCCTGGGCAAGAAGATCGCCAGCGGCGAATTCATCACCATGGTCGAGATCGTCCCCCCCAAAGGCATTGATATCCGCAAAGAACTGGAAGGGGCCAGGTTTCTGAAATCCGTGGGCGTGGATGCCATCAACATCCCGGACAGCCCGCGCGCCTCGGCCCGCATGAGCAACCAGGCATTGTCTCTCCTGATTCAACAGGAGGTCGGCATTGAGGCCATCCTGCATTACACCTGCCGGGACCGCAACGTGCTCGGCATCCAGTCGGACTTGCTGGGCGCGGCGGCGACCGGAATCCGCAACCTGATCTGCATCACCGGCGACCCCCCGAAGATGGGCAACTATCCCGACGCCACCGCGGTGTTTGATGTGGACGCGATCGGCCTGGTGAACATCGTCCGCAACCTGAACCGGGGACTGGACCTGGGTGGCAATCCGATTGGCCAGGGGACGGGCTTTGTGATTGGCGTTGGGGCGAACCCCGGCCTTCCCAGCCTGGATGAAGAAATCCGCCGCTTTGAATACAAGGTGGAGGCCGGAGCAGAATACGTGGTCACCCAACCCGTTTTCGACCTCAGCTTGCTGGAGAACTTCCTCAAGCATGTTGAGCACTGCCGGATTCCGGTGGTGGCGGGCATCTGGCCTCTGGTCAGCGCCCGCAATGCCGAGTTCATGAAAAACGAATTGCGGGTGTCCGTTCCCGATTCAATCCTCGAAAGGATGATCAAGACCAGCAGTCCGGAAGCAGCGCGGGAGGAAGGCGTGGCCATTGCCCGCGAGATGCTGACGGCAGTTCGGCAGATGACACAAGGTGCTCAGATCAGTGCTCCCCAAGGACGGTACCGCTCGGCGGTGGACGTTTTGGAGGCCCTCGGCTCATCGCGCACCACTCCTGCTTAGTTCGGCAACAGTCTCGCGTTTTTTTTCAGATAAACAGAAATTCACTGGACAATTCCACACGGATTCGGCATTACAATAGATGCAGGAGCATCGAACAGATTGGCGAAGTTTGAAGAATGCCTCGAGCGTCTTGAGAAGATCGTCCAGGATCTGGAAAAAGGCGATGTTCCCCTGGAAAAGTCTCTGACGCTGTTTGAAGAGGGCATGCAACTCTCCGCTTCCTGTCGCAAGCAACTGGAGGAAGCGGAAGGCAAAGTAGAGATTCTGTTGAAACAGAACGGCAAGCTCCAAACTGAACCCTTCGAACCCACGGCCGAGAAGGCGCTGCGCAAGTAGCCTTACCGTCGGGTTCGGATTCGTCAACGCCTGCAGCGGCGATCCCGAGCCGTAGCAGCCGCGACCACCGCCCACGCGGTGCAGTTCGGAGGATGTATGCAGCCGTTAAATGTAGTCCTCTACCAGGGCGATGCTGGAACTGCCCTGACCCTGGTTTCCAGCCTTTCCCCGCACGTTCGTGCCGTTCACATGGCGCGCAGTCGCGACGAGATCCGTCCCACTATTGCCCGGCATCGCGCTGAAGTGCTCGTGCTTGATCTGGAAACTTCCTGTCTGAGTGAAGTGGAGCGTTTGCACCATGAGTTCCCCAGGCTTTCCATCGTCTGCACTCACCGGCTCGCCGACGATGAACTCTGGGCCGAAGCCCTGCAGCAAGGCGCCTCCGACATGTGTGAACCACGCCGGACCGATCAGGTGGTCGCCTCCGTTCTTCGCGAGCGCGCGCAACATGCCGCCGCCTGATTCGAGAATTCGCAAGCATGAAGAGGACGCCCGCGGGCGTCCTTTTCATTTCCTGGAAGCCCGCTTGTTATACTGCGATGCCATGCTGAAACAGGTTCTGGAGCAGGGGCGGGCATCCGCTGACATTGCGCTCGAACGGCTTTTGCCGCCCGGCACGCAGCATCCCGAGTCCATCCACCGGGCCATGCGGCACAGTGTGTTCGCCGGCGGCAAGCGCCTGCGTCCCATCCTCTGCATGGAAGCAGGGCGCATGATCTCCGGAACCTCGTCGGCAGGAACCCTCCCCGCCGGCATCGAGGACGTTGGCGCCGCCCTGGAAATGCTGCACACCTACTCCCTGATTCATGACGATCTGCCTGCCCTCGACAACGACGATTTGCGCCGCGGGCGTCCGACGTGCCACAAAGCCTTCGGCGAAGCGATCGCTATCCTCGCCGGCGATGCGCTCCAGACCCAGGCCTATGAAGTCCTCGCGCAGTTGCGCTGTCCCGCCGAGGCGCGCGTGGACATCATCCGTGAAATTGCTCACGCCACCGGCACCATTGACGGAATGATCGGGGGGCAGGTCGTGGACCTCGAGGCCGAGCACAAGAAGCCCGACCTTGCCACGCTCGAGTACATCCATCGCTCCAAGACGGCGGCCCTCATCACGGCCAGCGTGGTCGGCGGCGGAATGTATGCCGGGGCGACCGTCGAGCAGATCGCGCGGCTGCGCGGATATGGCCAGTCGATTGGATTGGCTTTCCAGATCGTAGATGACGTCCTCGACCTCACCCAGACCTCCGAGCAACTGGGAAAGACAGCGGGAAAAGATACCGCCGCCGAAAAGACTACCTATCCATCGCTCTTCGGAATCGACGAATCGCTCCGCAAAGCCGACGCCCTCGTAGCTCAGGCCTGCGCGGAACTTAACGAATTCGGCTCCGCTGCGTCCACTCTGAAGGACCTCGCTCATTTTCTGGTCGAGCGCAAGAAATAGTTGCGGACTCTCTTATCCAGCTCTGGGTTCGCCCTTGCCGCCGTGGCTTTGTTCGCCGGTCTGGGCGTCGCGCAGAAAGCTCACCGACGCCCCCGGTCTGACTCTTCCCTGGTTTCAGATGGACACACCGTCCGGCACTACCGGCCCTTGAATCCCCGGCAGTCCAGCGTTAGAGTATCTAAGCTCTCGCGCTGTCTCCCACCTCCTTCTTTCCTCACCCGTAACCCGTGAACTTGCTGCACTGTGTGTGCAACTAAAGGCGGTTGGAGGATGAGGGCCCCTATATGTGGTGTTTTATCTCTTGACCCATCCCTCCTTTCGCCTTTAAAGTTGGTCCAAAGCCGTGATGCCCACCCCTGCTTGCCGGGACGGCATCACACTGTGCGGCCAGCGAGGAACCTCGGTAGTTAACAGCGGAACGTTAACCTCCGGGCAATCCCCGAGTTTGCAGCGCACCCCAGCCAGCGCACGCGCCTGTGTGGCACGGGCATTCTTGCCCGGGTCGGTTGTTTTGCCCATGGGCCATCGCGGACAAGACGTCCGCATAGAAGTGAAGGAGTGACCTTGCTCAAACTCAAAAGGCTGCAAATCCTGGGATTCAAGTCGTTCTGCGATCGCACGGAATTGAAGTTTCACGGTGAAGGCATTGCCGCGATCGTGGGCCCCAATGGCTGCGGGAAATCGAACATTGCCGACGCCATTTCCTGGGTGCTGGGTGAGCAGTCGGCCAAGTCGTTGCGCGGCTCGCGCATGGAAGACGTGATCTTCGCCGGCACGAACGCCCGCAACCCCACTGGCATGGCGGAAGTGTCGCTGACTTTGATCGACCCCGAGGAGTACGCCGGTCCGGACGCGAACGCTCCCACCGAGATTGATATTCAGGACGACCTTCCCGAGGAAGGCGATTGGGACGAGGCCGAGTTACGCGCCAAGGCAGCAGCGGATACCGATCAAGCAGTGGAAGAAGCTCAGCCCGGAAAGACTGACGAAGTGCAGGCCGCCGGGAACGAAGCAGCCTCAGAATCCTCCGCGACCGCTGGACCTCAAGTCGTATTGAAAATCCGCCGCCGCAAGTTTGATCAGCAACGGTTTCATACCGGAGAGATCGTGGTCACGCGCCGCCTGTTCCGCACTGGCGACAGCGAGTACTTGCTCAACGGCAAGCTCTGCCGCCTGCGCGACATCCAGGAACTGTTCATGGGGACCGGCCTCGGGCCGGAAACCTACGCCCTGATCGAGCAGGGACGCATCGGGCAAATCCTGAGCAGCCGCCCCACCGATCGCCGCGCGGTGATTGAAGAAGCCGCGGGGATCACGAAATTCAAGACCAAGAAACGCCTTGCCGAAGCGCGCCTGGAAGACGCGAAGCTCAACCTGAACCGCGTCAATGACATCTTCGAAGAAGTCACGCGGCAAATGAACTCGTTGAAGCGCCAGGCCAGCAAAGCCGAACGATACGCAAAGCTGCGCGAAGAGATGCGCGCAAAGCTGCGCGTCGTGCTGGCCAGCAAGTTCACCCAGATGGACCAGGAAGGACTGGCGCTCGATTCGCAGATCAATCAGCTCGGCGAAGAAATCCGCCACCAGACGGACGGCGTGCAGCAGTTCGAGACCGAGCACTCCGAGCGGACGCAGCGCGGATACGCCATCGATTCCGAGATGCGGCAGAACCGCGACCGCCTGAACCAGATTGCAATCGAGGCAGAGCGCGCCCAGGCGCGGCGCCGCACCAACGAAGAACGCTGCGCCGAATTGACGGTGCGCACCGCGTCTTCCGAAGCGGAGCTGGCGCAGGCGCGGCATCGTATGACGGCGCTCGAAGAAGAACGCGACGGCCATCGTCAGGTGCTCGATTCGGCCGCGGCAGACTTGGCCGCGGCACAGCAGGAACTCGCTCTCAGCCAGCAGGAAACGGCCGCGGCGGCCGCGGATCTTGCCGCCCTGGAGCAGGACCAGGAATCGTGCCGCGTTTCGGTTCTGGAAGCTGTCGGCGCTGCTTCCAACCTCCGCAATCAACTTACCCAGTCGCAGGAGCGACTGGCGGGCATGGATCGCGAAGAGCAGCGACTGCGCGCCGAGATCTCCACCGCCGCCGCTCAATCCGAGGTCTTTGGCGGACAGCGCGGCCAGATTGCGCTGGAGTTCGAAACCGTTTCCCAGCGGCTCAACGGCCTGACCGGAGAAATCACCGATTTGCGCCGCACCATCGAAAACAAGCGGCACGAAGAGAGCGAAACCAAGAGGCATCTCGATTCGATTCGCTCGGAATATGCCACGGCCCTGGGCAAGAAAGGGTCTCTCGAAGCGGTGATCGCCGAGCATGGCTATTCCACCGAATCGGTTCGTCGGCTGTTTCAATCAGGCGCCCTGCAAGGTGGATTCGCTCCCGTCGGCGTGCTGGCCGATTTCCTCGAAGTGGATCCCCGCTATGAACGCGTCGTTGAAGACTTCCTGCGCGACGAACTGAACTACATCGTGGTGAAGTCATGGGACTCTGCCGACGAGGGTCTTCGCATGCTGCGCTCCGACGTGGACGGCCGCGCCACCTTCCTGGTTCATCCGGAAGACTCCCAGGCCAAGTTCTCGTTCGTGGTGGACGAGAGTGTCCATCACGCGCCGAACGCTTCCGTCCTCCCGCTCAAGAATTCCATTCGCGTGCTGAATGGCTTCGGCAAGTCTCTGGAAGTGATTCTGCCCAAGCTGCGCGATGGTTACATCGTGGCGGACCCCATCGTGGCGCGTGACCTTGCGCTCAGCAGTCCCGATTCTTTCTTCCTCTCGCAAACTGGCGAGTGCTTCCACAACGTGACGGTCACCGGCGGCAAGCAGCGCAGCGAGGGCCCGCTCTCCATGAAGCGCGATCTGCGCGACGTGCTGCGCCTGCTGGAAGATCTGGAGCGCGCCCTGCGCGAGAAGGAAATTCTGGCGGTCACCCTCGGACGCGAAATCAAAGACCTCAGTTCCCTGCTCGAACGCCTCGAAGGCGAGAAGCGCGAAGCCGATAAGCAGGCGATGACCTCCGGCCATCTGTTGCAGCAGTTGGAAGGCGAGATGTCGCGCGTGCGCGAGCGGCTCGATGTCAGCGATCGCGAGTTGCAGCGACTTGCCCGCGAACGCCAGGAACTGGAGAGCCTGATCACCGCTCGCCAGGCTGAACTCTCGTCCGTCGAAGAAAGACGCACACAATTCGCTCAGCAAACAGCTGCCGGACAGGGACGCCTGACCACTTTACGCGGCCTGCGCGACGCCGCCGCGGAAGCCACGTCTCAGCGCACCGCCCGGGCTGCTGCTCTTGAGGAGCGCCACCGCTCGGCAGCCGGACTGCTCCAGCGGATTGAAAGCCTTGTTTCCGAAATGCGCGAGCGGGTTCGTGCATTGCAGACGCAGATGGAATCGGCCAGCCTGGAAATCGAGCAGCGGCTGAACGAGAACCTGCAGCTCGCCGAACAGTTGGTGGAATTCGAATTTGAACGCAATGCCGGAGAAGCTCGCGAGGGCCTGCTCCAGTTCGAGTCGGAGCAGGTGCGCGCGCGGTTAACCGAGATCGAAGAACTCCTGCGCAGCACGCGTCAGCAACTCGACCAGGCGCGCGACCGCCGGGGAGAACTGTCCGCCACCGCCGCCAAACTGCAATCCGACTTGCAGCACCTGGCCGACACCTGCCTCAACGAACTGGGCGTGGAGCGTCCGGTGCTGATGGCCGACACCACAATCCCCATGATCGCCGGTGAACAACTCGCGGCCGAAGATCAGGCGCATCGCGAAATGCGCGCCCGCCTCGACGGCATGGGGCCGGTCAACATGATGGCGCTGGAAGAATACAAAGAGACCGCCGAGCGCCACCAGTTCCTGGAGACACAGAGGAAAGACCTGCTGGATGCGATCGAGAACACCGCGGCCACCATCCGGGAAATCGACCAGGTTTCGCGCCAGAAGTTCGAAGAGGCGTTCAACAAGATCAACGAGAACTTCCAGGCCACCTTCCGCAAGCTGTTCGGCGGCGGGCACGCCTTCATGCGCCTGACCGACCTCGAAAACAGCGCCGAAAGCGGCATCGACGTCGTTGCCTCGCCTCCCGGCAAGAAGCTGCAAAATGTGTTGCTGCTCTCGGGCGGCGAAAAGGCGCTGACTGCACTCTCCCTGCTGGTGGGGATCTTCCAGTACACGCCGAGCCCGTTTTGCATCCTCGATGAGGTGGACGCGCCCCTCGACGAAGCCAACATCGGTCGCTTCACCGAACTGGTGCGCGAGATGAGCATCAAAACTCAGTTCATCCTCATCACGCACAGCAAGAAGACGATGAGCATTGCCCCCGTGCTCTATGGCGTGACCATGCAGGAGCCGGGCGTGTCGAAGCTGGTCTCGGTGCGATTCGGAGCAACGGCGTAACTACACTGCCAACGGCACGCGTTGCTCCTGGTGCATTTCGGGTCTCCATCGACAAACCTGCCTCATCAGCAGGCTTGGTTCGTCTCCCGTTTTCGCGTGTGAACGGCAATTGCCCGCGCGAACTCTGTGGTCTTTTTTTCCAGAGACGTCCTCAGTTTTTCCACACGCCACATCACGCTAAAACCCTTACCCAGCAAGGCATCTCACTCACCTGTGAACTGTCAACTCATTTCCTTCCAATGCCTGGTCGCATGGCCAAGCGGGTGTGACGGAAACCGTTGACAAATATTTCCGGCCAGTTAGAATACCGGAGTTTTTTGCCGCTAGAATTAAAGCCATGAGTCCCGAAACTATTGATTCCGTCGTCCTGCGCACCGACTACCCCGAACTGGAATTGCACGCCAGTGGGAAGGTCCGGGATGTTTACAATCTCGACAATGACCACTTGCTGTTCGTGGCCACCGACCGGATTTCCGCCTTCGACTACGTGCTGGCCACCGGCATTCCCCACAAGGGAAGGGTGCTCACCCAGATTTCCCTGTTCTGGTTCGACTTCTTGAAGGACATTGTTCCCAACCACTTCGTCACCTCGGATGTGAATCGCTACCCCGCCACCGTCCACCAGTATGCCGACGAATTGCGTGGCCGATCGATGATGGTCATGCGCGCTGAGATGTTCCCGGTCGAGTGCGTCGCGCGCGGATATCTCTCCGGCTCCGGCTGGAAGGAATACAAGGCGAGCGGCAAAGTGTGCGGTATCCAGTTACCCGCGGGGCTGAAGGAATCCGACCAGTTGCCGGAGCCGATCTTTACGCCGGCCACCAAGGCCACCACCGGCCACGACATCAACATTTCGTTCGAGCAGATGTGCAAACTGGTCGATCCCGGCTTGAGCCGGCAGCTCCGCGACGTCACGCTGAAGATTTACAAGAAAGCCGCCGACTACGCCCGCCAGCGCGGCATCATCATCGCCGATACCAAGTTCGAATTTGGACAGACCGCCCAGGGCATCACCCTGGCCGATGAAGTTCTCACACCTGACTCTTCGCGTTTCTGGCCGGCCGACAAGTATCAACCGGGCAAAGCGCAGGATTCTTACGACAAACAGTACGTACGGGACTATCTCGAGGAAATTCGCTGGAACAAACTACCGCCCGCTCCTGCCCTCCCCCTGGAGGTCGCGCGCCGGACGAGCGAAAAGTATCTCGAGGCTTATCGTCAACTGACCGGACGCGAGTTGGAGGTCTAGGGCCGAGCGCCTGGAATCGCAAAAATGGGCGTAGCGGACTGGATTATTCTCGCGTTCCTGGCATTGTCGGTGGCTGGTGCCGCCATGGAAGGCTTCTTTCGGGCAGCCTTCGGATTGGCCGGCTTGGTCGTCGGATATTTGATCGCCGCATGGCAGTATCGCCGCCTTGCGGACTGGTTTGAGCCTTACGTAAAGAACCCCTGGTTGGGGGAGATCGCTGGCTTCCTCATCATCTTTTTCGCGGTATTGATCCTGGCCGCGGTCGCGGGCCGGATCGCTCGCTGGGTGATGAAGGAAGTGGGTTTGACGTTGGTGGACCGGGTTCTGGGCGCAGTGCTGGGTTTGCTGCGCGGCGCCCTGGTGGTCGCGATTGTGCTGGTCGCTACGGCGGCATTTACGCCGGCGTCGCGCTGGTTGGCGGGGTCGCAGTTGGCTCCCTATTTCCTGGTGGTCGGTAGGGCGGCCATCTGGGTGGCGCCGGCGGAGTTGCGCCACAGGTTCTATCAGGGTCTGGACTACCTGCGGCAGCCGCATCCAGCCGTCGCGCCCCAGCCGGCCGGGCCGCCGAAGTAGCGCTTCATAAGCGGTATACGGAATTTAAGGTGTGGAAGCGAGGGACAGTGAAAGATCAACTCGAAGCACTCATTTTTCAAATGTACAAGAGCAACATTCTCTATTCCGAAGCCGTGCGTGAATTCAAGAAGCGCTTCATCCTTACTGTGCTCGAGGAAAACAAGGGCAACCAGTGCAAGGCGGCCCGTGAATTGGGTATGCACCGCAACACCCTCAGCCGCACCATGCAGGAACTCAGGATTGACGTGCGCCAGCTGCGCAGTATCGCCAAGCGTCCCCCGCGCAGTGCGCGTCCGGTGACCTTCGAGAAGAAAGCCGCCCGCTAGCACCACCCAGAGAGCAGTCCCGAAATCGGCATAGGGAAAACGGTCACCCGTCCACCCCATACGATCCTTGTTTATCGGCTCGCGCCTTTGATCCGCGCTTGCCGGATTGCGCACGGGACTTCCACCCTGGGCGGTCCCACCCGTTCGGAGCAAAAAAGAAAGGGCGGCCGCAAAAGGCCGCCCTCATCCCCGAAAGAAAGCAGCTTAGTGGGGCTTTCCGGTGCGCACCGGAGGTGATGGCATGCGCGGAGCTGAAGGGGGTGCAGACGGCGTACGCGGAGGGGAAACCTGCCGCGATCCGCTCGACCGCGATCCTTCTCCACCCGACGAGCGCACCCTCGATGATGGTGGAACTGGAGCGACTGGCACCGAAGGTTCCGTCCTCACCACCACCGGACGATCACTCTTGGTCGACTCACGGGCAACGCGATCCAGGTTGCGGACCGATCCCCGCGGTACGCCCAGACCGGCGGAATCGCGGTTGATTGTCAGCCGTCTTGGCACTCCGGCTGGCGGATTCACCGAGAGCCCCTGCCCCACCATGACCGTGGACCGCGACCGTACCGGAGGTTGCGGCACCACTGTCCGCCGCGGCGGATTTACCATCCGCGGCATGGCGTACCAGCTATTCCAGTAACCCGGCTGCCACATCCAGCCGTATCCTGGAACAAAAGCCCAGTTGCCGTAGCGATAGGGCATCCATCCCCACGGATAAGCCGACACCCACATGTAGCCCTGGCCCGGATAATACGCCCAGCCGCCGTCCTGGTACGGACTCCAGCCCGCGCCCACAAAGTAGGGCTGCCAACCCCAACCGTAGCCCGGAACATTCATGTAGTTGCCGTAATAATTCAGGTCGCTCATGCCATACGCATAGGGGGATTGAGCGTCATAGGTCTTGTTGCTCGCGTAGCGATCGTGATACTCGCTCTGTTGCTTGTCCCAGTCGTCCGAGGCGTCTTCCTCGAAGCTCTTGTCCAAGGCGTAACTGTCGTTGTTGGCGAGATCAAAAGTCGCGCTATGCTTCTTGCCGATCTCCACTTTTCCGGCGGGACCTTGGACCTCGACGCCTCCGTTCAAGGCCGCGAGCGTGGCCTCGCTCGCATCCAGATCCACACGGATGTGAGCAGCCTCAGTCAGAGTCACCGACTCGCGCGCAAAGTTCAGCGTGAGTCGATCCCCCTTCTTGGGACGCGCATTCACGTACACTCTGCCCTTCGTGAGTTCCACCGTGCTCAGCTTCTGGCCGTCGTCCCCCAGAACAAGGCGCGGGAATTCGATCTCACTGTTGGTCACCAGGTGCAGCACGCTGCCGTCTTCGAACTCCACTTCGGCGCGGCCATCATCACCTGTTTTCAGTCTTGAACCCTCCACCACCGGCAGGTTCAGGAACGCTTTCTCGAAGCCATCGCCGCGATCCATTTGCACGCTGCCTTCAACGTTGCTCAAGCGCACAATGCGCGCCTTCGATTCCGCCGAGGCCCCACTCACCATCAGCGCCCCGAGCAGAACCACCAAAACCAGCAACTGCTTTCCCACATTCCGGACTGCCATAGAGCATCTCCCGGGACTAATCCCTAAACTGTTAGAACACGTGACGAGTCAACAAGTTGCCGCAAGAATCTTGAACGCCTGCCCGCTTCCCTGCACTCCAGAAGTTGGCGCAACCCATTCAGAAATTGGGCCCTAAGTGCAAAGCCATGAGAACAAACCTGTTAACTACTCTGCACTGGACTGGTGGCTGCATGGAGTGTGGAAGGCTCGGGGTCCTAAGTCAAGCGGTTTTCTTGCTGGGCAGAAATCGCGGTCCTAGTCTTCCCGCGCTGGTTTCTTCCGGTTGGCTTTCTTCTCTGCGAGTTCGGCCGCAGCCTGCAACACCTTTTCCACGCGCCGGGCTCGCGCTTCTGGACTCCGGTAGTAAAAAATCGCGATCAATTGCCCTCGCCGCTGCACCGCCGACATCAGTTCCCATCCCTCCCGGGCCAGCGGATCCCGCGCAAACGCCACCCGCAGGATCGGCGGCAACTCGCGTTCGGCTTCCATGGTCGAAAACAACTGCTCGGCGACCTGCTCGGCGCGGCGCACGCGGGCTTCAGCGCTCTTCACCCCCGTCACCCAGTCCGCGATCCACTTCCGCGTGGAATAGTTGAGCTTGTCATACCACCGTCCAAGCGCGCGTTCTTCCGCAAAGACGCGCTTCATCTCTGCCGGTACTGTGACCACGCGCTCCTCCGTGTCCAGTTCCAGCCGGAACTTCGCCTTGGTTCCCTCAGCGACTTTGGCGCCGCGCTGCATTTGCTTATTGATCAGCAGGAAGTGTCCGCCGGCGCGCGTAGGAAACAGCGAGGTCCGGAACGGAAATCCGTTGATCTCGCCCTTGACCTTCGGCCGGCCTCCCGCGCCCCACGTTTCGCGAACATCAAACGGCACGTGCGCGATCACCCAACTCAACCGCGAGCCCATGCGAACCAGCGGAGCCTGGAACGATTTTTCCCTGGACTTGGTCATAGCTCGCAATTCGGGAATCACATCACCACAGAAGAGACGACGCACAGGCGGCGCCGCCTTACAGATGCCGTCAATTGCCCTCTACTTGCCCGCGCCTTCCGGGCCCGACCTCAAAGGCTTTCCGGCCCGCCCCAGCAGTCGCTGTGCCCGCGCCCGGCTGACGTTCATCACCGACGAATCCGCCACGATCTGCTGCAGGATCGGCGCAATCGCCTGCAATTCCAACGGAGAACCGTTACGTGCCATCTCCTCGGTCCGCTTCAACTCCGCTTCCAAAGCCAGTTTCTGGTAGCGGTAGTCGTATTCCAGCCGGTGCCCGGTTTCGAGCGTGCCCGACAGCGCCTGGAACAGGCTGGTCAGTTCCTGCACCAACGGATCCGGAGAATAGTTGTAGGTCGACTCACCGCTGCGCTGCCCGTCTTTGTAGGTCAGGGTCTTTTTGCCCGTAAACGCCATGTTCTTGCGATGGGAATCGAGGTCGTGCTGGAAGTACTTCGCCCGGGCCGCCAGATCGAAAACCTTCTCGCGCGTCTCGGGAGACACCGAAAAATCGAAACTGAAGCTATCCGTCTCCTCGGAATCCGCAGCCACCTTGCCGCTCGACTGGTAGCGCGCCTGTCCATCCTCCCGGATCTCGACCGAATAATGTTCGGGCTGGGAGCCGGGGAAATCGAGCGTGAAGGTGACGGCCGGTTTGCCCGGAGCGCCCTGGGCACAGGCGAACGGCAAGAGAAGGGCCAGCAGACAAAAAACCTGGGATATGCGCACCATGAGCCGCTGTAATCATTGGGTACGCAGGGAGGATTCGTCAAGGGGCAGGGGCAATCAGCCTTCAGCCAAACCTGGGTTACACGATGGCTGATGGCTGACGGCTGATGGCTACTTACACACCGCCGTATACCCCGGCTGGTTCTTGAGCGTGTAGAACAGTTGTCCGGCGATCACTCCGCTATTGTTGATCCCACCCACGCTGGCGGATTTTGCGCCGGTATAAACGACGCTGTAGAAAGTGTTGTTCTGGTAGATGAATCCCCAAGTGCGATCCGCGGACATATAGTTCCCCACGATCACGCCTGAAGTGTTCACATCGGTCAGTTCCGTCCCATAGACCGATTTTGGGTGGTCCACGACGGTAAATGCCCCGCTCTTCCAGAGGAAACCGTGCGTCTGGCTATCGGTGTAGTAGCCGACCACCGTTCCGTTATCGCTGATAGCTTCAGGAACGGTTGAAACCGCGCCGGAATGCGCGATCGCCGTGTACTTGCCGTTCGCGAGTTGGAAGCCTTTCGATGTCGTCCCCTTCAGGTAGTTCCCAACCACGGTTCCGGACTTGTTGATGCCGGCAACCCAGGTATGCGTGGCCTTCGGATAGTTCAGGGTGGTGAAGTCCGAGCCTTGCTGGGCGAGACCGTGCATGGCGGGGGGCATCGCATTGTCCCGGTAGGAACCGACGTTGACCCCGCCGCTGCGGTGGCTGAACCACGTCATCCCGGAATTTGGGGCGTTGAATATCGTGAATGTCCCGCTGGCATCGCGACTGAACGCCACCCATTGACTGTTGCTGTCCTGCAGTTCACCCACGACCGTTCCGGAATCGTCGATTCCGTTGACCATGCTTAGGGTGTAGCCCGAGGGAGCCGAGAAGGGCGCAAATGTGCAGGATGCCTTCGGCTGGCTGGCGTACGAAAAGAGACAAGAAGCAAGGCAGCATGCGGCGATCGAAAAACCAAATCGGGGGAAGCGCATGAAATCCTCTATTCTTAGGGTCTCTTGCGTTGGATGACTTGCTACCACGCTCGCTGCGCCGCCGCGAAATTCGCAGCTTTCGAAGCGAGGCGTGAACGGTTCAGGATACCGCGATACCCGCGTGGAATCTGCCCCGTTTGCCCAAACGAGTAGCCTTGTCCGGGACCCCATTTTGACCGCGGACACAGGTAACTTGACCAGCCACCGGGATGCGGATATGCAGCCAGCGTTGGCGGACGCGAACGCCTCGATTACCCTACGCCCGCTGCCGTTCTTTCGTCGCCGCCGTGTGCAGATGGCAAATGGCAATCGCCAGCGCATCCGCCGCATCCGGCGGCTCAGGAATCTCGTCAAGCTTCAACAGCCGCGCCACCATCTGCTGCACCTGATGTTTCTCGGCCCGGCCGTAACCCACCACCGCCGACTTGATCGAAAGCGGCGAGTATTCGGCCACTTCCAACCCGGCGGCGGCCGCAGCCAGCATGGCCACGCCGCGCACCTGTCCCAGCTTCAACGCCGACTTTACATTCACTGCGTAAAACACATCTTCAATCGCCACGCGGTCTGGCCGGTGCTCGACGATCAGCTCCTGCAAGCGGTCGTAGATGTGCGACAGCCGCGCCGCCATGGCCTCGCGCGCCGAGAGCTTGATCGCGCCGCAATCCACGCACACCAGCCGGTCGTCCACCAGCAACTCGACGACGCCGTACCCCGTGTATTCCGTCCCGCAGTCAATGCCCAGCACGCGCATGTTGTTGGCAGTGTAACGCCCGAAATGCGTCTTTGTGGACTTGTTTCCACCTGAACATTGAGGAGGGCACCATACATGGCACGGATCTTCAGCCGCGGAGCGGCGCCTCCACCCAGGGTAAAGATATAATCTCCGCCCATGGGCACGAAACGATGAAACACCGCATTGTTCATGTTCTTCAGAAATATCTGCTCAACCCGCCGATCAAAGTTCTGTTGGCGATAGGCCTGGCGCCTCCCGGCTACGCCCTCCTGGAAACAATCGGGCGCAACACTGGAAAACCGCGCCGCACTCCGGTCGGTAACGGACGCGTGGGCAATCAATTCTGGCTGGTGGCCGAACACGGGCAGAAAGCCGGCTACGTTCGCAACATAGCGGCCAATCCCCGAGTGCGGGTCAAAGTGCGCGAGGGGCTGCGAATGCCTTGGCACACCGGAACAGCCCACGTACTTTCCGACGACAATCCGCGCGATCGCCAGCGCTGGCTCGCCGCTCAGCGTCCAGGCAGTGCCAGCAATTCGGCGGCAGTCCGCTTCTTGGGCACCGAACTGCTCACCGTTCGCATTAATCTGGACGTTCAGGATCAGCCCGCCCCGTAGCACGTTGGAGCCATTCCCGCCGTGTCGATGAGAATGTAGGGTGGTTGTGAGCAGACTTCGGGGGAGGGCTGTTCAACGAGCGTCCCGTGACCCAGATGGGTCTGGGGCGCTTTCGTTTTTTCACCCGGTGCTGAAAGTTGGGTCGCCTGCCGGTCGTTCGTTCCTCACTGGTAACTGCTGCAGAATCGCCCTTGAACCGGTTCAGCAACACCTCGGCCGCCGCACCTTGTTCTGCTGATGCTCGCGGCAGAAATCGGCGTAGCTCGCAATGCCGGCCTCTAACTGATGACGCGTCAGAAACCGCTCATACGGAGCTTCATCGAAGATCTCGCGCAGCGCAGCCAACCCGGTTCGGCCAAATCTCGACAACATCAGCAGCAAACTGGGGAGCTTCGCTCCACTGGACAGCCGGGGGCGGCTGTCCCTACGTGAGCTGTGGTAAATCGGCTTCATCCCTGCTCCTCTGCCAGCCGTGTCATCACGAACGGCGCTTCTTTCACCGTGCACTCTTTCCGACCCGACATCACACGCGCCCACTCCAGCCCCGACTCAATCAGCACCACCGCTACCAGCACAACCAGCGCTCCCGCCACCGCCGCGTCCAGACGGTCGTTGAACACCAGGCGCGCGTCGGCCCCAGCAGCCGCCAGTTGCCGCGCATGCGCCAGAAATCCGATCCGCGGATTCGGATTCAGCACCTTGTGATACGCCGCCGTAAACGTCACCGCCACCAGCCAGCACAGCGGAATCAGCGTCACCAGTACGTAGCGGGCTCGCCCCATCTTGATGATGATCGTCGTGGCCACGCACAGCGCCACCGTCGCCAGCAACTGGTTGCAGATCCCGAACAGCGGCCACAGCGAGTTGATCCCGCCCAGCGGATCTTTCACGCCTTGCCACAGGAAGTATCCCCACGCGGCCACGATCAGCCCGCTGGTAAACAGAATCGACGGATACCAACTCGTCCGTCCCAGCGGCTTCCAGATGTGTCCGAGCGCGTCCTGCACCATGAAGCGCCCGACGCGCGTTCCAGCATCGAGAATCGTCAGGATGAACAACGCTTCGAACATGATGGCGAAGTGATACCAGAGCGCCATCACCGCCTGTCCGCCCAGGCTGCTGGAAAAAATGTGCGCCATGCCCACCGCAAACGCCGGCGCGCCTCCGGTCCGGTTGAACAACGTTTGCTCGCCCACGGCATGCGCAAGAGAAGCCATCTCCGCCGCGGTGACGGGAAATCCCCACGCGGTGATGGTTGCAGCCGCCGTGGCGGGCGCCTGCCCCACAATTCCAGCTGGACTGTTTACCGCAAAGTACACCCCAGGCTGCAGCACCGACGCGGCAATCATCGCCATGATCGCCACCATGGATTCCGCCACCATGCCACCGTAGCCCACCATGCGCGTCTCGGGCTCGCGCCGGATCAGCTTCGGAGTTGTGCCGCTCGAAATCAGCGCGTGAAATCCGCTGACCGCGCCGCACGCAATGGTGATGAACGCGAACGGAAAAATTGTTCCCGCAAACACCGGCCCCGTCCCATCGGCAAAACGCGTCAGCGCCGGCATGTGCAACGAGGGCCGCAACGCCACGATCCCCACCGCCAGCAGCGAGATCGTTCCCAGCTTCACAAACGTGCTCAGGTAGTCGCGTGGCGCCAGCAGCAGCCACACCGGCAACGCCGAAGCAGCGAATCCGTAGAGGATGATGAGAATCGCCAGTGTCGGCGCAGTCAGCGTGAAAACCGCGGCCCATGACGGCGTCTGCGAGACCCATTGCCCGCCGAAAATCGCCGCCAGCACCAGTACGAACCCCGCCAGCGAAGCCTCCAGCACCTTTCCCGGGCGGATGCGGCGCAGGTACAGTCCCATCAGCACCGCGATCGGCATCGTCATGGCGATCGTGAACGCGCCCCACGGACTCGACTTCAGCGCGTTCACCACAATCAGCGCAACCGCTCCGAGCAGGATGATGATGATGCTGATCACCGCGATGTAGGCGACAAATCCGCCCAGCCTTCCGGTCTCCGACTTCGCCATCTCGGTGAGCGACTTGCCGTCGCGCCGCACCGAGAACAGCAGGATGACGAAATCCTGCACGCAGCCGCCCAGCACCGCCCCCGCAATGATCCACAGCGTCCCCGGCAAATACCCGAACTGCGCCGCCAGCACCGGCCCCACCAGCGGCCCTGGCCCGGCGATGGCGGCGAAATGATGCCCAAAGACGACCCACTTATTGGTGGGAACGAAGTCGCGGCCGTTGTCGAGGCGCTCGGCCGGCGTCGCCCGCATCGGATCGATCGCCAGCAGTTTGGCCGCAATAAAGCTGCTGTAAAACCGGTATCCGACGGCGTAAGTCGCAACCGCCGCCACCACCAGCCACATGGCATTGATCTGCTCGCCGCGATGCAAAGCAATGGTCGCCAGCGCGAGCGCGCCGAGCACGCTCACGGCGGTCCAGAGAAGAACACGAAGGATTTTCGGCATGGGGCTCGGGGTCCGGCGAGTATTGTGGACAAAATGGATCAGCTGCGCAAGCCTGGATCTCACCACCAGCAGCGAGGGGCAAACTTCCTCAAGCCCAGAGCCGAAAGCCGAGAGCCTTTCTGATAATCTGATATGTTTCAGACTGACTACTATGAGGACCAGGCAATGAAAATCGGAGTGCTGACCGGCGGCGGCGACTGTCCCGGCCTGAATGCGGTTATCCGCGCCATCGTGCGCAAAGGGGTATTTCACTACGGCGACGAATTCATCGGTTTCGTGGAGGGCTGGCGCGGCCTGCTCGAAGACAAGACCATGCAGCTGGACCTTTCCAGCGTGGGCGGCATCCTGCCGCGCGGCGGCACCATCCTTCGCACCTCCCGCACCAATCCCGCCAAGCATCCGGAAGGCCTGCAACACTGTGCCGAAAGTCTCAAGAAGCACAATTGCGACGCTTTGATTGCGATCGGCGGCGACGATACTCTCTCGGTCGCGCAAAAGCTCTTCGCCAATGGCGTAAAAGTCGTTGGTGTACCCAAAACGATTGACAACGATCTCGCCGGCACCGATTTCACATTTGGATTCGACACTGCTGTCAACGTGGCCACCGGCGCCATTGATCGCGTCCATACCACCGCCGAGGCCCACAACCGGGTCATCGTGGTCGAGGTCATGGGACGCGACTCCGGCTGGATCGCGACCTACAGCGGCATCGCCGGCGGCGCTGATGTCATCCTCATCCCCGAGGTCCCTTTCGATATCGAACAAGTGGCTGAACTGATCCGCCAGCGCCATGCCCGCGGACGCTACTTCAGCATCGTGGTGGCCGCCGAGGGCGCCAAGTTCGCCGGCGGCGCTGAAATGCACGACGGCGCGCCCGTCCTGCAGGATGTGGGCCGCGATGAATTTGGACACCTCCGCCTGGGCGGCATCGGCTCGGTGCTGGCCCGCGAGATCGAAAAGCGTACCGGCTTCGAGTCCCGCTCCGTTGTCCTCGGGCACATCCAGCGCGGCGGCTCGCCCAGCGCCTTCGACCGCGTGCTGGCCACCCGCTATGGCCTCGGCGCCATCGACATGGTCCACCGCGGCGAGTTCGGCCAGATGGCCGCGCTGCGTGGCAACAAGATCATCTCCATCCCCCTCGCTGAAGCAATTGCTTCCAATCGCAAGGTGGACCAGGAGATCATGGACGCGGCCATCGGCATTCTCGACAAGTTGGAAGACAGAGCCGCGCCCGGAGAGTAACCCTGATCGAGTGTGGGGCGGGCACTCTTGCCCGCCTCTTCTTTGCGTCGGTCCGTCTTCGT
>Ga0302286_10001250_pt1 | contig 19184 bp, 15 predicted proteins | sample III_Fen_E2_3_FD_198765 | JGI IMG/M metagenome (GOLD analysis project Ga0302286, IMG submission 198765) | Peat permafrost microbial communities from Stordalen Mire near Abisko, Sweden - III_Fen_E2_3 | ecosystem: Environmental > Terrestrial > Soil > Wetlands > Permafrost | place: Sweden: Abisko...
TATCACCTACGACAGTTATACGAGTATCGGTACTATGGGAGTAAAAGGGTATGCACGATTTTATTCTTCAGTAAAATACACAAAGATAAAAGTAAATGAATTGGTAAAAGCGATACCAAGTCGAAATAAGGACAACGTCAAAATACAGACTCCCTCGAGGAATCAACAGAAAAGACTTGAGCGGATGGAAGAATTATCAGCAAAGGAAAAAATAACCGTGGGTGAAGCAATCCAGTTGGCCCGTTTGTCAAAGGCATTAGCTGAACCAAAAGAGATAAAAGAAAGAAAAGAATCCTTAGAGATACTGGCAGCGGATACTGTAAAACTGGTGATTGATTCATTGGCATCAAAGCGTGATTCAACATTCTGGGAAACCATACGCAATGTACCGTTACTAGCCGAAGAAGCTCAAAGTTTTCATCATAAAGACAGCTTACCGGATTCTAAATCGATAAAAACAACCAATAATTCAATCAGTATTTCATTTGGGGATCACAACAAATCAACGGCCTGGTTGAATGGAGGGGATTTCAAGGTGGGAAAGTCGGCACACGTATTTTATGATGGATTGATCCGGGGAGTTTTGAAGGAATATAATTTTGTTGACGGGTGCTGGTTAGGACAAAAGGTTACTTTATCCATAAGCACCACAAAGACAAACAGTCTAGTGATATCACCCGCTGTGTATTACACCACAGCCCGCAAGTCTGCAGTATGGTCCGTAAACGGGAGGTACAATTACGCCCCTCTATCTACCGGACTTTTAAAGTTTGACTTTGGGAATACCAGTGAAGATATCCAGGGAAGCGAGGGTACTTCCCGTTTTCTAAATTCCTTATCTTCCCTATTCTTAGGGGATAATGTAATTCGGTTTTATCAAAAGGAGTATGTCAATATGGAAAACAGGATAGACCTGGCAAATGGATTGAGATTCACAATGGGTGCAGGATATGAACACCAACAAATATTAAAGAATCTAACGAACTATCATTTCCTGGGAAAGACGCCCCGGCCAAATTATCCGGATCAACCTTACAGTGATGCATTTCCGGTACATTCGTCCTCGACAGGTTCGTTGAAACTGGAATATACCCCGGTATACAGATACAGGATAAAGGATGGTAAAAAAGAATATGTGAGCTCAGACTATCCAACCTTCGGCCTGAATTATAAAAAAGCAATACCATTGCTTAATGAAAAAGAACAAAGCTCATACGATAAAATGGAAGTATCGATGGATCAACATATCACCCTTTCCGAATTTGACAACTTGCACTATAAGGTCACAGCGGGTAAATACCTGACATCGGAAAGATTATATGCAACCGATTTTAAGTATTTCACTACCAGTCCACTTCCAGTAAGTAACCGACCGTTTGATGACAGTTTTAATTTAATGGAGAACTACACTTCCAGCACTGACCGGTGGTTGGAAATGCAACTTTGCTGGACATCAGACTATTTAGTATTAAAAAGAATAGGTTTTTTGCAAAAGTATCTATTCAACGAAGCATTACAGGTGCATTCTCTCTGGGATATGCAAAAAGGGAAACCCTATCTGGAAGCCGGATATTCGATTGGGTTCGATGATGTAGGAAGGATTGGCATTTTTAGTTCATTTGATGGACTGAAATATAAGGGCTGGGGGGTCAAAGTCTGTATATCGTTATTTTCTAAGTATGGAAAAAAGTAGCTGAAAGAACTGAAATAATTAAATATCATATTATACAGATAGAACTCCTTTTTAAGAGTGATCACCCCAATACAGTATGAAATTTTATGCCTGAACTTTTTTCTACCAAAAATGGAAACCACAATCCACAGAGGGACAACAGAAAAAAGTACATTAAAATGGGGAATTAGCGTATTCCAACTACTTTGAATGTCGAATTATAAGTATTATACACGAAATAGTAATAGCACTTTATCTTCAAAGCGTTTTAGGATTTGTTTTTTTTCCTTTGTCTTTATTGATTTGTCTTCTTGTTTTAAATCCGCCTGATCAATTCTATTGAATATCGAATCCACTATTTCAATATCCTTTTCAGAAAAAGTAAATTTAATTTGTGGTTTAGTTGTTGAAATAGTTTTCATGATAAAATGAATATTGTTTGAGATGAGTTCATCTTCAAATAACACCATTGACCTTGAAAATGGAACAAATAGATATTGATTATTACTTAATAAATTGTTCTTTTTAATTTCTTTCATTATATAATATTTAAAATTAATAAATCATTCTAATGGTTTTATTAGAAGCAGCAAAAAGTTTAAATTTGATGTATAAAGTCAATGTTTTATATCTAATCTAATAATAGCAATGGCAAATTTATTGATAATTTTCGCTGTTGAACAATAGTTGATATTCAAATTGTGCTAATTCAGTTCCAATCGCCTCTGGAAGATGAATAAAGCACTTATTAAAGAAAATCAAGCAAAAATAGAACTTGATAATCGAAAAAAGACACTAACTATTCCAAAAGAAGTACTTCGTATGAAATATATCAACCTGATTATCATTTCAGTCAATTTGTTCTCCACTTTTTTTAGTGCATGCTACAAATGCTTTTAACCGTTCTTCGAGCAATCCCATTTGATCCATCCGTACAAATGAAACGCAGGCACGCAATCCATTCTGATTCTCACTACCGGTAATGACCAATGAAATAGCAGAAATGCCATAATATAAAAATTCCTTCATCAGTTCAGCACTTGTCATTCCGGGATAGGCAACTGTAAAATAAAAGCCATCAGCCAACTCTTTATCCTCGTCATTATACACAATATAAAAATTATATTTCAGGAACAAGGCTTTCATCACTTTCGCTTTTTCAGCATAGGGATGAAGGGCAGTCACAAAATCAATTTCACCATCGTTTACAGCTTTCAGTGCTGTTGCAAGTGCATACTGTGCGGAATGGGACGTGCCGGCAGTAGTAGCATATAAGACTCCGTACGGAATGAAGCGTCCCAACACATCACTGGTGTAATAGTTTTTCAGGTTCGGATATCGTCGAGTACGTAGCTTTTCGGAAGTTATCATCATCCCGATACGTTGTCCTGCATAACTGAAGATCTTCGAGGCAGAAAGCAATAAAACATAATTATCAGTATAATGTGCTACCGTTGGCTGAAATGGTGCAACGCCCGGGGTACCATAATGCTCACGGAAATCCATGGCAAAATAGGCCAGATCCTCAACCACGATGGCATCATATTTTGTAGCCAGTTCACCAATAGACTTCAATTCATTTTCAGAGAAACAAATCCAGGAAGGATTATTGGGGGAGGAATAACAGATGGAACAGATATTTCCTTCTTTCAGGAATGACTCCAGTTTATCCTTTAACTTATCTCCTCTGAAGTTCAGGATATCAAACGATTTATAGGGCAACCCCAACAGTTGCAATTGTGATTTATTGACCGGAAAACCCGGGTCAATAAACAAAGTAAATGGTTTTTGCGGATTGGTACGTGCAGCCGCCAGCAAAACCGCAAAACTACCCTGCATAGCTCCCACCGTTGGGACACAATTCAACGGCGAAACTTCAATGTTCATAAACAGGTTGGCAAACCGTGCAATTTCGTTCTTGGCATAAGGGATCCCTTCGATATTTGGATAGATGGATGCCAGGCCATTATCCAGGGCTTCTTTTTCAGCACGAATAGCAATATCTAACGCCGGTAATCCCGGGACACCCATTTCCATGTGGATAAATTCGTGTCCACTTTGTTCTTCTATTTGTGCAACAAGCCTCCCCATTTCACGAATGGACAACCGGGTAATATCAGATTCTCCGAATTGATCAAAAACCGTATCGACAAGAGATTTAGGTATTGTTGTCATGGTTGGCACAGATTATACGAATTTATATTGAATTACACGAATTAATAACGAATTGCACGAATTTTCAGTTCAGGAAATAAGAATTTACAAAGTAAAATCACGAAATCATTTCACGAAGTCTTATCCTAAAATCAGATCACGAAGTCATTTCATGAAATAATATTATGAAATAATTTATTTCTTCCTGTTATCGACCACCCTCACGGCTTTACCTTCACTGCGGGCGATTGTTTTTGGCTCTACCAGTGTCACTTTTACATGCAAGCCGATGGCTGAGTTCAGAGCCTGCTCTATTTTGCGGGACAGGTTCTGTAATTCACGGATAGTATCTGTAAACTGAGTTTCAACCAGTTCTACTTTTAGTTCCAATGTATCTAGGTTATTCGCTCTGTCCACATACAACATGTAATGGGCACTGGTTTCACCCATTTCCAGCAATACATGTTCAATTTGAGAAGGAAACAAGTTTACACCACGAATAATCAGCATATCATCACTACGTCCTGTAATTTTCTTCATGCGCACACTTGTCCTGCCACAAGTGCAGGGTTGGTGGTTCAGCGTAGAAAGGTCACGGGTATTATATCGCAATAAAGGAATACCTTCTTTTGTCAACGTGGTAAATACCAATTCACCTTCAGCACCTTCAGCCAGGGATTCTTTTGTTTGAGGATCTACAATTTCAGGATAGAAATGATCTTCATGAATATGCAGCCCGGCATGATAACTACAATCCGTAGCCACTCCAGGTCCCATAATTTCACTCAGGCCGTAAATATCATGGGCTTTGATACCCCACTTTTTTTCCAGTTCAAGTCGCATATTTTCAGTCCAGGGTTCAGCACCAAAGACACCGGTTTTCAGTTTCATATCTTTTAATGAATATCCGTTTTCGGACAAAGCATCGCCCAGGTGAAGGGCATAGGAAGGAGTACAAGCCAGTACAGTAGAACCGAAATCAGACATCAGTTGCAATTGCCTGCGGGTATTGCCGCCTGAGATAGGAATCACAGAACATCCGACAGCTTCAGCACCATAATGGACACCCAACCCACCGGTAAAGAGGCCGTATCCATAGGAGATTTGCATAATATCCTCTTTCCCAACCCCGGCCATAGTTAAACAACGGGCCACTACTTCCTTCCAGTTTTCAATATCGTTTTTAGTATACCCAACCGTGGTTGGCTTTCCTGTTGTACCACTCGAAGCATGTACCCGAACAATATCGTGCATTGGCACAGCAAATAAATTAAAAGGATAATTATCCCTTAAATCATTTTTGTAAGTAAAGGGTAATTTCACAATATCATCAATTGATTGAATGTCGGAAGGTTTAATACCCATTTCATTCATCTTCTTGCGATAAAAAGGGACATGGTTATAGACCCGTAGAACTAACGATATTAGCCTTTCACTTTGCAAAGCGTGCATATCTTTCGGACTCATGCACTCAATTTTCTTATTCCAGATTGTTTTTTTTAGGCTTTGGACAGGACTGCCATAGCCCCGGGAACCGGATTCCTTTGACAGCAGTCTGGTTGATTTCTTTACTCCCCTAGCTTCTTGTCTTTTTATTCTTGACTCATCGTTCATTGTTCCTATATCTTACTTCTTAGTTCTTTGTTTTATTTTCTATCCAACATATGCATTGTCCGGGACATACACATTTCGTATGTTCTGGTATCTACTTTAAATCAGACTCACTAATTGATTTCAACTGATTGGATTTTATAATTTCAATTGATTTTTGCTGATTATCAGTGCGCAAGATCAGGATGGACTTACTTCCAAAACTAAAAGCATAGACATATTCGATACAGATATCTGCGGCAGTAAACAAATCAAGGATATGGGACATGGTTCCGGGAGCAGCATCCATTTCGATGGAGAGAATATCATGGATTCTAACTGAGAACTGTTCTTCCCGAAGGACATCCAATGCTTTTTGAGGATCAGAAACGATAGCGCGTAAAATGCCGTAATCGCTGGTATCAGCAACTGTAAGAGCTATAATATTGATGTTGTATCTTGCCAGTACAGCTAATACTTGATTCAGGTAACCTGTTTTATTTTCCAGGAAAACAGAGAGTTGACTGATGGTCATAAGGATTGAGGGATTTTGTGTGTTGTTGATTTATGTTTGCAGAAAAAACCCATTCAAGGTCTTTAAACAATGCAACGATGCAAATTTACATAATTTGACTGAAAGCTGAAACACTTTAATCGAATTTATAGGAATAAAGTAAGTATTGAAAAAATATTTAATCAGAAGAATTCAAGGGAGTAAAATACATTTACCGATTCCAGGATTCCATTCAACAATGGGAAGACAAAACGGAAAACGGTTCTCCAGACTCCCAAACTCTTCAACCCTTTCAAACACGAAACATAGAATATAGAACACGGGACAGTCCAGGTAACAAAACAGAAAGTGATAAAACCCTACTTACAGTCACTCAACTAAGGAGTTCCGGAGAATGGAGTATTACATGACACATGGTAAGAAAGAATATCACCGGACACCTATTTATTATCACTTAGAATGATGTATAACAGACATTTGTATATGCTTAGCACTAATCAATTCAGGGAAGAAACTGACTATTAAAATCAGTAATGCAGCTAAAGTTTTATTGCCTACCCCTGCATTCATTAAAAAAATATATTTTGCTAATTAAAATAGTTTCTGTACTTTTGTGACGTAATAAATGTGGAGAGATTTGGACTGCTTGCAACCACAGAAAAAAATGCTAAATCGCAACCTCTTTTCTGCCCATTACAAAGTCCACTCACTATCCCTTCCATGTACTTACATTAACTTGTAAATTATAAATTATAAATTCATGTAAATTAATTTTACATTGACCGATTTCATTTGCGCTTCAAGGCAATTGTCAATTGATATTTGTAAAATTGTAAATTAAACAATTATGGGATATTTATTTTCATCCGAATCGGTATCGGAGGGTCATCCAGACAAAGTTGCCGATCAAATTTCTGATGCCTTACTGGATAATTTTCTGGCACAGGATTCAAACTCGAAAGTAGCATGCGAAACCTTAGTAACGACCGGTCAGGTCGTTTTGGCAGGTGAAGTAAAGACGTCAGCCTATGTCGATGTTCAATCGGTGGCTCGGGCAGTAATAAACGAAATAGGTTATACCAAGGGCGAATTAATGTTTAGTGGTGATGCCTGTGGGATATTCTCTTCAATTCATGAACAATCGGCTGATATTAACCAGGGAGTAGAACGTGCAGAACCAATGGAACAAGGTGCCGGCGACCAGGGAATGATGTTTGGTTACGCCTGTAACGAAACAAAGAACCTAATGCCCGTTGCCCTTGACTTATCGCATGCATTAGTGAAGGAACTGGCAGCCATTCGCAAGGAAGGCACTCAAATGACTTACCTTCGTCCGGATTCAAAATCACAGGTTACCATTGAATACGATGACAACAACCGGCCTGTCAAGGTTCATACGATTGTGGTATCCACTCAACATGACGACATGGTACACCCTGCGCACAATGCAAAGCCGACTGCAAAGAATGATGATGAAATGTTGGCAATCATCAAGGAAGATGTAAGGACGATATTGATTCCACGCGTAAAGGCACTGGACGAACAATTTGCACAACTTATCAAAGATGATTACATATTACATGTGAATCCGACCGGAAAATTCGTAATCGGAGGCCCTCATGGTGATAGCGGATTAACAGGCCGAAAGATTATTGTAGATACTTATGGTGGCAAAGGTGCCCACGGAGGTGGTGCATTTTCAGGGAAAGATCCTTCTAAAGTTGACCGTTCGGCAGCCTACGCAGCCCGTCATATTGCTAAAAACATTGTGGCAGCTGGACTTGCTAACGAAGTACTGGTGCAAGTAGCCTACGCCATTGGTGTAGCGAAACCAATGAACCTGTATGTAAATACTTACGGTACCGCACAGGTAAAACTGACTGATGGTGAAATTGCCACGAAGATTGAGAAACTGTTCGACATGCGTCCAAAAGCCATTGAAGACCGTTTAAAGCTTCGCAACCCAATCTATCAGGAAACAGCTTCTTACGGACACATGGGACGTACTCCTGAAACCAAAACAAAAAGTTTTAAAGATGGCAACGGAAAAGATTTCACCCAGACAGTAGAATTATTTACCTGGGAGAAAACTGACAAAGTAGCTGCAATAAAAGCGGAATTTGGATTATAGGAACAAAGAACAATAGCTTTGGAATATAGGCATAGAAGGCCCGGCTTACAATGTAGACCGGGCCTTTTCCTTTGAGCTAAAACAATCCGCTAATTTATTTCGTTTTAGTAGATAAAGAAAAGAATATGAATGAATCTCCGGTAATTCTTTTTGATGGGATCTGTAATTTATGCTGCTGGTGGGTTCGGTTTCTTCTAAAACAAGATAAAAAGGAAAAGTTTCGATATGCTTCCATCCAGTCGGTAAGTGGTGAAAGACTTTTTAAATCAGCAGGATTAGACAATAATACATTGAAAACCATCGTTTACATGAAAGGAAATGACGTTTTCATAGAGTCAGCGGCTGTACTGGAAATTTTAAAGGAATTGGGAGGCCTATGGGTTATTACCGGTATATTTAAACAAATCCCCACTTCCATAAGGGATAATTGCTATCTGTTTATTTCAAAATACCGTTACAAAATATTCGGAAAGCGCAGTTCCTGTTATATTCCAACACCCGAAAATAATAAAAGATTCTTAACCTAGGTCAACAGGGATGTAAAATACCATCTTTTTAAAGTAACTTTACAGCAAAATTAGGGATTATACTATGTGGAATAAAATAACTGTTCAACTTCTTGTCATTTGGCGATTTATAGTAAAATTACTGAGTGTAAATCTTCCCAGAGCCTGGGAACAAACGAAAGTCTGGTTTAAAAAGTTCATCGCATGGCGTAAAGCACGATTTTCCCGATATCGAAAATTACCATGGTATCGGAAATTAGCCAATGCTGCGGTTACTTTTTTAGTATTATTTCTTCTCTATCTGTTTTTAGTAGATATAAATTTCCTCTGGCTATTCGGCAAATCGCCCGGATTAAGTAGTATCAGCAATCCCAACCAGAGTTCAGCATCCATCATTTACACTTCCGATGGGAAAGTATTGGGCAAATACTTCCGTGAAAACAGAACACCTGTCACTTATGATGAGATTTCTCCGAAACTGATCCGTACTTTAATTTCAACAGAAGATGTACGCTTCTATAATCATTTCGGTATTGATTTCGAAGGGGTTTTTGCTGCCATAAAAGACATGACCAGAGGCAAGAGTCGTGGGGCCAGTACTATCACCCAACAACTGGTGAAGAACATGTATAAAACCCGAAATCAGTATTCTACCGGGTTATTTGGATATATTCCGGGAGTGAAACTGATTATCAGTAAAACCAAAGAATGGACTACTGCTGTAAAAATAGAAATGTTTTACAGTAAAAAGGATATTCTGACCATGTATTTCAACACCGTAGATTTTGGGAGTAATGCCTTTGGGATTCATACAGCTGCAAAGACCTTTTTCAATACAACCCCCGCAAAACTTAATTTCGAACAATCGGCAACCCTGGTTGGACTTCTAAAAGCCACAACATCCTATAGTCCGATTGCTCATCCGGTACGATCAATGGAAAGACGGAATATAGTATTGGATAACCTAGCAAAACTTAAAGTAATAACCAGACGTGAGTGTGACTCGTTGAAATTAATTCCCATCCAATTAAATTTCAGTGTTGAACAGAATTATGATGGTGATGCACTTCATTTCCGGGCTTATCTTGAAAAATACCTGCAGTCTTGGGAACAAGAAAACGGGTATGACATATACTCTGATGGACTGAAGATTTATGTAACTATCGATTCCCGTATGCAAAAATATGCAGAAGAAGCGCTTCATAAACAAATGCATATCATCCAAAAGAAGTTCGACGATCACTGGCGCGGTAAAAATCCATGGCAAGATGAAAATCACAAAGACATTGTTAACTTTGTAGAAGATATAGCCCATAAAACGAAAGCGTATGCTTCGTTATCAGCCAGATATAAAAATCAGCCAGATTCAATCACATATTTTCTGAACAAACCCCATAAGACCAAAGTTTTCGATTACGATAAGGGTGAGAAAGAACTGAACATCAGCATTATGGATTCCATCCGGTATATGAACCGCTTCATGCACAGCAGTTTTGTTGCCATGGAACCTGAGACCGGTAATGTGAAAGCCTGGGTAGGTGATATTGATTTTAAATTCTGGCAATACGACAAAGTAGCACAATCCAAAAGACAGCCCGGTTCTACCTTTAAACTGTTTGTATATACAGCAGCCATGATGCATGGCATGTCACCATGCGATATGATGACTGATAAAGCAGTTACCTGGAAATATAAAGAAGGCAGTTATGACAAAGCATGGAGTCCACGCAATGCGAACGGATATTGCTTAGGGTATCCAGTTTCACTGAAAAACGCATTTGCTCAGTCTATTAACACCATCGCCGTACAAGTGGCACAAATAGTAGGGATTCCTGAAATCATTAAATATGCTCACCTTTTAGGGGTTCAAACGCCACTAGAAAATAAACCGTCAACCTGCCTTGGGTCATCGGATGTATCGTTGCTGGAGCTGGTAAATTCATATGGGACAGTGGTCAACGAAGGGGTATACCACGAACCGATTATGATTACACGTATTGAAGACAAAGATGGCACGGTAGTTTATGAGAAAAAAAGTGTTGAGAAACGAGTCATTCCTTACGAAGATGCCTGGTTGATGACCGTATTGCTAAGAGGTGGTATGACTGAACCTGGTGGAACTTCACGGGCACTCTGGAGTTGGGATTTATTTCATTACAATACAGACTTTGGTGGCAAAACAGGAACTTCATCCAATCACTCTGACGCCTGGTTCATAGGCGTAACTCCGAAATTAGTCGGGGGTGCCTGGGTGGGGGGCGAACACCGCAGTGTCCATTTCCGTAACGGAGAATTAGGTCAGGGAAGCCGCACAGCATTACCGATTTTCGGTATGTTTATGGAAAAAGTATTGAAGGATGAAAGTCTGAAACAATATAGGGGTAAGTTCCCAACCAAACCAAAAGAAGAGATATCACGCGAATATAACTGTGTAACCCATTTAAGGGTAGATACAACAGCTAATGATTCAGCAGTAATGGATGAATCAGATTCACCAGAAGGAGTTACATTACCTGATGAACTCACTCCTAACGAATAAAACAAGCATTCAACATAAAAAAAACGGCTAAACTTCTTAATTGAAATTCAGCCGTTTTTTTATTAATACGATTATAAGATCAACATTGCATCTCCATATACTCCGAATTTATATCCTTCTTTAATAGCTGTTTCATAAGCTTTCATAATTAAATCATAATCACCAAAAGCAGCAGTAAGCATAATCAGCGTAGAATAAGGCAAGTGAAAATTAGTAATCAGTGAATTAGCAACGGTAAATTCATATGGTGGAAAAATAAATTTATTGGTCCAACCTTCATATGGTTTGATTTTACCTTCTGTTCCTACCACTGTTTCCAGTGCACGCATCACTGTTACACCTACTGCACAGATATTGCGGTTCTCATCATGGGCTTTATTTACGACATCAGCTGTTTCAGGTGTCACAGACATCTGTTCTGAATCCATTTTATGTTTGGTGAGATCTTCCACATCAATTTCACGGAAATTACCTAAACTCATGTGAGAAGTCACAAACGTTTTTTCAATTCCCTTTATTTCCATACGTTTCATCAACTCACGACTAAAGTGCATGCCGGCAGCAGGAGCAGAAACAGCACCTTCATTTTTGGCAAAAATAGTCTGGAAACGTTCTGCATCTTCAGGTTCTACTTCACGGGTAATATTACGTGGAAGTGGAGTCTCTCCTAATGCATAAAGCCCTTTTTTAAATTCTTCATGTGTACCATCGAAGAGAAAACGCAATGTGCGTCCACGAGAAGTTGTATTATCTATTACTTCAGCAACTATTGAATCATCTTCTCCAAAGTATAATTTATTACCGATACGGATTTTGCGGGCTGGCTCTACCAACACATCCCAAAGTCTCATTTCATGATTTAATTCACGTAATAAGAAGACTTCGATTTGAGCCCCCGTTTTTTCTTTATTTCCAAATAAACGAGCCGGAAAAACCTTTGTATCGTTAAAAACAAACAAATCTTTTTCGTTGAAATATTCAAGTACATCTTTAAAAGTTTTATGTTCTATTTCACCAGTTTTGCGATGCACTACCATTAAACGGGATTCGTCGCGATGTTTTGACGGATATTGGGCAATTAGCTCATCCGGTAATTTGAATTTAAACTTAGATAACTTCATATTTTATTGTTTAATTGTTTTTCTTTTATAAAACTTTGAGCTGAACCTTCTGTTCAGCTACTTTACAACCTGCAACAGTTGATTTTTCAGGATATCCTCTTCGACATGCAACACTAAATCATCAATTTGCCAGCAATCTTCTAGCCTTACATTCCCAATCCTTGTACGCTCCAGTGCAACTAAATACGCGCCACTACCCAGGGCCAATCCAATATCCCGTGCCAACGCACGAATATAAGTTCCTTTACTACAAACGACACGAATTTTCAGTATTGGCATCGTAAAATCCAACACTTCAATGTCATCTATAACCAATAACTTTGATTTTAGTTCAATCTCCTTACCTTCACGGGCATAGTCGTAAGCTCTCTTACCATCCACTTTCACAGCGGAATAAGCAGGTGGTACCTGGTGTATTTCGCCTAAAAACCGTTTTATTATTTCATCCACTATTTCCCGCGTGATATGTTCGGTAGGATAGGTACCATCAACCGGTAATTCTAAATCGAACGAAGGGGTAGTTGCTCCTAACTCCAATGATGCGATATATTCTTTAGTTTGATACTGAAAGCTCTCTATTAGTTTTGTTGACTTTCCTGTACAAAGAATCATCACTCCGGTAGCCAACGGATCAAGTGTTCCAGCATGACCCACTTTCAATTTCTTTACATTTAGTGTTCGTTGTAGCTTCCAGCGTAATTTATTCACCAGATTAAATGAAGTCCAGTTTATGGGCTTCGCTACATACAACACTTCTCCTTCTATAAAATTCATTACAAAATGCTTAAATCTACTCCTAAAACCAGGAGAATTAATATGGCAACCCCTACAACGATCCGATAATATCCAAAGGCTTTGAAACCATATTTAGTCAGGAATGTTATAAAAAACTTTATTGCTGCCATTGCAACAATAAACGCTACCACGTTTCCAATCAGTAGAGTTACAAGATTATCAGTTAATAAGGATTTTGTAGCAGGATCCATAACCAGCTTTAGTAATTTATAACCCGAAGCTGCTGCCATAGTTGGCACTGCCAGGAAGAAAGAGAATTCAGCTGCATTTTTTCGTGTCAGTTTAGTCGACATTCCACCTACAATAGAAGCCATCGACCGTGAAACCCCCGGAATCATGGCAATACACTGGAAGAAACCAATTTTTAATGCACGTTTCCAATCCATTGTCTGGTCTTCATTTGGTTTATTGAACCAGTGATCCACAAACAACATCAACACACCTCCCAATACTAACATAGCAGCTACAACTACTACATTTTCGAGTAGCATATCAATTTTCTCGCTGAACAAAAAGCCTAACACCAATGCTGGTATGACAGCTATCAATAACTTCCAATAGAAATCGAAGGTTTGAAAAAAACGTTTCCAGTAGAGTACAACAACCGATAAAATAGCCCCAAATTGAATATTAACTGTAAATGCTTTAACAAATTCAGTACTTTCTATGGCTAATATCTTCTGGGCAATAATCATATGTCCCGTTGAAGATACCGGGAGAAATTCTGTTATCCCTTCGACAATGCCCAGAATAATCGTTTGAAAAATAGTCATACTTATTTACTTTTGGGCTTGTATAAAATAGCGAATATAATAGAAATAAATCCAAACAATGAAATCATTGGACCAACCGTTATGCGACGGAAACTATAAATATCAGGATTAAACTCCTTATATGTGGTTGAACCTGTCATTAAAACGAAACCCAAAACGATAATGGCAAAGCCAATGGCAATCAATATTATATTGATTTTACCTAAGGTGAATTGTTTATTATTTTCCATTTTTATAAATTATTGAATGTGTTGTTGAATTGAGAATAAAGGTAATCCTGTGGATTTACACGATAAAAAACTGTCGAAGGTCTAAGGTCTAATGTCTTTTGTCATTAGACCTTTGACTTTAGTCTTATAAAGAATACATATCATTGATATTCATCCGCAGATACCTACCTACTGAGAAATAAGATGATATGGCAGTAAGAGACATGCCAAGAAAAATAACAATACTACTAACAATAATAGCGGTTAAAGGTTGAATAAACGTTCCTGGCATCCCAAATTCATAATGAACAAAATAAACTACCCCGGTCAATAGGATAATTGATATTATGGAAGCTGCGAAACCATTCACCATACTGCTTCCAATATAAGGACGGCGAATAAACCAAGGGGTTGCTCCTACCAGTTTCATGGTGTTTATAAGGAACCTATCGGAATAAAGGGATAACCGAATGGTAATATTGATAAGTGCTATCGACACAAAAAGCAGTATTACAGCCAGCCCAATCAATATCAGGCTTAACTTCCTGACATTGTCATTCACAAGGCTCACCATGTCCTTCTGATAAACTACGCGGCTTATGTGTTCGAAGGCTTTTAATTTTGATTCGATGAGACTTACACTTTCATTATTTGCATATAGGGCATGCAATTTAATTTCAATGGATGCTTTTAAGGGGTTATATCCTAAAAAATCCTTTGGATTATCACCTAAACTGGCAATATGGTCTTTTAAAGCATCTTCTTTCGAAATATATTCCACAGTTTTAGCATAGGGCGAAGACTTCAGATAAGTTTCTATCCGCTGAGCATCTGTTCTGCCTGATGCATCATCCATAATTATGGATAAATTAATATTTTCTTTTACATAAGTACTCATATCGTGAGCAACGAAGAGGAGTAGTAAAACTAATCCAACGAGAAACAACACCATCGACATACTGATAGTGGAGGTTAAATGGATTTTTAAAAAAATCGGTTTACTAACTTTAGATTTTTCTTTTGACATTTTTATAAATATTTTCTATTCAATTTATGCATTCAGGGAAGTCTTTCTTTTCATATTCCAGAGTAGAAAGGTATAACCAAGTAGGCTTAATATTAATAACAACGAAGAAATCAGTGCAATGGTATTTCCAAGGCTGTATGATGTTGGCTCAAACTTGTATTCAATTTCATAATTCCCGGCTTTCAGAGGCATGGCACGCAATAAATAGTTGGCTCTTACATAAGGTACTTTCTTGCCTTGAATATAAGCATTCCAGCCCTTATCATAATATATTTCAGAGAAAACAACTACCTGATCGGATTTTGAACTGAATTTATATACCAAATCATTCGGTGCGTACTTAACCAATGCAATACGGGCAGTAGTATCAATTTCAAGTTTGGTTGGCAACTGCGAAGTAAACGATTTATCAACTACCATCTCCCTCTTCGTATTTATTTCACCTACCAGTTTCATTTCTTCGTTCGCATTCTCTGCAACTCGGATATTGCTTACAAACCAGGCATTTCCGTTCGCATGAGGGTTTATGATTGGGGCTGCCTCTTTATTATAAATCAAGTACTTCATATTTAACATATTTAAAACACCCAATGAATCCATGGTATTGTTTATGATTGCAGGTGAAGTTGCCCTTCCGAATGTTGCAAACATTCGCCCAATTTCTTTTTCAATATGCATATTTATCAGTTCCTGATACCGGCGAAGCTTTGCTGCATGGTAACCTCCAATATTTTTGTGGAAATAAGATGGAGAAGCATCGTTGAAGATACTCACCGTACCATCCAATACCCGGAATTGAGTTTTATCCTGTAAAATAAAATTATCTGCTTTCGAAGGAGCAATCAGAGTCTCAATATGGCGAGGACGTTGAAAACTGTTATCATTCAGATATCGTTTTGCAACTGGTACCAAATCAAACAATATCAGGATGCCCAACAAGACGTAGGCAACTTTTATCTTCAAATAATTCTTTACGTACAACCAAATCAATCCCGCTGAGAAGATCACATACATAAATGACCGAAATGCATCTGCCCGTAAAAGGGCTGCCCTGTCCATCGGAAGTGTTTCTCTCAGAAAGGCATTATTGCCTGTATATTGTGCATCAGCAGGCGATATGAAATCACCCGAAAGAGAAGGTATCAAGGCAAATATCAATGCAATACCGCCTACAATGGCTGCACTGATCATTAACGGACGGATCAGCTTTTTCTTATCGGTTTTTTCATCAAAGACTTCCTTTAAAGCCAGCATCGCCATTAATGTAATTCCAAAACCTGTTGCCACCAGGGTCATGGAGACTGTACGGAACTTATTATATAGAGGCACATAGTCGATAAAGATATCGGTAAGCCACATAAAGTTCTTTCCCCATGCCAGCATGAGGGTCAATGCAATCATTGGGAGCAACCACCATTTGGTTCGTTTATCTACCAGGAACAGGCCAAGTACAAATAAGAAACAAATAATTGCACCGATATAAACCGGGCCCGAAGTAAAAGGCTGTGATCCCCAGTAAAGCGGGAATTGATTCTCTTTTAATATTTTATCTACATCCGGTGCACCAAGGCTCGTCAATTTCTTGCCGGTTTCACTGTCAGATGCCAGTGTTCCTCCACTGCCCCCGCCTTTGAAATTTGGGATCAACAGAGTCATAGTCTCATCAATACCATAACTCCATTGTGTAATATAGTCCTTATTAAGCCCGTGTTGTGAGTTTTGGGTATCTACTGTCAGCCCGTTTGATTCACCGCGCATAGTAGCCTTGCTGTAGTCATAGGTAGTCAGTAACGAAGTGGCATTCATGCCTACGGCAATTAAGGCCGCAACAATCAACATTCCGCTTGTTTTGAAAAATGCTGCAAGTTCTTTTTCCTTGATGCTGTAAATAAATTCCACTACCGCCAAAAAGATCAAAATAATGACAGTGTAGTAAAGTATCTGTACGTGATTGGCACGCACAGCCAGACTCAGAAAAAAAGCAGTGAGCAGACTTCCCAATATTCGTTTTCGACGGAAGGCCATAAATACACTCCCTATAAGTGGTGCCATATAGGCTATCGTTATAGCTTTCGAGTTGTGTCCCGCCAATATGATAATGAAGTTATACGAAGCAAACGAAAAAGCTATGGATCCTACGATAGCCAGCCAGGGATTTACCTTAAAAGCCAGTAACAGGATATAAAACCCAATTAGGTACAACATCAGGTTGTAAACAGTATTTGGGAAAATATGAATCAGATCTTCCACATACTTAATCAGGTTATAAGGCTGTGTCATAGAAATCTGATACGTAGGCATGCCTCCAAACATGGAGTTTGTCCACAGCGTAACATCATTATGCGTAGCATTGTAATCCAGGGTCTCCTTTGCCATGCACATCCAACTTTCGGTATCGTGGCCAATGAGTTGTTTTCCCTCCATTACCGGTGAGAAATACATAAACGAAATAACGACAAATAATAGGAAAGCAGCAATGTGCGGTGCAATTTTGGTAAGAACTGTTTTATTCATATGGATACGATAGGTTTGCAAAAGCAGTTTTCGGGAAAAATCATACAAAAGTACTACCTTTTTTCACAATTGCCATGCCTTAAGCGGTTAAATATTGTTGATTTGCGAATATAGTATTGACTATGTCTATTTCAGGGACTCAACAAGGTTATCAGACAAAACAGACTCTGATAAATTATTTGTAGATTTTCTTTAAAAAGGGGCATAGCCATTCTCGTAATAACAGCCATTTTTCAGTCACAATAAGGAGTACATTAATGCGGGCATGTATCTCGACTTTTAAAATATTTTAGTCTCAAACCATTATTTCATTAAAAATTCACCCGGCAAGCTCTTCTTCTTTAAACGGAATGCGTAACTGGGTATCGCCCGACCATCCAGGTTCTTCTTCCAGATTCTTTATACCTATCCCGATCAATCGAACTTTCGGTGTCAGGTCAACCAGCTGGAGTAATTCGGATCCCGCATTCAATAAAGTGTCATAATCGGATATATAAACATGAAAAGTTTTACTTCGGGATATCATTTTAAAATCAGCATATTTAATTTTTAGGCTTACGGTGCGTCCTTTGAATTTTTTCTTGTCAGTATACTCCATCACCTCGCGTGCAACTTTTTTCAATTCAGGCAATAAATCGTCATAAGAATCCAGATCAGTGACAAATGTTGTTTCCGAACTGACCGATTTACGTATTCGTTGCGATTCCACAAGCCTGTCATCAATTGCCCGGGCGTTCCTGTAATAGATATGCCCTGCCTTTCCAAAATTTGTCACCAATTCTTGCTCCGACCTTTTTTTTAAATCAGCTCCTGTTTTAATTCCTAACTGATGCATCCGCTCTGATGTTACCTTGCCCACCCCGTAGAACTGTTCAATAGCAAGTGTTTCTACAAACTGTTCTGCAAAATAGGGTTCTACTACAAACAGCCCGTTCGGTTTTTTATAATCGGAGGCTATCTTGGCAAGGAACTTATTGAACGATACACCTGCCGAAGCAGTAAGTCCGACTGTGTCCGTTATCTTTTGTTTTATTTCCTGTGCTATTTGGGTTGCCGAAGTCATGTGTTTGTAATTTTCAGTCACATCCAGGAATGCCTCATCCAACGAAAGAGGTTCTACCAGATCGGTATATTCGTGAAATATATCCATAATCTGCATGGAAACAGACTTGTACACTTCAAAACGGGGCATAACGAATATCAGGTGAGGGCATTTACGCAAGGCTATTTTTGATGCCATGGCCGACCTTACTCCATACTTTCTGGCCTCATAACTGGCTGCTGCAACGACTCCCCGGGCACCGGGATAACCCACTGCCAAGGGCTTGCCACTGTAGTCCGGGTTATCCCGCTGCTCAATGGAAGCAAAAAAAGCATCCATATCGATATGAATAATTTTGCGCATTGCCAAAAGTATAATAAGTACTGAGAATAAACAAATATCCGGATGCTTTTGACTAAACAATATAGGATTTATCCTGAGATTATACTAAACTTTCATATAATAAAGTACTATTGTATTTTTAAAGACTCTATATCTTGATACAAAAAAATACACCCGGTTGAATTTCAACTATGAAATTCAACCGGGTGTAGATTAATTCTTCAAATAATCCTATGCAATTTGGACACAATCCGG
>Ga0302286_10001252_pt1 | contig 19163 bp, 18 predicted proteins | sample III_Fen_E2_3_FD_198765 | JGI IMG/M metagenome (GOLD analysis project Ga0302286, IMG submission 198765) | Peat permafrost microbial communities from Stordalen Mire near Abisko, Sweden - III_Fen_E2_3 | ecosystem: Environmental > Terrestrial > Soil > Wetlands > Permafrost | place: Sweden: Abisko...
TAAGAAGTCGCTAATGGAGCAGGAGTAGTGATAAACTAGCTTGTCAACGGAGTGATGCTTACAATTAGTCCGTTTGTGAACACGCATGTTTACACTGAGGCAGCAGATAACGCAGCTGTGACTTAATAGCTAAACTGAGCTTGATATAATGTGCAGAGATACAAGCCATGCTCACTGCATTGATTCATGATTTTGAGGGTTATCCCTGCATGCTAGGTGGGAATAGCTGGGTTTTAGATGACAGGAAGGATTATTCTCATGTAGTTTGATGGGGAGATTGTAGTGGATAAGATGATTTTAATTGTCGCTGGGGAGGACTCTGAAGAGGCTGTACCGAGATGGAGGTAACAGGTGTCGATAGAAGTTGGCTAAGTGGGGATGGAAGAGATCACATAGCTGCATTGAATTTGCTTGAATGAATCAGTTGATCCTAAGCCAAGATCTACTGTGAAGACTGTTAAAAGTCCATCGTAAGTTGGGAATTCAATCCATATTTCATCACCAGAATTAGCTGTGTAGTCGAGCATTTAGAAATCGAGGATTAGTGTAGTAAGCTAGGATGCTTGAGTTGTCAAGGGAGTGATTCTGAAAGTATCCACGATGTCCTCGCGAGGTAAAGGGAAAATTTCATTGTATCGCTGTTCTGTCAATCCTGCAACAGCTGAGGATATTAATTAAAACACGTAATATCCAGGTGCTGGGATGTTCACAGCTTTTCTTTCTACGCTGGCTGTGGTTACTGGTTCGACTTTATCGGAGTCTAAATATGCGGTTGTGTCTTAGCTTGCTGCGATATTGTAGAATGTCTGTGAATTTGGGTATGGAGCATCAAAGTAAAATGAGAAATCCAGAGTTTGCAGTATGCCTGCTATTACGACATTCTTCGTTGGTTGAATATAATTCCGCTAGATCCACGGGATATCAAATAGATTCGACTCATGGTATTTCTCATATAAACCAGCATCTGTGTCTGTAGTTATGCTATATCCACCAGTAATCGGTGGGAAAGCTAGATATAAATGCGAATTGACATTCCTAAACATGCTAACTGTTCTCATGTTAAACAAGAACGACAATCGCTGCCAGGCTTTAGAAAACTATTCTATTTTGATTTTCTATGCAATAACTAATTCCTCCATTCCATATCCATAAACCACATCAGGATATGCAAGAACCTATTTCGCGATCATACATAATAGCCCAGTGCCACAATTATTCTAGATATTCACTGTGATTGACGGTATAAAGCTTAAAGATAGCGGATAATAAACTACAGTTTACAAGAAGAATTCAATGACTACAGTTGTAGCAACTGAAATAGCTTTGAATCCACTGATAATGTAGTTCTAATAGTTATGTCTCTAGCATTCCAACCGTCCTTAGGAAAATTCACTGCTAGAAAACGGTGGATTATATGCTTGTAGCCCAGATAAAATCGAGCATGACTCATAGTAGGCAATGAAACTACTTGGGATAACTATTTCAATCCTACTGTTCTGCGATACTCTCGTGGGTGTTATGAACGTAAGCTTGTTCCGAGTTACGCTGAACTACATTGTGTACCCTGATACATGAGTTAGAGCAGATCCAGAGAGACTCGGAAGATAACTGAGAGATTTATATAAATTCGTAGTAGAAATATCCTTGTAGAGTGTCTACGGAATCGATAGTTGATTCACGTACACGAACCTAAATCCATAATTGAGTACATAATCTGCTGTGGGATAGCTTGTCAGCAGTGTGCATGTAAACGCACTGCCTGATGCTGTCGTAGGATATACATATGACGACACGAAGATGAGATTGATTTCCTAGAACCAAATGTAAGTGCAAGCGGCTGAAGAAGCTGATAATAAACCGTTTGGAGTGATTCCAAGGTAGTTATTGTCATATTTCAGGAGGTAATAGTTGGCTGTTGGCTTAAATTAGTAGGAGTTAGCTAGGGAGAATGAGAATGTCGATGAACTCGATTAGACAGAATTCGAGCTTAACAAGGGATTGAAATTGCTGCCAAGTGATAAGGAAGTATCTGCTACGACTTGAATGTAGTTCTTCCAATGCGCAGTCTCAAGGATAATTCGCTGGTTTGCGATGATTTTGATAAAAGAGAGCCTTACATCGATTGCTGTGTGAGGGATGCTAGGGATTTTCACAAGGGGAATTCTTAGATTATACGATGTTCCAATGATAAAAGTGTTGAATTCGTAGAGAATAACTTCGATTCTGCTTTATTCGTTGATATAGCCTTGCTCACCGTAGTGGATAATGCAGTTATGCTATTCTGGAAGGGTTACGCCAGCTTTCTAGAGGATACAATTGATACTCCTTCCGTTGATGATGTCTTTGTCCATGTTGTCAGTTGCGTAGACTCCAGTGGATTCAGTTAGTCCAAATGCTTCAAGGAAATACTATGCTTCCAGTTCAACAAGAACATAGGATTCGAATGGGACTGTTAGATCAGATTGTAGAAATGTAGTTGAAGGGACGAAGGTTAAGGTGAGCATATCATAGTCATTCTAAGTGACTGTGAAATGGGTGACTGTAAAGGTTGGGAATTTCTGTGGGCAGGCAGCTTGGAGAGTGTCGAATTAAGCAGCGTTAGAAGAGAGGATGATTTCGTTGAATGTGTATGTAGTTGGAGCGATAAATCCACCGTGAGTGTAGCGCTCGTAGATGTCAAGGATATAGTACATTGCAGATAGTCCACTGGAAGGGACGAGAAGTGTGAAGGTCTTTGCAGTCTTGGAGCATGGGGATAGTCGAGGGAGGTCTAGTGATGGAAGGGGGAAAGAGAAAAGGAAAGAAAATATTAATTAATTAGGGATTAAATGGATTGTTAGTAACTGTATTATTATTCTATTACCATAATCTGAACGAGGGTTGATTTCAGGGAGGAAGGAGCATTGTAGCTCTTCCGTAGCAGCATTGTTTTGATCATATGCGTTGTTAGGGAGGATACCAATGGGAATTTGAACTGCAAAGAAGTTCGTCGTGGAATAAGCTATCGCAGCAGGGAGGCTAACTCGAATGCGGAGCCTTTAGAATGCTAGGATATGTTTGGCATACCCTTGGACTTAGAACAGCTCATAGTATAATGGGACATGCTTTTGTTCAATGAAATTAAGCTAAATCAAGGTTGCAGAGGATGAATATGTCGGGATATGGAAGACTTATGACATTAGTACTCCGGATTGTAGATCAATAACCGAATTAGCGTTGTCGACTGTTTCGTAGATGTTGTAATTGATGTAGCTTTTCGATAGGATGATCTACGCGTAGACTATGATGTTGTAGCTAGCTATGGTAGTTAGACTTGAGAGTTTGCTGAGAGTGATGGAGTAATAAGGGGCGGTGTACTCAACTTAGCAGGATTGGAAGTAAGCTGCGAATACTAAGGTGGATGTCTTGAAGTAGCAGCGCTGGATTGAGCTGATTCCATCGGTGAATTCGATTTGGAGTTTGTATGTTCGCCAATAGGAGAATTAGGAGGAATTTATGCTGGCTAATTCAATCTTGAGTGTTAATGTCTAGCCGATCACTGCCATTGCGTAGCTTGGGCTGTCAACCTATTGAGGAATACAGGGTAACAAATACAAAAAATTTGACTTATTTTGTTTGATTCTTACACTCATGGAGACAACTGAGAAATCGAGTGAATTCACTGCGAAGACTGTGAATAATGGTTGGCTGAGTGTGATCTCTTTATCGAGTCTCTGCATTTAGTTAGAGTATGTGTTTGTGATACCCGTGAAAAGATCGAATGTGATGGTTGGAGCTGCTGTATAGACATCTCGTTGGAATGCCCATGGATTGTTCGCTGTGATTGTTAATGTAACGGCCGTACTAACTGCCAAAGCCAGCGGCGAAAAGAACACTTGTTGGAGTGCTCTGTTGTACCACATGGGCGTTTAAAGCACTCCGTTGAAGGAAAATAGCATCGTATCGATGGAATTCGTTGATGCGTTGTCCAGCCCAGCCACGAATGTTAAGCGGATCTAAATAAAAGAAAAAAAGAATCAAAAGAGAGAATAGATAGCGTCAGTAGCCAGCCTTAGACGTGTATTACCTTTTATCCTGGTGTGAGAGTTTATTCATACCCAACAGTCGTGTCTAGCCATGAGAAGGTCCATGAATAATCGACATTCGTAGCTCCATACAGAGTGTTAGAGACAGATGGAGGTCCTATTGTGGCAGCTAGAGCAAAATAATAGGACAAAATGAAGATAATATTATAACTTTCAAAAATTTTGCTTCTGCTTCAGCTGTAACTATTTACATGACGTTGGAATGGTGATGGTGTTCATATTGTCGATGAGGAGGAATTCTCTGAGAAAATAGTGAAATTATTAGTATTTATAATATCTTCCTGTGAGTGATGTTGTAAGAGCTGTGGTGCTCGCGGTAGGATCAATCGCATAGTAATTGAATTCCAAGTCTAAGGGTGTGTAGTTGTTGGTGGCTGTTGGGAGAAGGATATCCAAGGAGATCGATATGGAGTTGATGTAAGTAGATAGATTCACTTCTTCGATGCGGACAACGAGAGATATGGCCATTTTGTCTTTTTGAGGAAAGAGATATCAAAACAACAATGGAATTATGTGAAATTTTACAAGAATTTCAAATATAAATTCTTTACAGTCCGCATTGTATGCTCTGCATCTCGGTGCTGTGCTCCTCGAATTAACTGCAGTCACGACGATGTCGTTGATTCGCACTTCACATTTAATGATGTCATATTAGATGATGCTACTTGTGATTGCTGCAGTTGTTAGTTGTGGGAAAATTAGCTCAAAATACGTCGCTGGATACACTGGTGCGATGTTGATTCCATTCACCAGGAAGCGGATGTAAATAGATGCAGTCTAACCACCTTTCTGGGTGGAGAAGTACTGATGCGTTAAGGTTAGCACGCTTGTCTGCACGGAAGTAGATCGATCGAAGTACTAGTAGTCTTAGTCGAAGAAATCGCAGCTTTGCAAGATAAATACAATACAGAAACAAATAATTAGCAAAGAGAAGAGAGGGAGGAGGGATATCCATCCCAGAAATGATAATATTTTGTCTTATTACACTGTTAAAATCCCATTGGATTGCTATCTACCCACTGCAAGGAGATGCATGGAGGGAGCAGTAGCTGATCCAGTTGTTTTGACTACTCCAAAGTTGGTGGAGACAATTACAATGAAGATAATCTCTAGCTTCGACCCTGCTTAATAGTAATAAGCCCCAGGATCATCGCCATTCGCAATCACCGTCGCACTAGCTTACTATGATAAAGTCCGCTCCCTTAGCAAAAATGAGAATACAAATAGTCGTATTATTCCAAGTAAAAGCCACATTAATAACAAACTAAAATCACTTAATTATTACATGTAATTCATGGAGCTACCATTGACACCGTATCTTCTGAGTAAGATTGTTATCGCCACTGAGCTGGTGTACTTCATTTCGCCGGCTTCAGATGTCACGGAGATGGTCTAATAGATATTAGATGCGAACTCTTAATGAGTAAACACTCTCATTTCATAAAATCCAGCTATGAATCTCTTCGCGTTGAGCTTAAACGTCCTTGTGTGGGAAGGCAGTATGTAGTTAATGCAGTTCGTCGAAGGAGTGCAGATAACTTAGTAAGTCATCGTTACTGATCCTTATGCTGCTATCCAGCTACTGTCCACGCCAGCAGATGAAATACGATATTTATCGTAGTATGTCACTGTAAATTTAGCGGAAGCGAGAGTCTCTGGTACCATCATGCCGAAATACACGTAGAATTTTCTATTCGCATTGTGCGTACCTGAGAAGTACACTTCGTCTTCAATAAATATTTTGGTTTGATCTGTAGAGACTCTGCAGATGTGCTGGATGAGATCAGAAGGGACGAGGAGTGGTTCAGTTAGCTCCAAGAAGGTCTGCTCCATTGACATCGCGTAGCATTCTAAGGTTGGGGATATATTCAATGGGAGGAAGATATTAGAGTTATAAGAACAAAAATGGAAAAATGAATGGCCCTTTATATTAAGAGAATGAATGGATTTTACATGTAGTGAACAGCTGCGCTTGATCATTTACGATGACCATTTTGGACTCATATCGTCTGTCAAATTTATCGAATCCGAACATCGTGTATGTCAATGCATGCATGATGTTTACTCCTCTAGCGTAGTTGTAGGTCAAACTGAACACTGTGATGTTCATCTGCAAGAACTAATAAGGGATCATCTATGAAAACAGTTTCGTCATTGAAGAAGTCAGCTAGTCTGTCGTGAATTGATTAGTTTAGGTGACTGAATCATAGTTCACGACTTGCAGCTCGTTGGTGACTTACGTTAGAGTTCCTTAGCGGATTAGACTCGCGAATGGAATGCTGTAAGCGACTTTCAATGTGTGACTTTCGAGGTAAATATCACTGTTGCTGTATTGATTACTGTGACACACTGCGACATAGCTTTATTTCGAATAGACTCGTGTTTCAGCTGTTCAAACAACAACAACAAAAAGAATAATTTAGTTATATGAGTTCTTTCTTTATTTAAAACATATCATTAACAATTATTGGGTTTTGTCCAGTTTGTTATTGTTGTTGATATGTACATGGCAGCCACGCATTGGACTTGGAGCAGATAGCAGCATCAATAGTAGGTCCAAATAGCGTTCTTCTTAGATACGTGTATGGCTAGGACATGATTGAACTCGTTGTGACATCAATAATTTAGCTGCTAGGATCTGTGTTTGTTTGTGCTGGGTTCAGCCCGAGGAACTGTGGTTAGAGCACCCATGTCAGCGGTTAGATTGTTGAAGCACTTGGTGTAAACGTGAGATACTACCAGGCGATTGCTTAGTAGGACACTCCAGAGATTGGAATCTTGTAGACAGCTGGTTCGATGAGTTTCAGGAAGAACCTAGTTAATGTGGAGAGATTGGTGTATTCTGGTATGAAGCATCTGAAAGTGGTTGGTGGGGTATTGTAAGTTAGTGTTTTATATGCATCTGTATAGATGTAAATGTGAATGGAGAAATAATAAGACCCTGCAACGTACTAGTTTCGGATGCACATGACATCGGTTAAGAGCGTACCGTAAGTTGCAGTGTCATCATAGCATATACAATTGATTTCGTCTTTAGTTAGGTAGATATCGTTATCAATCGGAGGCTGAATCGGAGCTGTTTAATCGATGGTTTCGAGGGCTAAAATATATCCAGACGCTTCGCCAATTGTGTATTGCATGCCTGTCACAGTTAATTGTAATTCTGTGGGGACACCAGCGGTGTAGCTCAGAGGGACTAGCGTAATCGATGTAGCGATGCTCTCATAGCTGTAGAGTTAAGGTGCGTATTAATTGCTTTGCAGTTTCACTTGGAAATAGTCTTTGGTGTCGATGTTCGCGCCAAAGCATGGAGTGAGTGTTTAATCGACGAAAATGAAGAAATTCCATTCACGTTTAGCTAAATACACAGATTGCTTGATCTGAAACGATAAGCTTGTCGATGGAGTTTGCATGACTTTGAGAAGGGAAAAAAACAAGGGGGGATATTATAGAAGGAAAAGCTTAAAAAGAAATGGAGTAATATTCTTACGAAGTAAGGAGCAGTCATCTACAGGCGTAGATGAAGCGCCATATGTGAATGTATAGGAATACCAAACGCTATGTCCAACAACTGTCGGCAAGGTGAGACAGTTGGATAGTGCTGAATTCAAGATTGAAGCGACATACGCCTGAGCATCGATAGCTTAGAGCTATATTGTAATGGTGATACTGGATGTATCGCAAGGAAAAGCGTTTGGTGGAAACTGAGAAGATAGAATACAAATTAAACAATATAACAGAGAATTTTCAAAGGGAGAGAGATAATTTACGCCGATTGGGATCGATATGTCGATATCTGAAGAAACTCCTGGATTGATAGTTAAAGTATTTGATGTGCCTGTCCCCGTGGATGTTGTAGGGGTGGTGCTGGAAGGGAGGAACACAGGAAAATCTGCGTTAATAGTCACCTGCATGAAGAAACATGGCTCAGTTAATCCGAAATTAGCTGTAGCGTGATTGATCGGATATTAGTAGAGATATATGTTAACAGGTATAGCAGGCGTGCCCACAATCCCTTGATTTTGGATATCGAGCATTATCTGCAAGTACTTATCATTGAATAAGCTGAAGTTATCGATGATATATGCTAGAAGGGCTGTATCTTTCACACAAGATATTTCCTGCTTGTAGTTGAGTTTATCCCAGTTTCCTACACCTCCCATGACATCGCATTGCGTTAGCAGATCTACGACTGTAGTTGTTGTGTAGATCTCGATGACGAGTGACCAGTAATATGCAGGGGTGATTGCAGCATTTGTAGTGTAGAGTAAAACTGTAGGTAAGGTAGATAGGAGAGTAAAGAAATCTCTGAGCCCAAGATGGATTATGGCTTTTTAGGAGGAGGTATTAGCTCCGTTGATGTCTGTTTGCTCGAACTGAGTTTCAAGCTAAATCGAGGAGGAAGTGTAGTCAGCGAAAGCGAAGATTGTGTCGAATGGAGCTATTTGTAAGGTATCATCTCGAGTGATTGTTAAATTGGGCACGCAACTTGCATCAGGCACTCCTAGAGAATAGCAAGGCAAATAATTGATCACATCCTAGCGATAGCCAGTCTCGCAGCAAGGATAAGGATGGCCGCATGTCCAAGTGCCTGAAAAGCGATATTTTCCACTGCTGGTGAGTCCTGTGTTCTTGCATTGTATCAGTCCCAAGGGTAAGCTGTTAAAGACAGACAAAAGGAAAATATGATAAAATACAATAAAAATTATCAAGAGTCAGTACGCCATGAAGTCCAGCAATGGATCAGTGAACGTTCTTTAGTCTTAGAACACTACGTAGATGTATGCCTTTTTGGTGTAAGAAGTACCTTCTCCTTCTTCTCGAATAAACACTCTGTAAGAGCATTTTATGGTACTTGTGAAAGGGTAGCAATCGGTGAGCTGGAATACTTCTGTGACTTTGATATTGCACATGTCCACAGGCTCATCGTAGTCTATTTCAAATATTGGGAAAACAAGTGAATTTAATAATTTTTGTGTGTTGATAATGGTTACCTCTGAGCAGGACTTCGAGGATCAAGCTGCCTCTTGCTCCTAGAAAGCAAGTTGACATGAACAGATAATATCCATCTTGGTCGAGTCTCGTTGAATACAGTAAATACCGAGTCTCAGCAGCTTATTGGCATTTATTCAGAGCATTCGTGCCTGGAATCAGGTAATTTTAGATGTTTCCATTGCTATTGCCAGCACTCCCATCGCAATTATCATTAGACGTTCCCATTCGCACGTAGGTAAATTCTCCTAGGTAATCTTTGCCATAGGGTGCATCAAAGGTTTTTTCACCGCCCCTTGTCTGCAGAGTGATCATAGGGATAGAGCTGTACGCTGGTCTCCGCATGACGAACTAGAAAGTCTCATAGGTTTGAACAACTCCTAAGTTGAAAATATGTATATAGCTGAACTCTAAGGTTGAATCTCTCTCTAGAACACATGATATTTGCTTGTTTGTCTTATAGGTACTAGCAGAGTTGGAGCTTCTCACACAAGGGTACGCTCCACCGCTTTGGATGCCGAGAAATGTCGTGTCGTCAGATTATTTACTCTTCTATTCATTGTAGTTGAAGATAATCATCCTAAACCCTCCGATTTCCTTTAAGTTATTCAGGCGGAGAGTCATAGTTAAGATAATGTACTGCTAGTACCCGTTTGTAACATTAATGGTATTTGTGGTTGTTAGGTCCATATCGAGAATTGTCTTATAAGGGCAAGTCGCTGCTAGATTCCTAAGTCGAGCTGCGAAATAGCTTGTCAGCCCATTGTAAGTCGTCGAAGTCGTCTAGCTTGTTAGAGTAAACTTCCACTAGGAATAGCCTACAATATAAAAAATTAGTTATTATAAAAAAACTGAAAATATGATATTCAATTGAATTTACTATCCGTGCCATTGTAGATCACTCCATCTTTAGTGATATCGTCATCAGAGGAGGTTGTAGCATAGACATAGAGAAAGTATGTTCCTGTTGAGGACAGCCTCCAAGAACCATTATTGAATTTAAACGTGAGCTGCTGGTTCACAGCATCGTTTTTACATTCCACTCTTAAAGATTGAATGTAGCAGATGAGTCTGTTTTTGATGGTATCTGTTAGTTTTATCTCATCAGGGATGGTAATCGTGCTGCCATAATTCAACACCAATGTGTGAAAGACACTGTTGGAGTTCGTTGCACTCACAGTTTATCCCGAGATTAACTCGATCTCAAAACGAATGGGAGATCTGTTCGATGTGTCACAAATCACGACTGTATCGAAGTATCTGGTGAAAGACAAAAAATGGCAAGATAATTTTTCAAGAAATTAGCTTTTAAATGCATCTTTTACCGATGATAGGCATACCACGCTCGATAACTGGACTGATGTGTATAGTAACTCACTGAAGCAGTTTAGGAAGTGACTAACCCCGTAGCAGTATCGAGGACACTTTATCCTTAACCATATCCATCGATTCGTTTTAGATTATCGCCTGAGAGAGTATAAGCCACATTAGAAAACACTGACCGATAGCAGGAGTAATCGTCACTTACACCCGTTGCAGGAGTTGAAGAACCAACATTATTTCCGTACAGCTTCACTTGGAAGTACGATTTATCAATGGCAATCGGCCGATCGAGATTAGGATCAATAGTCGTTTGGTTAAATGGAATTGCTGGGGCAGTCACCTGCGGAATACTTATGCCTGTGTCGCGAGTGCTTTGAATTGGCTAGAAAGTATTGTAGTTCGTGGAGAATATCAGCGTTTACGTGCCAGTGGTGGGGATCTATGGGGAGAAATAAAAATCAATAAAAGCAAATCCAAAAACGAATCAAACATTACCAAATCATTCAAAAAATGTAATTCTAACGTTCCTAAATAATTGTAGTTTACAATAACAACCCAGAGAATAGCAGTGGTTGGGTATGCTGTTGGAAATTCAACGTAGCAAGTGAGGACCTACACAGTAGATGATCTTTCTTCTTAGCAACTCGAGTTCGAATTACCAAGCCACGTCTGCATATCGAACACAATCGCTAACTTAGCGACGTTCTCCCATTTATTGAATGTTACCTTTTTTACAAAAGTTTGAAGAATTCAACAAGCCGTTTGAGATAAACAAAATGAGAACAAATTCTTGAAAGTTCTGGAGTGATGATTTTATCTGTGAGTGTATGTGATTTGTTACTGTGAAGATGTAGTCTTGCCTATCTGTTGAGACATAATAAGCAGTTGGAACGGTATCTACTCTTAAATGCCTTGTGTCGATATCTAAGTCAATCGCTGGTGTTGGAGATGTACCCGTTGTAGCGCTAATCAGAGCAGGCGTTGCATCTGGATACAGGTGGACTAGTGTGTGCTTTTAAGTTGTCCTGTCTTTGACATAGCAAGCATATCCAGTCATTCCACGGTCAGTGTAACTCGGCTAGGTGTATGCTTAGATGTGGATTGCATTTAAGGTTGTTGTTAAGATTAATCCTGTCGTGAGACTCTACGTCGAGGAAGGGAATACAATCAAAGCCTTGCAGGTGACTAGCACTCCAATGTGAGTAGAATAAGAGCTGTCCCATAGATGAGTGTACAGATTTGGATTAATTCCGTCGCCAAGAGGGAGCAGTGGATCAAACTTAAAGATATATGCATCTTTGTTTGCGTAGAAGAGACTTGTGGTGAGTTCCATGGTTTAAACTGATAGCTAGACGTAGGAATCACAGTCGGTGTTGCCGTTTGTGAAGTAGGCATCGGAATAAGCGGGAGAGACAGTGGTGAGCTAGACTAAATGAAGAAAAGAATAATTAAATTTTAAGGAATTCATGAGAGGTTTTGAAGTTGTTGTTTTACTCGGATTGATGTAGAATGCATTTTCAGCTATTCCCCATTGCCCCATTCTCGTCGGTCCATGGGTTGATGTCGCTGTGACATAAGCTACGTTTTCAAAATACACTTGGATCGGGATAAACAGTGAACCAGCTGCAGCGTTGGCGGCAGTTAAAATTGGATTTGTGACTCTGAACGCCATGTAAATCGTACTCCCAACGATGAAAGATGATGTAAATCCACAAGCATATCTCGCAGGTATGCCAGCCTTTCTATTGCCTTTTAGCAAATAGCATGTCACAGTTTATGCAGTAACTGAGGAAGAAAGAATATCGCAGGGGACGACATCTAGATTATTTAAGCTAAGTCCAGCGTCTTCATCGAAGAGATTAAAAGGAGTAGTCTAGCTGAGATTAATCGTTGGAAGTTCTATGACTAGTCTCTCTAATGTGTAATCGACAGCTAAGGTGAGAGTTAAACTAACTGTGAAGATATTCCATTCACCCGGGATGGAAATATATGAAATCACTTCGAATGCTTTAAATGCTACCCCGTAAACTGGGAAATACCCATGCTGCCATTGGAGAAATCCAGACGTACCAGAAGCACATGACTCACAGGTGGATAACTCTAGCTTGTAGGTGTATGGCTCGGAGGGGAATAGAATCCCATGGACGGTGTAAGTACTCGTGTCCATTTTGTATGGCTGTGCTGAGGTTAAAACGAGTTCGTAAGCTTAGCCGCCGTAGACATCGCTGTTGGGGGTTAAGAGGAACTCAAAGAATCTTGATGTCACCGTCGTTGGGTTGACTTCAGTCCTAGAGAGAATGCTGCAGCCAATGTAAGGATCGGACATAGTCGATGCCGATATCAGGTTGATCTCACAAGCGAAGGTTTCGGTGCTTGCATCCCAGCTGAGAAGTGTCCCGACTGGTTTAATTTGATCTTGAACTTGGTTGAAAGCCGACATGCGCATGCGAATTCTACCGGAGTATGCTTTGATAGTTACAGAAGAATCCAAGTAGATTGTCATTTTGAAGGGCGACTATGATTTGGAGAAGAAAGGGATAAATTGTTATTATAAAATGAGAAGGAAGATATATTTATAAAAGTGATTATAATTTGAGTAAATCTTACTCGATTTCCTCCTCTGAGTGGTAGCACATGGACATGCAGATAATCATACTTCTCAGAGTTAAACTGGGTTTAGTCTGTGATGCCAGAAAGAATATTCGTACTCTAAACAGTAGGATGGTAGTATGAATCGATGAATCTCCCTGAATCCATTAAAGGCACTTCAGTACTCGTGGCATATGTATACCCGTAGAAGTAATCAGTTGATAATGGGTTTGTACCACTGTTGACAGCCATTAAATCAATAAAGCCTTCTATGGAAATAGTCATCCCTACTGTTGTGGCAGCAAACCCCGAAATTATCCAAGAAGTATAACTGCCGATAGAAATATCATTGATATCTGCATTATAAGTCACGGAATATGTACTAGATTAGACTTTACAGCCTAAGCTTCCACTCGGGATAGATGACTCAGAAGAAGTAAATCCATACGATGCCGAGTTTATAATAGAGCTTCTACAGTGCGCATGGAGTCTCACATAGGTTGGATTGAATGTGATCTAGACAGCTCCATCGGTGGGCAGGTTGCTTTCAATGTCGACTGTGAGCAGCACAGGTAAGTTTGTGCGGTTTTTTAGTTTTTTAGATTAGCTAGTGGTGATGACAATTGATCCGTTTTTGAGCTTGCCCATGAGTTTCTTAAGCTAAGCGGCGGAGATATGCTGAGTGATTTGAGTCTCGTACATTCTTGACGTCCATGTGTGGCAATTGAAAGTGATCTCAGTGCGCTTTACACTGGCGGGCATTTGAGTTACTTTAAAAAAAGAGAAGAGAAAAGTAAAGTAAAGAATAAGAAATTTGATGCTACATGAGAGCATGTTTCAAAGTGAAATTGGCACATAAGTTGTTTACTTTTGACTTAAAGTGTGTATACCGGTGAGTAAGCAACTCCAGTTTTATATTTAATGATGATCCAATTGATATCAGGAAAAACGAAGCAATAGTCAAAGTTGGAAGTCGAGCAGTTGTCCACTGAGTCTGCTAAGAAAACATCGGGAGATGTGTTTGGCATTTCGATGATGTAATAATCATAGTCTGTAGCTGTCGTACCAGGTTTTCCAGCTAGATCTATGTACATGGAGTCAAGCTAGGTGTTGACTCTTGTTGTAGCCACAACCCATGGCCAGCTTGGGGATAAGTTAGATTGAAGAGCGATTGTGTGGTCGTAGGTAGTGAATGTCCCAATCCGAAGATCAGCAAAGAGATTGAAATAGTCAAAGTAATATGGGCCGATAGTTGGGTCGATGTTGAAGATATTGATTTTGAGATTGGCATCCATTATTTCACTGGATAAAGGGAGAGGATCATTGAAATATGATGGATTCTTTATTTTGGTGATGTAGACCAGGACAACTGTTGATGGAACAAGGGCTGGGAAGGATACTAATTCGACAATCGCGTGGTTTGGAGTGATTTCGCTTCTCATGAATCTGCATTTCGTGGGTATGTCGTAGACTCCATTGTAATAGACCCTACAACCCATGACATCACCTGTTGAGTAGCCATGTCCGAGTTGTGGGTCGAACAGAGCGTTTCCTTTGTTGTCTAATACTGGAAACCAGAATTCGATTCTCCCACCATTGGAAAACTATGCCACTGGGTAAGTTGCATCTGTGCTGAACGTGATCGTGTAGAGATTATCCATTTGTGGATTTCTGATGACATGAGAAACTCTAAAAAACAGTAGTTTTCCACCTCTGATTTTCATGTATCTTGAGCTTTTAACTGTGTTGCCATTGATATCTGTCATAGTAACATCGAAACCATAGAAATCTTCTGCTGAAGGATGAGCGAACCCTTCATCTGGGGAGACATATTCAGTGGAAAGGATCATCTCATTTAATATTGGGTAGGTATTAGCCACAAAAGTGTTAATGGTATTCACTGTGATCGTAATGATAATGTACCCAGCACTATTATCATATACGCATCCGAACCTTACATTATTTAGAGTACATCTAATAGGGTGAATAACATTAGCAGCTTGGATTCTCTTGAACTTAAACGCAGTAGGGAAAATTACCTAAAAAGCACAAAAAACAAATCAAACCGTCAGAAATATTGTGGAATGTTCATTGCTTTAAAACTCCCAAAATATTCATACTTTGACCGTCGCCAGCTATGCTCCAGCTGGGAGATAGTTCAAATCAAATGGGAAGATAATAGGACCGACATAATTAATCGGTCTATCTTCATAGCGGTAGTTAGTCGAGGATATCGTGAATGTATTGAATGTATCATAGTTAAGTGTTGTAGTCACAGTTGTAGCTAGAGCTACATCATGAACATAATCCACAAGAGCAGGTGTTGTCGATCCTACCAAGTAATAAGTATCGATGGAAACTAAAGGTGCAGGATTAGCAACGAGAATATATAATCTGAAATCAATTTAGATGCTTGTGAATGCTGGAACTGTATCGAAATTAGTAATCAACAAGATTTAGTCTGATTATCTAGTGCATTGTATGTATTAGCCTACAACTGCTGGGGAGAGCCCTTAGATCTTGCAGAACAACGGATGTGGGGTTGATTTCTAGATGATTACATCACCAGTGGAGAAAGTTAACATAATTTAGGAATATTTTATTAATTTCGTAGTTGTCGTGAATGCTACGTAGAATTAGTGTTCTTCGTGGATGCGAATATAACTGTTGATATCTTGGGCGACTGAAGAAGTTGGACTCTATGAGAATATCAACCCAGTGATTGCAGAGATATTATCAGCAGCGACTTTATAGTAGAAATAGTACTTATCAACGACTCTGTGGGAGCTATACGCGGTGACGTAGAATTTAAAATCCCCTGAATAATGACAGTTTTGGATTTAAGTCAAGATTGTATCGGAGACTTAGAAAGTAGGTGTTGCGGGGAGGGGAGTGTGCTTTGATAGGTAATATTACACTGCTTTAGCGAAGAAGAAGGTAGTTGAAGTGATCTTTGAAGTACCTATGTCGTTGAAGCAGGTTTAATCTATTTAGTAGATGACATTGTCCACAGCGTCAGATGCACTCATCCAAAGGAACTCAAACGTTGTGAGCTTATCGACGTGCTGATCGGATGAAAATACAGCGACGTTTTGATATTGATATGATGTAATGTAGAACGCATCGGTGATTACAAATGAGAATTACTTGAAGTAGACTTCCACGAAGTTATCGATCATTCCAGCAGTGTTTTCAACTACTGCAAATCGAATTTTGACTTGTTTCTCGGTGGAATACCCGGAATTACTAGGGAGAAGAATTTTAGGGATTTCTATGATAAAATCAGCTGTCGTTGTAGGGCTGCTGAGTAGTGTCACATCAATGAAGCTAGCGAGAATGTATGGATCGAAGGATGCACTTCGATATAGCTAGCAAGTCATCGTAGTACTTGGAGCTTTCAAACCGTAGACTAAGCAAGGTATTGTATCTACACTGAATTGCTCCCCCGCATCTGGACTTGAAAACGGCCAAGAGAGCACCGTAGAATCACTAGAATCACTTTGAAACGTTATTTTAAATGAATAAGTTTTGGTTACTACTGCTGCAGCAGCCCATAATGTAGCGGACACATCAGTTGGGAAGGTAGCTAATGTGATGCTATTAACACAAAAAAATAACTTTATTATGTCAATAACTCAAAATACATATGAAAAATCTTAAAAAATAAGGAGATGTCATTTTGTGGAGTTATTATTTTCGTTACGTGAAATGAGTGTATTCCGTTGAATCTGAGGTAACATACTCTAGAATCGTGTCACTAGGAAGCTCTACGGAATCAGGCACCCATTCTGCAAAGTAGATTTCTTAAATCACATCGACAGTTGAAGGAAGATACATTGCGTGCATGTAAAACGAAATCAAGTATCTCTACACTAATTTGGATATTTCGAATCCATTATCCCGATTGCTTGGCGCACCTTCAGTGGTTATGCTAACGGGGATTTCACTTTCCTTGTAATCATATTCTTCGGGAGTGTAAACAGTGAAAATCGTGTAAAGTGTATTGCTGGAGACAGTGCAGTCAGCGGAGATAACGTTGAAGAAAAAGTAGCATTTCAATATCCCATCAGTTGTTTGAGAATAAGTGATAAATGGAGGAGATATGTGGATTTCGAAGTAGCCGTTAGTGCGGTAGCTTGTGCTGGGGAGAAGGGTTTTCAGAAAAAATGTGAACTCAAAGGAGCCGATTTCACCAGCTTTTAGTTTAATTTGATTCCGCATAGGATGCACTCGAAATTCACCAAGACTGCCGTCTTTTGATAGAAAAATGTAAAGAGAATTAAGTGGAATTATTGAGAAGAAAAGGGAATAAGAAAGAATAATAAATGAAATCGATATTCAATCCTATTTTTGTTAGTTTTACAAGTGGAATTAACTGAAATTGAACTGACGCCAGTGTCGACTATGAATCCGCTTGAATCAAAGGAACTAGAGCTGATGTTGTACTTGCCTACAACGAGAAAATATATGAAAGAAATATTAGATTGATTATTTGATTTGGTGTATTAATGAGAACTATTGGAATTTAAAATAGTAACCTTGATATTTGGGAGTTTAGATGCTCATAGTAAGGACTATTTATCTGTTTATTGAAGAAGTAGCGTTGAAATTAGATAGAACGTATCTGTTGTTGATTGTGTCTAAGCTACATGATACATTTTAACCATAGTGCCTCTGTAGCCCTCGGAGAACAGTGCAGTTGTTCTCGTAAAGCAGCCATTCTGATCCAAATCGGAGTTCTATTTAGCTAGAATCATTCAGGGCTGTTTAAGGCGTCAAATAAAATGTATGAGACACGTTAGCGTACTTGAAGTTATTGTCTCGCTGGTAGGAGATTGCGATATTCCCTGGAAGGATAGCTAGCCCTGAAAAGAAAGAGAGCTCTTCCAGTAAGGACTTAGTGGAGGTATCGAGGATCTGAATAGCGAAGTCATCCAACAGCATTTCGTGTTTAGGGTTTACCATATTGATTATCCTGATTTATTGCGGATTCGATAGAGATATTCCAATTTAGATACACTCTATTGATGCCTAATCATACAGCACTTCGCTGTTTGTTTTCGCTGAGGAACCAATGATCTCGCATCCAGCTTTGTCTGTGGTAAATCCCTTAGGAAATCGTACTCTAATATCAATTTTATTTGCTGCATATGATGCAGAAGCATAAAATTCAAATAGCCAGGAGCTACCTTAGCTTACAACTTAAGAGCTTAAGGACTTCACTTTTGCACTGGTCAATGGTTCTAGTAATAAAAAGCAATAAATTTTAGAATCAATCCACAAATATAAAAAGTATTGCCTTTCCTTTATTATTTTCATCTACAAAATGCTAATTTATCTCAATTAATCTTCTCTTTTATTTGTTTACTTGGCAGTTCTGTAAACTACAGAAATCCGAAGGACTCGTTGCAGGACTACTCATAATCATTAAACAGAACGCACACCTTAAACGTTGCTGTGGCTTTCCTTATAGTTGGATTCTTAACCAGTCCCAAGGAAATACTCTATTCTCCTGCTATGATCTCTCCAACAGACGCAGTTAACTCTCTTGTAATCGAAGAGTAAACACAAGGGGTTCTCTTGTGAATCATTTAAGCAGCAATATAAAAATAGCATTATGTATCTTCAGCCATCAATGATCCCGGTATTTCAGCTGGAAAAACAATCCGAACACCTGCAATTACTCCTGAAGTGTTAATGGTGTGATCATATGTAAATTTCAGCTAATAAAATGACGAATATCCTGCAGCTGAATCAAGCGCTCGCAGTGTAAGCGGTGTTAACGCTGAATAGGAAACTGCTACAAATCCAAGAAGGATAGCTATGAACAGCATTATTTGGCTGTAAAATGGAATGAAAGCAAATGATTTTGTTTTAGTTTTCTAATATCTTTGATTCTTGTTTCTTTCCACAATTTATTAGTTATTATTTTCAGGATTAAAAATTGCTTATCACAATCAGGATTAACACACACAAATTACCCTACGATTTATCAATTTAAAAGAAGGAAATGACTCTCTTTCTTGTTTAGCTAAAATAATGTAGTGATTCACAATTGATCGAGCATACAAAAATATTTGAAGTAAAATGTAAGCTTAGATTAATTAGTATTTTTTATTCAGGTTAGTTTATTTTGGATTGAATTTTCAAGAAATAAATTGGTGTCTTTTGCTA
>Ga0302286_10001256_pt1 | contig 19128 bp, 15 predicted proteins | sample III_Fen_E2_3_FD_198765 | JGI IMG/M metagenome (GOLD analysis project Ga0302286, IMG submission 198765) | Peat permafrost microbial communities from Stordalen Mire near Abisko, Sweden - III_Fen_E2_3 | ecosystem: Environmental > Terrestrial > Soil > Wetlands > Permafrost | place: Sweden: Abisko...
CAAACAGACTTATATGATTTGTATGAAACGACAAAAGCATTAAAGATAGTTGAACTTGAGTTGATCCCTAATGAGAACAAAACGATTTACTCATTGCAAGAATTACTTGCCGAAAAAGATAATAGAATAGCTGAGCTTGAAATGCAAATTAGATAGACAATAAAATAGAATGGCAAACATTGAAGATTTAAACCTTATACGGTCTATTGTGGAGATTGCTAGAAACGCTCAAATCAAACAGACGGAAGAAATAATGCTATTAATTAAAGACATGCCAGAAACGCCTGAAATCGCAAAATTAAAAGAGAAACTCCGGATTGCTGATGAAAAAATAAATAAGCAATTATATTTCGTTTTGAGAGTGGAACGAATAGTAAAAAACACGCTTAACTTAAATTATGGAGCCAATTAAAAATGATGTTCCAATACCTAAAGGGAAAATAAAAAGCTTTGTAAAAAACAGGTTCACCGATGCTGAAGATCATCTTTCCAATAAGTACGATTTTAGAAGAAATGTAATGTCGCTTGAAATTGAAATTAAGAAGAAAGATGAAAAAAGCTATTGCCCGGTAAACGAAAATAGCATTTATAGAGAGCTTCAACATTTAGGAAATTCTATATCACTTGCAAATATTCTGGCTATTTTAAGAAGTGACTTTGTTACTGATTTTGACCCGATAAAGGACTACTTTGAAAATTTAGTTTGGGATGAAAAACAGCACATTGATAAACTTGCATATTACATAAAAGCCATCGATCCGGATGAATGGAAAAACCATTTTAAAAAGCATTTAGTTAGAACTGTAAAATGTGCCATGGATAACGATTATTTTAATAAACAGGCTCTAATTATTGTTCATGATGCTCAAAACTCCGGAAAAAGCACTTTTATTAGATTTCTATGTCCGCCGGAACTATCGGCATATATTGCTGAAGATGTCAGCACCGATAAAGATAGTAGGATACTTCTAGTTAAGAATTTTCTTATAAACTTGGATGAACTTGATAAGCTTAATAAACAAGAGATTGCTGCCGTTAAAAGCTTTATTTCAAAAAATCAAATCAACGAACGGTTACCATTTGATCGTAAAAACAGCGTTCTAAAACGTAGAGCATCATTCTTTGGATCGACAAACAAAGAGGAACTATTGGATGATCCAACCGGTTCGGTTCGTTGGCTATGTTTCGAAATCACGTCTATTGATTGGAGCTATAAATCACAAATCGACATAAACCAGGTTTGGGCTGAAGCTTATAGTCTTTACAAAACAGGGTTCAAATGTGATCTAACCCGGGAAGAACTTGAGCGAAATGAAGAAAGGAATAAACAGTTTCAAGTTCTTTCTGTAGAAAGACAATTGATTGAAAAACACTATGAACCTGATCCCGAAAAGCTCCTTGAAAATTTCAAAACATCAACAGATATTTTGAATAAGCTCATGTTTCTAACTCAACTTGGTGGAAGGTTAAATGTCTATCAAATTGGGAAAGCCTTAAGCATGTTAAATTTTCCAAAAGGTAAGGAGACCAAGGATAGAATTACAGGATATTACTTAAAACAAAAAGATAATGCAGATTGAATTTAATTAACCCTAATTACCTAAAAGTTGTAATTGTTTGTATTGTAGATATTTAATAGGGTAGATTGATGGATTTTTTAAATTACCCTAAATTACCCTAATCTACCCTAAATAAGAATAAGGGTAGATTGAAATAAAAATTTTAGTAAATCAAATTACCCTACTATTTGATTGAATTTTAGATAAATATGGATTTAGGGTAGATTGGGTAGATTGTTTTTCGATTTATTTAAATTTCACACATTTTGCTATACAAAAAGAAAAAATGAACGCTTCAACCGCAAATAAAATTGATACTGTCTGGTTTCTTTCGAGCATAGGAATCAACTACAAAAAAGAGACAAATAAAGCTTTTGCCTATTGCGCCCCATACCGAAACGATACAGATGCAAGTATGTTTGTTTACAAAGCTGATAACCGGTGGCACGATTTCGGAACTGCTGAAAATGGGAGCTTGGTTGATCTAGTTTGCAAAATTTTTAAAGAAGATGTTCGTGGAGCATTGTCCATTCTTTCCGGAGCTAATTTTACACCCCCATCTCTTTCTTTTGTTAGGCAAGAAGAAATCAACTCAAGTATCGAAATAAACCACGTTCAACCACTTCAAAACCGGGCATTAATTCAATACCTTGAAAGTAGAAAAATACCCGTTAAGATTGCAGCCAAATATACAAAAGAGGCATATTACACAATCACAAACCCGAACACCGGAGAATTTAAAAAATACTTTTCCATTGCATTTGAAAACGACAAATCAGGGTACGAGCTGCGCAATAAAATTTGGAAGGGTGGAACAAGCCCCAAAACGATTACTACCATATCAGGTAATTCTGAAAAGCTCAACATTTTTGAAGGGTTCATAGATTTTCTATCTGCACTCGTTTATTATCAACAGCCTGAGCCCAGGAACACAACCATAATTTTAAATAGCCTTTCAAATCTTCGACACTTATACAGTGTTTTAACGAATTACAGCCAGATAAACCTATTCCTAGATAATGATCTCTCCGGAGTGAACGCAACAAACGAGATAATAACCAGGAATCAACAAGCGGTTAACCAAGCAAAAATGATATACCCAAACTACAAGGACTTTAATGAGTTCATCTGTAAAAATTCAATATCATGAAAAACCAATGCAGATACACTAAAAAAGAGTTAGCAATAGATATTAAAATTACTAGCAAGCGACTAACAAAAGAATTAATTACCCTGGAACCCGAATTACTGGAGAAGTTTCCTTACTATTCAAGAAATTGTCAAATATTAAGCCGTCAGGTTTATAAATACATTCTTGAACAAATTGGTACTGATGATCCAACTGAAGTTAAAGAAATCTTGGCTAGACCAAGGTCAATGTGGCAATATTATCAACCTATTTGAGCATAGTTATACGTTTTCATACACAAATTCCCTGAAATTCTTCAAAATTCCAAACCTCATTTTTCATCAGTATATCTTGGTCGTATATTTTTCCATCGTTCCTAATTTATTAGACTTTTTTCATTTTTTTTGGTAGGTAGAGCTAAATGTTTACTATGGAATTTTGCCGACGAAATACAAGGTATTCCGTTTTGCAAATAACCAGAAATCCAGACGTAAACATTTAGCAAAACCTTATCAAGAATAGTGCAAGAAAACTGAAATACATGGTCAATAAAGGAGAATCATTGGAAATCAAACGTTTTTAAGTAAACCGGTATTTTAACTAAAAATTTCAACGATGAACAAAATTTCAAATCCTATTTGGTGGCTGGTGATTGCAATCGTTTTACTAGTTATTGTTTATATAATCGGAAGGAATTCCGGTAAACAAACAATTCAAAAAGCGAACCACCTAAAGACCCCCTACATTAAATCTGAATTAGACCCTGAATCTGATCGTGTCGCAATTAAGCGCAACTTCAGTAATCTGGAAACCCTGATTCCTGAAGTAAATAAAGCTGATGAGTCAAAAGAACCCACAAATTAACTAAAAATGAAAAACACAATTATCATTATCGTTGCCGCACTCGCAATACTTTACTTTGTAAAGGAAGGTGAAAAAATTTCTGCTACTGGAACGAAGAATATAAGTAATGCAGAAAAGCTTAAGCTCGGATTTGCTTCGACCCTTAAAAAATTAATTGATACGGTTAAATCCGATACATCAACAGAATTGACTGAATGGAAACCGGAGTCAGTTCATGATAAAATGCCTATTAACATGATGGAAAACTTGAATGATCCTAAATTTAGCAGTTTTTCGGGCATTACACACCTACCTAAAAGAGGGAATTTTATACGCAATGAATACCGCAATAATTATAACTAGAATCACTAAAATTAACTATTATGGCTAATTCCATACTTGGAAACAAAAACATAAGAATGTCATCTGATGACATTGAGTACTTTAACCGTTCATTCGAAGCTTCAGCATGTAATTCACAGGGAGATTTTGTCCGCAAAATGCTGGATAAATGGAATGAGCCGGAAATAATTGTTGATCCGGAAATACGTCACGTAACCGTAGAAAAACAGTTACAGGCCAATGAAATTATTTTAAGCTTATCTCCAGCCGAAATTTATGCAATGCGTGTAATGGTTTCGACTTCTGACAACTTCGCCCAGGAACAAAACGAAATTATTGATTCGCTAAAAACGGAGAACAAACCATTCCTTTATTTTGGTAGCATTTTTGAACCTGAATTTCAATCCCTTTGGGTGCGAAATATTGTAGTCACCAAAATGATGACACCAGAACAAAAAGAGTTTGCTATAAGGCATAATATGGGCGCATTCCTGAGAAATAAATTTTTATTTTCTGTTATAGATGGTAAAATTTCAGAAGCTGACATTACTGCTGAGATGCTGAAATCATTCATCAAAAAGCAGATCGAAGCCGCAAAGCCTAAACCAACCAAAGAAGTAGAACCACAATTATAAAAATTCACATCATGAAAAACGTTATTGTACCATGTGAAACAATAATTTCAGGACATGAAAGTTTCACCCGTTCTGCATTTATGATTGATGAGACTGAAGAAAACGAGCTTAGTCCCTTTTCGTTTAAGAATATATTCAAAAAGAAAGATGATGGAGCATCACAGACAAGTCAATCAAGTTCTACAACAGTTAAAGATAGTGGTTCCGGTGTTGGCAATGCAATTGTTACCGGATTGGCCGGTCTCCTGGGAAGTGCTGGAAGTATCGCTACAATACTTCCCTCAATTGGCATCGGTTCAAAATCAAGAATTGCAGAAACCAACGCCACCGCCGCTGCAAATGCTCTAATTTATAATGCTCAGACACAATCAACTCTTGCCACAATTGAGGCCGAAAAATCAAAATCAAAGGAAACTGAAAAGCTTGTTATGATTGGCTTTGTTGTCGTTTTGGTGATTGTTATAGTTATAGCTGTACTTTTCACTAAAAAGTGACACAAAAACAACATTCGTTCCCTATTCGTTCCCCTAAAAACAAAAAACCTCTTAACTTTCAGTCAGTTAAGAGGTTTTTTCGTACCCGGAGTGGGAATCGAACCCACACAACATTGCTGTTACTGGATTTTGAGTCCAGCGCGTCTACCAATTCCGCCATCCGGGCTTGTCTGTAAACCGGCTGCAAAAATAATGGAAAATTCCTTTGTTCAAAAGATTTCCGCTAAAATTTATTCTTTTCTGCATTAATCCTCCTGATCAGCCTCAACCCGGAGAATTTTCACATTCAAAAAAAGCACATCCCCAAACATATAATATATTGATTGTAAATACAATACGAACGAAGATCAGCCTGAATATAAACCACGAAGATTCTACACCCATCGGTCTCTCTTTCTTTTTATATGCTTCTAAACACGAAGCCTGGATCAATCATAAGCATTTTTCATTTTTTTTATACCTTTAGCCGGATTCTCAAAATCGATGATTACAGAAGGTTATGGAGCTGACAGAAGACAATGATCTGTATATAAAATTAAAAGCTGGAGACGAACAGGCATTTCAGGCTCTGTTCAAAAAGTACTATTCGGCGATGTGCCACTTTGCCCGTCAGTTTCTGAATGACACAGAGTTAGCCGAAGAGACCGCACAAGATATGTTTGTCAAAATCTGGGAAAAACGGGAATCTTTAAATATCCAATCTTCTGTAAAACACTACTTTTTTCGTTCGATACGCAATCATTGTCTGAACCAGATTCAGCACGAAAAAATAAAGAAACAATATGCCAATACGGTCATTGAATCGGCCAATCAGGAAATAATCTCTGAACAGTATTTTATGGAAGTAGGTCTGATTCAACGAATAGAGAAATGTATCGATGGACTTCCTCCTAAAAGACAGGAAATATTCCGCTTAAGCCGCGAACAGGGACTGAAATACAAAGAAATTGCCGATACCCTGAACATTTCGGTAAAAACAGTTGAAGCTCAAATGGGTTTGGCATTAAAGTATTTGCGCGACGAACTAAAAGAATACAGCAATCATCTGATAACCTTGTTTCTAATCTTTAAAAAATCGAATCGCAGCAATAGGGGTTAAACTATTGTCCAATGTCCTATAGACGTATGAAAGAAAATCAACACATAGAAGATCAGAATTGGGAGTTGCTAGCTAAATCAATTTATGATAAAGCCCCGAACGATGCAGAGGAAATCAAATCCTCGGCCATGGAGGGATTGTATCCTGAAGAAAGAGAGCAACTGCAGAATATGACCCAAAAGGTTGATTTATATTTTGAACTACAGAAATATCCTGCGGATCCGGCCTGGGAGAAGGTTAAATCACGAATTCACCAAACCGACAAACCGGTAAGTTCGCGGAAGCAAATACTAAATCCACTGTTTCGGATTGCTGCTGCTATAGTTCTGGCGATCCTTTTATTTTCAGGCGGATATCTGGCTTTCATTCGTCCGGGTTCGTCAGTCGAAATCTTAGAAATCTCATCAACCGATCAGATTTTAAAAACATTTACCCTACCCGACGGAACTCTGGTTAGTCTAAATTCAGGTACAAAATTGCAATATCCCCGAAAGTTCAAATCGGATACACGGGAAGTTAAGATTCAGGGAGAAGCATTTTTTCAGGTAAAACCCAATAAAAACAAACCTTTTATCATACATGCCGGAAAAGCAGAGATTAAAGTTCTTGGTACCAGCTTTAATGTAAATGCTTATCCAGACAACAAACTGGTAGAAGTAATAGTTGAAACCGGCAAAGTTCAGGTTTTAAACAAAATAGCTGAAACAATGCCAACCAAAGAACTGATCCTAACTCCGGGAGATAAAGGAACGCTGATCTGTTCCAGTAATTCGTTACTGAAAACAACCAATCAGGATCCTAATTTCTTAGCCTGGAAAACCCGTAACCTAACATTTAAGGCGACTTCTTTAAACGAAGTAATTTCGAATTTAGAGAAAGTATACAAAGTGAACATTCGTTTGGCCAATCCAACGCTAAACGATCGACTGCTAACTGCCCAATTCAACGATTATCCTCTGGATTTTGTACTGAAGGTTATAGAATCGACCTTCCATCTTGAGGCTAAAAAAGTTAATGGACAGTATATCTTAAAAGCAAGATCCTGAATTTCAAGTTTTAACTGCCATGAAAGCAATGCGAATTATACCGTCCTTGTTATGTGTCATAATATGTGTTTTGTTTGCCTTCGTTCCATATAACTCCTTCTGCCAGAAACCTACAACCAGAAATTCAACCCAACAAGATTCAAGACAGCTCGAACGGCAGGGGACTAAAGACGATCGAACACCAAAGGTTCTCGACCAGAATATTAGTATTTATGCTGAAAATGAATCCCTTTCAAATGTAATAGAACGTATCTGCACATACCTTAAACTGGATTATTCATACAACTCCAAGCTGATTGAGGGGAAAAACCTCAGTTTAAATGTATCGAACAAACCAATAAAATATGTTCTCGAACAACTGATGAAGGATTTTTACCTGCTTTTCGAAATTCAGGACAACATCCTGGTGGTCAGAGATTATGTTCCGATGGATAAAAGTGTCGCCTACGACAAGAAAATCAGAAACTACACCAATCAAACCGGGTTTGTGTTCGACAATCCTAAAAAGAAGTCGATGACCATCAAGTTTAAGTCATCCAGTAATCTGATTATCATTCCGGTAGCCATAAACAATTCGGATACCTTAAATTTCATTTTGGATACCGGCGTTAGTCATCCAATCATTACAGAGCTTCCATTTGTCAATAAGCTAAATCTGAATTTTCTTCAACCCATTAATGTAAAAGGACTTGGAGAAGGAGAACAACTAACGGCATACCGATCGGGAAACAACACCATAAACATCGATGGCCTGGTTGCCTATGATCAGGAAATACACATGGTGATCAACGAAAACTTCCAGATTTCACATATTCTGGGCATCCCGGTTCACGGACTAATTGGATTCAATTTGTTTAAAGACTATGTTGTAAAAATCGATTATTCCGCTCACCGGATAACCTTAACCAAACCGGAATATTTCACCTACAAAGGGAAAGATAAGGATATCGTTTTACCGCTAACATTTGAGCAAAACAAACCTTTTGTAAAAACCAGTATCGTTACGGATAAGAACGAAGAAGTTCCGGTAAAACTGTTAGTTGATACCGGAGCCAGTGATGCAATCTGGTTATCAGTCAATTCTGACAGCCGCATAACACTCCCCGAAAACAACATTCAAACATTTCTGGGACGTGGACTAAACGGCGATTTATACGGGAAAAAAGGACGAATCGGAGCGATCTGGGTAGGACCACTGGTACTCTACGAGCCCATTGTTGCTTTTCCTGAAAATGATTTGGTGGATCAGCTTATCGGCAAAAACGACCGGAATGGCACACTTGGTGCTGAGATTCTCCGCAGGTTTTTCGTAACCATGGACTATCCGAACAAGCGGCTTATATTAAGGCCAAACAGCGATTTGAAAGATGATTTTAACTACAACATGAGTGGACTGGAAGTTACCAATCCGATGCCCGGATTACCAATCTTTATTGTCAGTGATATTCAGAAGAATTCGCCGGCTTATTATGCCGGAATTCAGGAAAATGATCAGATCATCTCAATAAATAACAGCAGTAACAAAGCATTAAATTTAAATGATATAAATTTACTGTTCCAAAGTCAGGAAGATAAACGTATAAAGCTCACCGTCCTTCGCAATGGAGAAGAGATAAAAACAGAATTTTTCCTGAAAAAAATGTTCTGAGAATGAGGCCAGTTTACGGATTTTTACTTCTTGTTTTCCTCTTGTCGTTCAGCAGGGTCTGGGGGCAAGAGGAAAACAAATCCGTACTAGAACGAAAAATAACCATTGAAGCAAAAAGACAAACCATCGCCAACATTCTGGATCAGATCTCCCAACGATATCAGGTATTTTTCTCCTATGATGCATCTTTGGTAGAGACCACCAAATCCATTGATATCTCTCTGACCCGGAAAACGATCAAAGAAACGCTGGATGTTTTATTCGATAAAAAATACGTGTATGAGTCGTTGCGCGAACAGGTGATCATTACCCGTCCAAGAGTCGAAGCAGCAAAAAAAGCAGAGACTGAAACGCTTCCCGAAAAACCTAAAATCATCACCTTTAAAGGACGTGTAATCGACCGTGAACACAAAGATGCACTACCATATACCAGCATCACCATTCTCGATAAAAACATCCGGACCATTTCGAACATCGATGGAGATTTTGAGCTAAAAATACCGGAATCGATGAGACAGGATACAATTATCTTTTCGTGTATGGGATATCGTCCGTTTCATCAGTCAATTGCAGATATTACTTCCGAAAGTGGTATCATTTATCTTCAGCCAACCTCAGTCTTGCTAAAAGAAATCAAGGTAGCCTACATCAATCCGGAGGAAGTGCTGGGAAGAATACTGAATAAAGTTACGTTGAATTATGCATCCAATCCGGAAATAATGACATCATTCTATCGGGAAGTTTTGAAACAGGACAACCGGTACATTGATGTTACCGAAGCCTTAATGGAGATCAGGAAAGCTCCATACAACAACTTTACACAAGACAAGGTGAAACTCATTAAAGGACGGAAAAGCATTCAGACTAAAACATTTAAGTATGTCGATTTCAAAATTCAGGGAGGTCCGTATTACATTACCAAGCTGGATGTCATAAAAACCATGGATTCGTTTCTCTCCCCCGAATTCCGTGAGTTTTATAAATACGAACTTGATCAAACCATTGACTACAACAACCGCGACACCTACATCATTAAATTCAAACCAAGAGAAAAAGTAGACTATCCTTGTTATCAGGGGAAATTGTATGTCGACATGTCAACGTTCGCCTTGGTATTTGCTGAATTCAGGTTAAGTCGCTCTGGACTTAAATTTGCTCAGGAATCGCTTATCAGGAAAAAGCCGAAAGATTTCTTTGTTCGTCCGATTAACGTAAATTACCGGGTTAGTTATAACCGGTTCGGCAATAAATGGCACTTCAACAACGCACAGGCATCGATTAATTTCAAGGTTAAAAGCAAAAAAGATAAAGTAAACTCTACCTTCCAGAGCATCTCCGAATTACAAATTACCGATTCGAATCCTGACGATGGAACGCGGTACAAAAAAGAAGAACTGTTTAAGGAGAAAGATATTTTCAGTGAAGTAGTTACCAACCACGACGAAAGTTTCTGGGGCGACTACAATACCATCAAACCATCAGAAGAGCTTCGTGATGCCTTGTCGAAATATTACCAGAAGGATGACACTACCACAACCCAAATTCATGAAAAGCGAAGGAAACATTTTTTATTTAACTAACTCTGTCCAAATGAAAGCTTCTCTAATAGCGGTATTCGTTCTTTTTGCCGGGATAAATCTGTCGGCGAAACCTTCAGATCCGATAAAGAATATCAGTCAGCAACTGGCAAATTATTTTAACTATTATCCGAAAGAAAACGTTTTTATCATCACCGATAAACACATCTATAAACCAGGAGAAACAATCTGGTTTAGTGCCTCTGTTACAGATGCTAACAACCTGCCGGTTTCGGAAGACAGCAAAGAACTGATGGTAAAACTATACAACAGCGAAGGACGACCGGTTAGTCAGGACTTATTCCAGCTGAGTAAAGGCAAGACAAGTGGTGATTTAATTGTTCCCAACGACATGCCCCAAGGCCCCTGCGTTTTGGTTGCCTATACCGCAGCTCAACACTCTCCTGATGAATTATCATATACCGCATTAACAATTGATCCGGCATATAGTAATCAATGGATTGCCAAAGTAGCTTTAAAAGACAGCATATCTGTTCCCGGGAAAAAGAATGAGTTAACCCTAACTCTTCTGGACATCACCGGTGATTTTCAGAAAAATACAACATTACAATACTGCCTTTTAAACGGAGACAATCTTATTGAAAAAGGAAAACTGAAAACCGATGACAAAGGGAAAGCCGTATTTCAGATTACTATGCCGACAAAGACTAACGGCGAACCGTTTTTCTGCCAATTAAGTGATCCCAAAAAAGAATGGAAAACGGAAATCTTCCTGCCAACAGATTCCGATCCGCTGGTCGTTAAATTTTATCCGGAAGGAGGAAATCTCATCGCCGAAAATTACACCAAAATCGGATTTACAGCCTATAACAAATGGGGCATTCCCGTTGATGTAAAAGGTTCGGTTTTGGATCAGAATGGGAATTCGGTAACCGAAGCAAAATCGTGTACCAAAGGACTCGGGATATTTTCGCTGACTCCAAACGCCAACCAAAAATACAAACTGGTTCTTTCCGGCGAAACAGGTAAAAATCAGTCATTTGATCTACCAGCAGTTAAACTCAACGAACTAGCCCTTTCCATCGAAAAAAACACGCCTGAATTCATTGCTGCCAACCTGATATTCCCGGATAAACAAACACATTCGGTATCACTGACAGCAACACAAGGCACAAACATCAACTGGACAAGCAATATAGACATCAAGGGCAAAGAAGAAATTAAAATACCGACGAAAACCCTTCCTCAAGGTATTAATTTGTTGTCGGTTTTCTCCGATGAAGGCAAGTTGTTGGCCGAACGAATCGTGTTTATTGAGAAAAACCAATATGCAAATCTTCTTGTTAAACCGGAATGCAGCATGTTAAAGCAAAACGGGATTCTCAAAGCGACAGTGCAACTGACTGACGCAACAAATCAGCCACTTTCCGGAAATCTTACCATAACGGTATCTGACGCTTCCCGGAACGAAATTAACGCCCCACAAATCGATGAGTTTTTGTTGCTCAATTCTAAACTTGCTACAGCTCTGCCGGAAACATTAAACCTACTTACCGATCGCAAACTGCTTGACATTGCATTAATTTCCAATAATATAAAAGGGTTTTGCTGGAATAAAATCAGAAATTTCAATCCTGAAAATGCTGCGGATCCAAGTTCGGGGAACAACCAGATTTCAGGTAGTGTAACCGACAAGAATGGAAACAAAATCAACAAAGCAAAGGTTAGCCTGGTAAACAATAAAAATATGCAATTGTACACCACCATAACCGACGCATCCGGATTTTTCAAATTTCAGAACCTCACAGACATCGCCAACCAAGATGATTTTTCGATAAAAGCTACTGATCCGGAAGGAAAACGCGACTTAAAAATCGTCCTCGACAAAACAATTGAAGATGGTATTTCCGATTTTGTGGTTCGCACAATCGACAGAAAAAAATGGAATAGACCAAACGACTGTATCAACGAAACCTATTTCCGGAATAATCCGGAACTACTAACAAAAGCTGCCAAAGCATTAAAAAACAATATAACAGCAACCAACAATCAGCGAAAGCAATTAGCTGCGGCAACCAACATAATGGATGTAATCAAATCGATGAAGTCATTCAGTATCATGAGCAACCAGATCGTTTTCACCGGAAGTATAAATTCCATCAACTATCAGGGAGGTGCTCTTTTGGTAGTAGACGGACAACAATTAGGAACAGATATCTCTGCAATTCAATACCTTTCGCCTCAGGAAGTCGACCATATCAACATCTCGACCAATCCGGCAGACATACAACGCTATACCGGATTGAATTCGGTCGGGGTTATTGAGATATACCTGAAGAAAGCCCAGCTTCCTGAAAATGTCTACTCCGAAACAACAAGCAAATACGTCGGGAAATACCGCGTTCCCAATGACTTTACAAAGATTCAAATCTCTCCGCGACGCGACTTCCGGACAAGCCTTATTTGGCTACCCGATCAGCAAATTGATAAAACCGGCCAATTTGAATTTTCAATTACCGCAAGCAAAGTAATATCCGACTTTATAATTGAAGCTCAGGGAATAACAACCGACGGAAAACCGGTTTGTGCCAGAACCAAAATTTCAGTGACTAAATAGCAGTTATAACAAGAAAATCCAACTGATTTTGAAACTGAAATCCGATCATTGTTTGCGTTGCATGGAGAATTTTACTTCTTTTACAAATTGCACAATAATAAATCCACATTATTACGCAATTTTGTGAATTTGAATGACGTTTTTTGGTAAATGCTTAAGCATGGCTGATTTCATGTTATTTTACAAAAAGAAACAGCAAAGAAGAAGCAGGAATATGAAACTTTTATACGGTTGGTTAGTCTGTAGTATTGTAATAGTTTTCTTCATTAATCCATTTGAGGCAAATGCTCAAATTCGCGAAAAAGGAACTCCGGAAAGTTTCAATTTATCGAACCGGAAACCAATCGAAATCCCGGTATTCGAGCTCGACTCGTTACCCCTTAGGCAAATGCTCCCCGAAGATCAAAAATTCAAAATTGATAACCGGTACGGCATCGTCAGTCAATGCAACATTAACCTAAAGGAGAAAGGAGAAAAAACCGAAATTCCAGGAAAAGGAACGATCTGGCAGTACAAAGTTGACGGAAGAAATGCATTGTCATTAGGACTCAATTTCAAGACTTATAACCTTCCCCGAGGAGCTTCAGTCTTTATGTACGACACTGCAAAAGCGAATTCACAAGGAGCATTTACGGATCAAAACAACAATTCCAGACATCAGCTGTCAATTGCAGAATTTCCGGGGAACAACCTGATCATCGAATACTTTGAACCTTTATCTCCTGAATTTTCCGGAGAATTAGTTCTAGGATCGGTTTCACAGGCTTACGTTAATTTAGAGAGTACGACAACAACCCGAGTTGGCATCAATTGTCCACAGGGAGCCAACTGGCAGACAGAGAAAACCGGTGTTTGCCGAATGATTTTTAATGACACGAAATACTCCTATTATTGTTCCGGAGCATTAATAAACAATGTCAGAGAAGATGGAACACCCTATTTCTTAACCGCTAATCATTGCATCAATACCGAGGCTGAAGCCAATACGCTGGTCGTTTATTTTAACTACGAAAATTCAAGCTGCTCAAGCAGCGATGCATCAACCAGCCAAACGCTGTCAGGTGCTACCTTAAAATCGGGAAGTACGTATTCCGATTTTTCATTGTTATTGCTAACCGAATATCCCAAAGAAGAATACAATGCCTACTTTGCCGGCTGGGATGTACAGGGGAATAATCCGGAATCGGGTGTTTGCATTCATCATCCGGCAGGAACGCCGAAATGCATAGCAACAGACAATAATCCGGTAACCAGCTATGCTTACGCGACCAAATGGACCGACAGTAACGGTAATACCATATCGACTACCACTGCAAATACACACTGGGAAAGCAATTTTGACGATGGTGGCACTGAAGGAGGTTCTTCCGGAAGTCCGCTGTTCGACAAAAACAAACGAATTGTTGGGCAACTGCACGGAGGAACAGCCACTCAGGGTCTTTTTGGTAAATTATCATTATCATGGAATTATTCCGGTGTTTATGCCAGTCAACTGGCTCATTGGCTCGACCCCGACAATACCGGTAAAAAGGTTCTCGATGGAGTAGGACAACGTCCTCCAATTGCAAACTTTGCATCCGAAATTCAGGAAGTATGTATGAATACCCCCGTATTATTTTCGGATGCAAGTAAAAAGAATCCGACTCAATGGAACTGGCAAGTTCAACCAGCAACCTATCGTTTTGCAAACGGAACTAACGCCAATTCACAGAATCCTCAAATTGAGTTTTTAAAAGAAGGCGTTTATTCGGTAACTCTGACTGCGGCCAACAAATACGGAAGCAATCAAAAGACGCAAAGCAATTACATTTTGGCAAAAAGTAAACTGGATGTCAAATTTCTGCGGGTCGATACTGAAAGTACAATTTGTGGCTGTAACCTGTCAACCTTACCACTGATCGCCAGTGGAGCCTACACCTACAGCTATAATGTTTCAAACAATAATATGATTGATGCCATGGCATATAACGATTCGTTGCATCTGGCATTAAGTAGCAAAGCCGAAGGCGGTAAATCATTTGATTCGTGGGTGAAAGTAACCGGGACACATGGCACTTGCTCGGCTTCCGATAGCATCTTGCTTCACGTAATCATTCAGCCTAACGACAATGCTGCTCATGCCGCAGAACTATCTTTAGGACGAAACACCGGATATTCCAACCGATGTGCAACTGTCGAGAAGAATGAACCATCACCCTCAACATCAGACAATTTACCGAACAGTTGGAATTTCGACACCAGCAGTACCAGCGGAATTTTGGACAACTCGGTATGGTTCTCGTTCCATGCTCCCTCCAGCGGAATCGTAACCATAAACACTGCTGGTTTTGATGATCAAATTGCAATCTATGATGCCTCCTCATACACTTCACTTCTTTCCGGGATAACAAGAAATTATACTATACTTTCGGCCAACGACAACCGATCGTCATCAGACAATACAGCCCAAATCGAAAACCTTGCACTTAGTCCTGGAAAGCAATACTGGCTACAGGTGGACGGCAACAGTTCCGCTTTCGGAGATTTAACCATCGATTTAATCAGTAATTCCATCGAAGTCTATCCTAACCCGTCAACCGGCATCTTTAATCTAATCATTGCCAATCCGTTTACCGGCTATGCCGATGTTGTTGTTTCTGATTTACAGGGGCGCGAATTGTTTAAGACGCAATACTTGGCCAGTCTGACTTCCAACAAATTCACCATCGATTTGTCGGCATACACCAAAGGAATGTATTTACTGAATGTTCGGATTAACGGATCGACACTAAGCAAAAAGCTTATTCGCTGGTAAGACACTAAAATACAATCACATTTCAAAAGCATCACCTGTAAATATTTTTGAATTCCGAAACAGGTATTTTGTACATCCAGTTATCGCTAGGTGATCCGAGTAACGCTGTAAAATAAAATGTATCTCCATACATGAATGTGAAAATATTATCAGATCTTGGTGCCGGGGGTGGAAGTAATTCTTTAAATTGATCCGTAACAACATCATATTCAACAAATTTATCTCCAACGCGATAAGACTTTCCGGCTATATAAACTTTCCCATTATATACAGTGGCAGATCCTCCCTGATAAACACTGACTGGCATTTCGCCCATATCAACCCAGGAATCAGTAACAGAATCATATTTCCAAAACTCATTATATTCCTTCTTATCTATAGACCCTGTAAAAAATGCCACATATCCTTTTGTACCAACCGAGAATGAAATAGGAGAACGAATTTCAAAAATACTTGTAGGCAAACGCTTTTTCTCAACCCATTCATTATTAATAAGATCGTATTTGTAAAAACCTTGCTGTGTTCCTACAAAAGCATTGCCTCCAATCACAAATGAATAAGGGCGGAATAGGCCAGAGATAACAGATGGAAGATCTTTAATCCGAGTCCACGTTTTCCCATCAAGACCATATTTATAAATAGATCCTTGCTGTGTAATTAGGTCATAACCAATAAAAAACATATTTCGACCAAGACTAAAGCAATTCAATTGAACATTAAATGCGGGATTGGGGACATAATCAAACAAAAGCCATTGTCCCGAAGCTTGATCAAATTTCTTAATAGTTGAATTCGTTTCGCCCAAGCAGAAGGCATAAGAATCTCCATCACAAAAGGTAAACAACGATGGCTCTTTCAATCCAATGGATGATTTTACTCTTTCCCACTTTTCTGTGCAATGTAGTTCTCCCGAAATCGTCTTTGTCTGGCCTCCTACAACAACTGAGATGGAAGGGTATTCAGAGTATTCTACATAATCTGCAAATTTAGCTTTTATAGATCCATTAAGTACCTCTATTGTTTCAAGGTATTTTCCATCAGAGGAACATGAAAAATAAGGAGAAAATGTATTCGCTGGAAGATTTTCCACTTCTATATCAATAGTCGATCCCCGTTTAATTTCACGAGGAGAAACCTTGGTAATTTTCACTTCAGGAATGGTGTATTTTACAGGGCTAGTTGGATACTTTTCGTAAAACATTAAATCAATAGGAAAATTACCTGCTGGAAGAGTCCATGGAACCACAAATGTTGCTTCATTCTTATTCTGGTAAGTAAGTTCTCCGGAGGAAGAATAAAGATTTTTAAAAAACCGATCGCCTTTAATATGAAGGGTCTCTCCGCAATGAGCAATGCTCGGTGTAATTGAGGTAATAACAGGTGGATTAAGAGAAAGTATCTGGGTAGAAACCACCTCTGAGTGTAAAAAACCAGCTCGAACAGCTCCGGTATTAAACACATGGGTAATTCGAACCTTTACCAGACTATCTGATGAAAAGATCGATTCCTGATCCTGATAACCGGTAGTGAACCTAGATAATTTATCAAGCCGGATTCCTCTGATAGTTATAATACTGTCGAGCCAAACAACCAATGGTGAAATTTTCTTAATCTCCGGATAGACAATCTCTAGTTGTTTTGCAATAAGAATAGTACGATCTAATTGAGAAAACTGAATATTTTTCTTCCCCGGAGAAAGGGAATCTGAGAGCCTAAATGTAATCGTTGAATCCGTCACGACCAAATCATATTCAGGATGCGTGATACCTCCAACATCAACCATTTTTATCTGAGAAAAGCCCTTCCCCCGAATTTTGACATTCTCTTGCGGAAGCTCTTTTGTCGGATAAATACCATACACAACAGGTGCCTTTAACTCAAATTTCTTTGATGAAATAGAATTTTTCCCAGCCACAGAAACACTAAGTAAATTACTGACTGATTGTTTCGGCGTTGGTACAATACATTTAAGTAAAGAATCACTGGAAAATATAGTTTTTGCATTATCGCTTCCCCAAGAAATAAGATTATCAACATTCTTATCTCCAAAATATCTGCCTTTTATCTGTATAGTATCACCAACATAGGCCGTCTCCGGAAAAAACCTTTCTATTATAGGTGCTTTTGCTCCTTTACTGACAAATTTTACAGCGTTTCCATAGATTAACCTATTCTTTATCCTAACATATGCCTTTGCAACATAAGCCTTATCCTTTACTAAATTACGGTCTATTACAGCATTAAACATCCCCCCTCCAGAAAATGTCCCAAGAGAAATAATACTATAAAGAGTTTCATCGTCATTCCCTGCGTCACCATAAACAAATCCATGATCTATAATTTCAAAAAGATTCGCATTTGATATTACCGCTTCCACCGAGACACCTTCATCTGTAACCATAAGATTAAAGGATGTGGTCACCGCTGGAAAATCTCTTGAATCTTCTTCCTCACAAGAACAAAAGAACACAAAAAATAAAATGATGTATAGGTATCGTTTCATTATCCCTGATTTAAAAAGTAAACCGAACAGAAAATAACAATGAATGATCTAAACTAATCACATTGTTTCCAACTGGACGATGGGTCAATAAGTAACTATAAGAAGCTCCCACGGAGAAAGACTTATTATTAATGGGAATCCCTACAAACAAATCGGAACAATGAAAGTAATTTAGACCGGGAGATGGTTTGACTGATGCAACCTCTGTTCTGACAATATTATTCGTTTCTTTCTCAATCGTTAGGCCCTGGCTAGACAACAATCCCTTTGTCCCTTTAATCCCGGTTCCAAGAGTAAGTCCAATTTTAGATGTTTTAATGATTTTATATTCAGCCATAACAGGAACGGCTAGCGTAATCATTTTTAGGGAAAGATCATAGTAATATATACTACCTCCAAACGGTTGCTGCTTTAGTATATCAATCTTTGATGCTGATGCATCAATTCCTCCAAGAATAGACAAACGTTTGGACAAATCGGGAAAGCCTAGAATCAAATTAATACCTATGTGTGGAGAGAAATTGGTAATACTTACAGCAGTTCCATATTGTGTTGAGAGTCTATACTCATCAAAAGACCCCCCCGTACATATATTCCAATCCGACTTCACCTCAACATAATGATTGTAATCATGATATGGCAGCTTATTGATCTCATGATATTTGATCAGTGGACAAACTAATGATTTTGAGTCGCACCTTAATGAACCGAAATCATAATCTATTTTTCGATTGAAAAACAGAATCATCTGCCCCATAAAAAATTTAGATGCTGAAGACTTTCCGACTTCAGGCTTCTCCTCCAAATTATTCAACTTGATTATTTTGTCTGAATCCACAATATAAAACAGTCCTTTATACTCCAATAGTTGGTATATTCCT
>Ga0302286_10001259_pt1 | contig 19122 bp, 15 predicted proteins | sample III_Fen_E2_3_FD_198765 | JGI IMG/M metagenome (GOLD analysis project Ga0302286, IMG submission 198765) | Peat permafrost microbial communities from Stordalen Mire near Abisko, Sweden - III_Fen_E2_3 | ecosystem: Environmental > Terrestrial > Soil > Wetlands > Permafrost | place: Sweden: Abisko...
TGACCTCACCCTAACCCTCCCCACCTCATCCGTCCTTCGGACACCTTCTCCTACCTCACCCCAACCCTCTCCAAAATGGAGAGGGAGAACAAGGTAGAATCTTTTTGGAGAAGGAAAAAGGTAAAGATATTGTATAGAAGGGAACCCGACAGTGGGAACGATAAAAGAGAGTATTGCATCTAATAAACCGAAAGAACCGAATCCCCCTCCACCGGAGGGGTTAGGGGAGGTCAGGAGACCCGCACAAGCGAAGGGGCAAACAAATATGAGACACTACACATATATATTGACCATAGTTATTCTGACAACAATTTATGCTTGTTCGAATTCTCAATTTTCGGATAAACGTGTTGAAGTTAAAGTAATAAATATCATTCAACGAGTTGATAGTAACACAATCAATATTTTCAAAGAATGGCATTTTGGAACTCGTGGACAAATGGAAATTTGGACAAAACAAGTTTGGGATAGTTCTTATTATTGTTTTTATTTTAAGACAGATACAATCAAACTTACTGTTCTGGAACTTGAGAATTTTAAAAAAGACTTTCCTTATGACTTTGACATTGATACCTCAAAGTATCATCGAGCCACATTTCTAAAAATCAATGACACAACAATTTGTATTAGAGCAGATGGATATTACGTACACGATTATATTTTATCTAAAAGCATTTCACTAAAAAAGATTTTTAGAACAAATGACCCTTTTAAGTATTTTAAATCATTATCTGACCTTAAAGATAGCTTAGGAATATCAGGAACTTTTTACAGACCTGATATTGGAAATTTTATTCAGTTTTATTTACCACCACAATATATCCTAACTTATATACCTGACAAATTGAATTTAAACGTAAAATGTAAGGATGTGTGGCTTAAAGAATTTTCGACAGGTAAGATTATAAAAAAGAACTGGAATTTTAGAAAACTTGATAAACCAATAGATAACGAATAAAATGCCTGCCTATAACCCCTCACCCTCCCCGCAGGGAAGGGAACCCGGCAGTGGGAACAATAAAAGAGAGCATTGCATCTAATCAACCGGAGGAACCGAATCCCCCTCCACCGGAGGGTCCCGATAGCTATCGGGAAGGGGAGGTCAGGAAAAAAAAACAAGTATCTGAAGTAATGAAAATAGACACGGGTCAGGAGACACCCGCCAGCGAAGGTTAAACAATTGACATTTTATTAGCAGTTAATACTTTTCGATCGTAAAAGAAAGATAACGATAAAACAGAAAACTAACAATAAAACTATTTAATATGAAAAATCTTTTATTTTCCCTTTTAAGGAACTTTGGCAAATTAACCCTTCTGTTTTGCATTAGTCTGATGTTGTTTTTTACGGGAGCATCAGCCCAGACAACAGAGACTTTTGGTCCTCAACCATGCTCTATGGATTACTTCTGGAGTAACTGGCATGACCCTTCTAGTGTTCGCTTTACAATTGAAGGTGGCAGCTACATACATTGTTTAGCATTTCATGGTTATTTAAATAGCAATGCTTTTATTGACAACTATAACGTTAGTATTTCGTCCTGCAAGATTAAATCAACATCCACATTTAGTGTGAAGAGTTTGTATCTTTATCCCTCGGATGATCTTGGTGGAAGTACTAACCAAACATCGGGTGTAAATGTAACTTTGACTGGTAAATTAGCTGGTACAACAAAGTTTACATATAGTCCTCCTTCTTCTGATTTTGCCAGTGCCAGTTATACAAATGTTACTGATAGGGGGTTTTCATTGGTTAATTTTGCAACACCAGGATATGACAATATTGCAATCGATGAGTTAGTAATTACACCCGGTGGAACTACTGTTTATTTAGGAATTGACAACTTTACATGGGCTTGGGCACCACTTCCAACAGTTTCAGGCATTAGTCCTACTAGCGGTAATACCGCTGGGGGCACTTCTGTTATCATAACCGGAACGAACTTTACCGGAGCTACAGCCGTGAAATTTGGTTCAACAGATGCTGCCGGCTACACGGTTAATTCTGCTACACAAATCACAGCTACTTCACCTGCCGGTGCTGCCGGTGCTGTTGATATTACGGTTGCAACTGCCGCAGGAACAAGTTCTACCATCAGTTCCGATCAATTTACATATAATGCGGGAGCCACCATTACCTCTTTCAGTCCTTTAACCGGACCTGTAGGTACAACAGTAACCATTACAGGTACCTGTTTTAATACAGCTCCTGCCAACAATATTGTATTCTTTGGCGCTACTAAAGCAACTGTAAGCGCTGCAACAACAACCAGTTTAACGGTAACTGTACCGAGTGGTGCTACTTATGCACCCATTACTGTATTAAATACCGGAACAAACCTGGCAGCGTATAGCAGTGCAAATTTCAATCCAACATTTACCCCTAATAAAGGCAGTATTTCAACAAGTGATTTTGCAGATAAAGTAGATTTTGCAACAAATAGTATTCCATATAGTGTGGCGTTAGGAGATATAGATGGTGACGGCAAGCCGGATCTGGTTTTTGTGAACAGCGGTTCCAATAATGTATCCGTGTTACTCAATACAGGCAACAGTGGCAGCATCAGCTTTGCAACCAAAGTAGATTTTGCAACAGGTGATCGTCCATGGGGTGTAGCGATAGGAGATATAGACGGAGATGGCAAGCCCGACTTGGTGATAGCTAATTATGATGCTAATACCATGTCTGTTTTACGCAATACAAGTAGCAGTGGCAGCATCAGCTTTGCAGCTAAAATAGATTTTACAACAGGCATTATGCCATATGGTGTAGCGATAGGCGATATAGATGGGGATGGTAAGCCTGATATTGCCCTGGCAATGCTTGGCGGTGTATCTGTGTTACGCAATACGAGCAGCAGTGGCAGCATTACTTTTGCAACTCATTCAGATATTGCAACAGGCACTGGTTCATGTAGTGTAGCGATTGGAGATTTAGACGGAGATAGTAAGCCCGATCTGGTTATTGCTAATTATAATGAGTACACCGTATCTGTTTTACGCAATACAGGCAGCAGTGGCAGCATCAGCTTTGCTGACCAGGTAGATTTTGCAACGGGCATTCATCCACATGTTGTAAGGATAGGAGATATTGACGGGGATGGGAAGTTAGATTTAGCAGTGGCTAATGAGAGTAGCAACACAGTATCTGTGTTACGCAATATGAGTACGATTGGCAGCATTAGCTTTGATACAAAATCAGATTTTACAACAGGATATCTTCCATATAGTGTAACGATAGGCGATATAGACGGGGATGGCAAGCCAGACTTAGTTTCGACGAATTCGGGTGCCGGCACCATGTCTATATTACGCAATACAAGTAGCAGTGGCAGCATCAGCTTTACAGGCAAAGTAGATCTTACAGCAAATGCAGGCCCACGAAGTGTAGCGATTGGAGATTTAGACGGAGATGGCAAACCCGATCTGGCTGTAATAAATGAAGCTTCTAATAACGTATCTGTATTTCGCAATAAACCTCAAATTCAACCAGTCATCAGTTCATTCAGTCCATTAACAGGACCTGTAGGTACATTAGTAACCATTACCGGTATCTTTCTGAGTAACCCCTCCGCGTTCACCATTGGTGGCGTAAACGCCATTGTTGTTTCTAACGATGGTACCTCATTGGTAGGTATGGTAATGCCCGGAGCCACCACAGGAATAGTGACCGTCACTACCGCCGAAGGCACTGCTAACGGCGCCGATACTTTTACTGTTACTGCAACTCCTTTTCCCGCTGTTCAGCAAGGGAGTAAATTAGTTGGCACCGGAAATACGGGTACTGCAAATCAGGGCACTTCAGTTTCTGTTTCAGCAGATGGCAATACCGCCATTGTGGGAGGTTATCAGGATAACAGTGGTCAGGGTGCCGCATGGATATATACCCGTTCGGGAAGTACGTGGACACAACAGGGAAGCAAGTTGGTTGGTACCGGAAATACGGGTGCTGCATATCAAGGCTTTTCAGTTTCTATATCAGCCAATGGCAATACAGCCATTGTGGGAGGATATGGTGATAACAGTAATCAGGGTGCCGCATGGATATATACACGCTCTGGAAGTACGTGGACACAGCAGGGAAGTAAGTTGGTAGGAACAGGAAATACGGGTGCTGCCTATCAAGGCTGTTCAGTCTCTCTTTCAGCCGATGGCAATACCGCCATGGTGGGAGGATATGGTGATAACAGTAATCAGGGTGCTGCCTGGGTATATACCCGTTCTGGAAGTACGTGGACACAGCAGGGAAGTAAGTTGGTAGGAACAGGAAATACGGGTGCTGCCTATCATGGCTGTTCAGTCTCTCTTTCAGCCGATGGCAATACAGCCATGGTGGGAGGATATGGTGATAACAGTAATCAGGGTGCTGCCTGGGTATATACCCGTTCGGGAGGCACATGGACGCAGCAGGGCAGTAAGTTGGTAGGCACCGGGAATTTGGGTGCTGCCTATCAGGGCTGTTCAGTCTCAATTTCGGCAGATGGCAATACCGCCATTGTGGGAGGATATACCGATAACAATTATGAGGGTGCCGCCTGGGTGTATACACGTTCGGGAGGCATATGGTCGCAGCAGGGCAGTAAATTGGTAGGCAGCGGAGGTTGGAATATTGCTGTCAGTCAAGGCGCTTCGGTTTGTCTTTCAGCAGATGGCAATACAGCCATGGTGGGAGGATATGAAGATAACAATTATGAGGGTGCCGTTTGGGTATTTACCCGTTCGGGAAGTACATGGACACAGCAGGGCAGTAAATTGGTAGGTACGGGAAATGCGGGTACTACTTCAGATCAAGGTATTTCAGTTTCTCTTTCGGCAAATGGCAATACGGCCATGGTGGGAGGAAATTACGATAACAATGGTCAGGGTGCTGCCTGGATATTTATTCCTGAAGTTTCTCCAACGACTCAGGCATCTGCCATTACTGATGATGCTTTATTGCTTTATCCAAACCCCGCCACAGATGGTTTCACTATCAATACAGGTGAAAAGATTACGACTGTTTCCATTTACAATTTAAGCGGAATTTTGGTACTGGCGCAGCAAGCCATTGGAAATACATTTATCAACATTAGTTCATTACATCCCGGAGTCTATGTGGTAAAAGCGAATCGATTGGCAGTTAAATTAGTAAAAGAATAACTCCTCCCATGGGTGCGCTTTCTGTTCAGCGCGCCCGTGTGGGCGAGGGTTTGTAGCGCGTGATTAATGAGAAGAAAGAGAGCATTGCATCTACTCAACCGAAAGAACCGAATACTCCTCCGCCGGAGGGGTTAGGGGGGCAGAAAAAGAAAATAGACATGGGTCAGGAGCCCCGCCACTTGTGCGGATCTCCCGATCCGTGCTGTAAATGTCTGAACTGGGATGAATCAGAAACCACAGAGGCACAAATTAAAAGAAGCAAAAACAATTTAAACCAATAAGCATAAATCAACATGAGTATAAAGAATAAACTAGCGTTAGTTACCGGCGGTAGCCGTGGATTGGGAAAAAACATGGCCTTGGCTCTTGCTAAGAAAGGAATTGACGTAGTAGTGACATACAACAGCAATAAAGAAGCGGCAGACATAGTGGTTGCAGAAATTCAATCACTCGGACAAAAAGCATTCGCCTTTCAATTGGACACAAGTAATATCAACTTGTTCGATAATTTCATGAAATATGTATCAGAACAGTTGCAGGCACATACTGGAAGTCCAAAGTTTGATTTTCTCATCAACAATGCGGGGACAGCTTTGTATGCATTGGCAACAGATACTTCCGAAGAACAAATGGATGCTATATTCAACATCCACTACAAAGGTGTGTTTTTCTTAACGCAAAAAGCATTGCCGTTTATAAATGATGGAGGAGGCATTGTCAATATTTCATCGGGACTTACACGAATCATACTGCCGGGTTCTTCGGTTTATGGTTCAATGAAAGCCGCAGTAGAAACCCTCACCCGTTATTTGGCGAAAGAATTAGGTGCAAGAAAAATTCGTGTCAATGTGGTAGCACCGGGAGCAATTGAAACAGACTTTGGCGGTGGTCGCACCCGCGACAATAAAGAGATCAATGCGCATATTGCAAGTTTAACGGCTTTAGGTCGTGTAGGTTTGCCAGATGATATTGGTGGCGTGGTGGCATTCTTATGTACCGAAGATGCTCGTTGGATAAACGGACAACGCATAGAAGTTTCAGGCGGACAGTCTATATAAAAGAACTTTACACTAAGACAAATTCCAAACTGAGTTTGTAACCAGTGAATAAGCAAGATAGAAAAAAACATGATATGAAACACACTTTATTATTAGCACTACCTTTTTTATTTTTCAGTTTCATTGTTTGTGGACAAACAACACAACGGATCAAAGGAAAAGAGACTGGAAATGGTTGGAAAAAGCTTATCGAAACAAATTATTCCATTCAGTACCCTGACAGTTGGGATTTGAATAACTCAGGACAAATGGGAACTAGTTTCGCTATTTTTTCAAGACAATCCTCTCCCCAAGACAAATTCAGAGAAAACGTTAACTTGATAATTCAAAACTTACAAGGTCAGAATATAAATCTGAACAAATACGTTGAAATTTCCGAAGGACAAATTAAAACAATGATTACAAACGCCAATCTTATTGAAAGTAAGAGATTGTCTGCAAATGGGTATGAATACCAGAAAGTAATCTATACTGGTGACCAGGGAATCTTTAAGCTCAAATTTGAACAATATTATTGGATAAAAAACGGGAAAGCGTATATTCTGACTTTAACTTGCGAACGAAACCAATTTGACACATATATGGTGACTGGAGAAAAAATTCTAAACAGTTTTAGTCTGAAATAAAAAACTAAGCAAAAGCAAGATAGAAAAGAAACAGAGGTCAAAGATGTACTTACGGAAGGAATGCAAAAAAAAGACAATAAAAAAATTATCAAACAATGAAACAGATATCAAGAATTATATTGCTACTTATTTTATTTTTGACTTCTTTAGATAGTTTTGGACAGACAAAAAAGGCTCCTAAAAAAGACAATCTAGTTGTATATGGTGAGAAATTTATGTTTAGTGTAAAGGAACCGTCAGGATGGATTGGAGACATTGATATAGCGAAAGAATATAGTGCTAACATTGTTTTTTATAAGACACTAAGTGACTTAAAAAATGGAGGAGCACTCATACAGGTTTATAATTTCAAAAAGACTGACGAAAAGACTGAAAATGATTTAGAGTATGATATAAAAGAATATAAAGACGAAAACAAGAATCTAAAACAACAAAACTTAGTGGTCTATCACAAAGAATATAAATGCTTTTCAAAACTTGTTTACGTGGACAAAAACTTCTATCAATACATAGTTTATGTAAATCCAGGTTCTAAATACAAATCAGGAGTTTCAATAGCTATGAATATATCAAAACGACAAGCAACAGAAGAAGAACTAAGTGCATTCAAACTAATAATTGCTTCAATAATAATGATGAAAGGCTGACAAAAGAAATATAAACCTGAGCACCACTTGATATAATCGTGCTGTTAACGGAAAATACTCAAAATAAAAATGATTATGAAAACTCAGACTAAAAAATCGAATATCACTTCAGTACTGTGTATGATTTTATTTCTAAATGTTACCTATCCATTATTCTCCCAAAATGCAGGATTGTCTGCAAGTGCTTTATTTGGTAGAAAATATAAAGTGGGTGATATATATCGCTATAAGCTTACAATGGAAGAATTGCACGATGGGAAATTTGACCACACTAATATTGCAATTTGTGAGTTGAAGGCCATTAAGGATAGCCTTGGGATTCCTTATGATGAAGTGCGTTGGATTTCCAGAAAAACGATAAATACAAAAGATACAATAGATGCAACAAAAGCAGCACTTTCGGTTAAGCCTTACTTAATTTCTTTGGATCCAAAGGGTAAACTTGATATTCCAAAAATTGAAGTACCGGATATGACAGAGCCAATACAAGATTTTAATACTTTTTTTGTTGCCGTAAGCCCTATGGTTGGAGCGACAAAGCTCAATATCAAGGGTGATAGTATAATAAATAAAGAGCCTGTTATAGCTGATTTTTCAAATGGATCTTTCATTTTAAAAGGTGAAGATTGCATTGCCTTTTCTGTAAAGATGACCGATATTACAAAAAATCAGGTAATGATTCTTACAACTTTTTTCCCGCCATCCAAATCTTGCCTTTCTTTTTTAATACCTGAAATGAACACACCTGTTGTTCCTAATACAATTAATAATTTTCAAATGGTAATGCCTACCGGAGCTGACAAATATATGGTTCAATATGGTAGAGAATATTTTTACGTTAATAGCACAATTCAAAAATCGGACGGGAAAATCATCAATGCTACAATGTTTAATCAACTCAATCTTAAACTTAAAATCAATTGCGACAAAGAATATAAGAACTGCCAGTTTGAAATGCCATTTTCAGAGCAACGTAATTTAAGACTGGAAATATTATAAAAAGTGACGAAATAAAAAGGGTTGTTTACAACGCTGCTAGTGCGGATCTCCTGATCCGTGCTGTAAAAGTCTGATATGTAATAAAGCAGATTAATCGGATTAATCAAAAACCATAGGAAAGATAGAAAAAAGCTCAGATCACAAAGATGCGCTGGAGGGAAATGCTTTCGTTGGCAAACATTGGAAAAGACACTGTATGAAAGATAAGATTAAATTTTATATCGGATTAATAATTTGCTTAATAGGAATCACTTTGATACTATATTTCTCATTGTTGAAAGTTTTGATCCTAATACCAATTTCTCTTTATATAATATCCATAATTATTAAGTCGCGTATTATTTCAATTGCAATTAACTCACTGATTGTTTTACCATTCCTGATTGTTTTTATTGGAGAAATAATTCCGATAAGTGGTAGCATAATTGTTGAATCAAGAATTAGATATCAGATGATAGATATTGGACAAGGTGATTACCTTCGCAATGGAATTGAATATAAACAAAAAAATAAAAGGATTTTTCTTCAAGATACAGTAAATGGAATACAATGGCTATATGTCGATTCATGCGACTTTAAAAAACTCTGGCCAGAGCCACCCGTTACCATGAAAAAAAAGAATTACACCATTAAAGCCAAATTTAAAACGCACAGACTTTTAAACAGAGAATATGCAAAAGCAATTTTATTGGAATATGATAGCATTGAAGGGAGCCCAATGATTACTAAATAAAAACTACGTTTGTCAACCCTTACTGCCGCGGGGTTGTAGCATATTCCTAAGAAAGAGAAGAAATATAAGTTTTAGTGAAGTATAAGCAAAGCATGATTCGCATATTCACTCTCATATCTAAGCGCCATTACTAAAATATGTTGTGAAACATATAAATAAAAGATATATTTCTTAAAATATATTCGTTTATTTGTAGATGTTTTTATGTTGTCCGACACCAGAATAAAAAGAAAAAAAATCCTACCTGACTTTGTGCCAGCCAAATATCCTCTTACTCAACCCTCTTAAAAATCAAAAAGATGAAAAAAAATTTCATGTTGCGGTTAGCCGTATTGTTTAGCTTGTTATCCATTGTGGGATTCCAATCGGGAAATGAATGGAAAGCATATTCAACACTCGATGGGCATTTTTCAATCTCATTTCCCGGTAATCCTGAAGAATCATCACAAGATGAAAAAACAGATGCTGGAATTCCATTTAAAATTCATTTTGCAACCTATTCTCCCTCTGATAATGAAGTGTATATGGTAGGCTGGATTGATATGCGTAATTTTTATCCGGAGTCAAAAACTATTAAAGAAATATTAGAAAGTAGTAGAGATGGGGCTACAGAATCGATGAAAGCTACAAACGTTACTACATTAGCCACTGTGCTTACCGGTAATCCTTATATAGAATTTACATTTGAAGCAGATCAGGCTATTGGAAAAGATAGAATATACTTAATAAACAAATTCCAATACTCAATAATTACAATCTTCTCTAAAGAAACAGGTATAAGACCCAACGCGGATAAATTTATAATGTCATTCAAAAGCACATTTTGAATTTAAAATGGCAAAATAAATATCACACTAAAAACACCTGATTTACGCGCATAAGTGTGCATTAGTTAAAAGCCTGAAGCGAACTCCATTTATAACAACACCGCCTTTGAAACATAGTTACAAAGGCGGTGTTGTTATATTGAGCACAAGTAGCAATTAATATTCTATTTTTGAACTACTAAATATTTTGATACACTCCAGAATTTGGTGGGATTAGTAATTTCGATAGTGATATTCTTGTCGGCACCCGGCACCAGATTATAACTGCTTTGGGGATGCGAGGAGATAATTTTGATCTTTTTGCTATCGGTAGGAATAGATGAAATGGTTCTCAGGTCAACTTTTGTAAAGGCTGAATTATCAAATTCATTACCCATCAATTTCTTAGACTGAAAAAGTCCACCGCCCGAAATAATCTTAGCTTCTTTCAGCTTTTTAGACGAAGCCACACAGTACCATACTGTATTCATATCCGTGATTGTGGATTTTTGTTGTTCCATCACATTTTGCTGTTCGGCAATGTTTTTACCCTGATCAGTCACTGTGGTATTAAGCTCAGTGATTTTGATGTTCTTCTTATCAAGCTCTGTCTGCAATGTTTGAATTTGAGCAGTTTTATCATCCATTTCGGTTTGCAGGCGTTTTATCGTTTCGGCTAACATGCCATTCGCTTTTCCTGTTTTAGACGACAGCTTCCGTAATTCCGCAATCTTAGCTTTATTTTTTTCAATGCCTGTTTTTATAGCAGTCATTTGAGCTGCTATCATTTCTCTTTTGTTGGTTGCCGAACCTTCTGCACCCTTGAGATTAACCTTCATATCTTTCTCTGTTTGAGTTATTTCAGAGAATCCGGTTTCAATATCGTTCAGCATCACAAGTGTTTGGTTGTAATTAGAGTCCAGAGCTTGTTTTACTAATTCCAATGAATCACGTTGAGCAATGGCGGATTTGTATTTTTCTGAATTCTCAACACACGATACCGTCATCAATGCGAGTGTTGTAATAATTGCATAAAATCTGAATGTTTTCATATTTTTGAGTTTAATGATAGGTAATATTCATGAAGAAGCACAATAATCAATCTCTGTTTTTTTGTGATAAATACAAAAGCAAAGGTCAGTAATTTTTCAAGAGTATGTGTTACACAACTCCGGGTATGAATTATATAATTCACACATTCACAGTAAGATTGATTGTCCACTATCTGTCAATAACAGATCAACGCAAATCCTCCTATCCTACCCGACTTAACATTGTTAGTATAAAGTGTAGAACCCATAACACAACCGCAAGAATTGTGTAAAAACTTGCTGAAAAACATATAAATTGATGTTGATAACTTAAAATATTACGTTAACTTTACGACTGTTTCTGTAATTGAAATAAAAATAGAAAAAATGGATTAAAAAACCAACTATCATTATAAAAAACAGGCTTTCAACGCATAAACAGACATTATTACACAAACAGAAAACGATAAACTTCTATGCGTTTCGGCTGATTTAATGGTGCTTTTCCAATTATTTCGGGATTTCCTTATTCACTATATACAATAGGTATCTAAATTTATATCAGGTAGATGAGACAAGTAATTCAAAGAGTATAAATGAGCACAAATACGCTGCTAAAGCATAAAATCTGAAAAAATCGTGATTCAAACAATTTTCAACGTAATATACCTGAACAAAACCCTAATCTCGTAAATATTAGTCACAATTTGATTTTCTCTTTTCAGTGATTTCACTTGTGTTACGCACGTAAGTCACAATCAAAAATAAAATCACGCCTAATATTGAAAACCGAATCAACACAAACAAGAGAATTTTGAAAAAAGTAATGATAAAAATATACAAGCTTTAGTGTTAAGGGGTTCTACTCTATTGCTTGATAACAAATAAATTAGAACCTCAACAATTTAAATTCTTAATATTATGGGAATTCTTATTTTGCTCTTAATTGTAGCAGCAGTGGTGTACTTTAAGTGGATTATGGATCCTAAGGAAGTTCGTGATCGTTGTAAAAACAGAACGGCAGAACAAAAGCAGGTGATTCGTTACTTTATGAGATACGGATTATTTGCGTTAGGATTGATGAAAGACGATGATTATGATGCTTTAGTAGAAAACCGTGCTAAAAGCATGGATTTCAAACAAAAGGCAATCGCGAAAATTGGCTTAGATGAATCCGAGCTTAAGGAGATTGAACCCGTTCATTTTGAAGGTTATTGGTTTGATGACACTAAAGCGTTTTACAAAGTCGGGAAAGATAAAAAATGGCGTAGTTCAGCATATCAAATTTCCTGGATATTCTTTAGTTCCACACAATTATATCTTTATCAATATACTTTTAATATGGATGAAGATGGTAAAAAAGAACGTACTGAAGAATATTTTTACAAGGATGTTACTAATTTACAGACTACAACTGATACTAAAGAGATAGCCGAATGGGATCCTAAAAAGAAAAAGAATGTTCTTGTAAATATGGACAGTAACCGTTTTGCAATAACTGTACCCGGAGACAAATTCTTTTGTTCAATGGAACAAAATGATTATACCGAACGTGCTATTCAGGCAATGAAAGCGAAATTACGTGAGAAAAAAATGTAAGATATTTAGGTAAGAGAAAGTAATACCAAACCATAACGAGCAAAAAACAATAAAAACATTTTGCTTTTTAATCGTAGATTAATCTAACCAATATAAAAGAAAGCAGCACTAATTTTTATTCTCATCTTGAGATAATGATTCTATCCGTTTTTAAGTTTTTGTTCGATATGGTTTGGCTATTTTTATCACATTCATTGCTCTATTAATTAGCGCTATAGCCTTATATGCAAATAGAATATACTTGTGTATTCTAATATTTGAACTTTATCCGCAATATACTTCAGAGCATACAATTAAAATGTATGCGGAAATATTTACCCTAATTGATTATCCTCAAAAAATCATTCAAACCAAAAAAATCAAAATCATGGGAATTTTCAATAAAAATCCAAACGAAACTGAATTTACAGGTGGCCAAAAACATTGGGCCGATGTAATCAAAAATAGCGGTCCCGGCGAGCTTTTAATATGGCGACAACCTGAGGAAGATTTTAATACAAATTCTACTCTTATTGTTATGCCTGGCGAAGAAGCAATCTTTATCAAAGGAGGCACTGTAGAGCAAACCTTTGAAAATGGCACTTATAAACTCACCACCGAAAACTACCCGTTTATCAGTAGACTAAGAAATGCATTTACCGGAGGTATAAGTACATTTAATTGCGTTGTTTACTTTGTAAGGAAGGCACATACAGAAGAAATTTTATGGGGTACTGATTCGCCAATTCAGGTGCGCGACAAAATGTTGGGAATTGCAACAAAACTGAAAGCACGAGGTGCATATAAAGTTCAAATTGATAACGCAGTTAAATTTCTTGAGAAATTGATAGGAAATAATGTATCTGATCAATTTCAGGAAGAACTAAGCAACTATTTTATCAATGAATTTCAAAGCAAAATAAAATCATGCATTACAAGAGCGGCCAATGAATCAACGCAAGAGCTTTTGGGCATTGAAGCACGATTAGATGAGTTTGCCGATGCTATTAGTCCTTTCATGCAGGAAACGCTTGATAATTACGGTTTGAAATTGGTTAAGTTTTCAATCGCCGCTATCAATATCGACGACGATGAACTAAGAAGGCGCTATGACGAAATAGGAATGGACGCAATTTCAAAAATGCGAAACGCACAAGCAGATAAGTCAGTGATGGGAATACTTGGTGATGATTGGGCAAAACAGCAGCAAGTTGATATTCTTAAAGGAATTGCATTCAATGAAGGTGGTGGAAGTGTTGCAGCAGCCGGTGCAGGATTAGGAATGGGCATTGCTGCTGGTGGTATGTTTGGGAATATGGCACAACAAACGTTTAACCCACAACATACACAACAAGCTACCCCTCCAAGTACCAATGATAATCCAGTAGAAAAAATTAAACAACTCAAAGAAATGTTCGATTTAGGAGTACTTACACAAGAGGAATTTGATACAAAGAAAAAGGAAATACTCAGTAAAATGTAAAACAAGGAGGTAATTATGAAGAATACAAAAATCTTGTGGTATGCTTTAGATTCAATCTTCCTGATTGTTTTTAATACCTACTTTTTTTTACTGAAAGGTGCTGACCATCATGCATCTGTTTGGATTTCATACGGGTTTATACATTTTGCATATTTAATGCTTTTAATAACTCCTTTTTTTGTAAGAAAAGAAAGTCATTCAGCTGATTACGGACGTCCTTTATTTACAATAACATCCATCTACTTTTTTCTGGCGCTCATTGTTGGAGTCGCATTTATAGCAATTTCACCCGAGAGTATTACTGCCGCATTATTGGTACAGATAACAATTGCTGCAATTTTTGCGGTTTTACTACTTACCAATCTTATTGCAAATGAACATACTGCCGACAATATTGAAAGACATGAGCTTGAATTACATTATGTAAAAGAATCATCTTCAAAGCTCAATGCATTACTAAAACAAATTTCGGATGTTGCAAGTCGCAAAAAGGTTGAAAAAGCGTATGATTTGATACACAGTAGTCAGGTGAAATCTTCGCATAAAGTACAATCAGTAGAGGAGAGTGTAATGAATGAAATTGAGAGACTTGAAAAAGCTGTACAACAAAACAACCCTGAAAATATTCAAACAATTGCAGGAAAAATCTGTAGTTTGGCTGAAGAGAGAAACCGATTATTAAAACTATAGGATTAATCAATAAAGCTTTGATATTATGGCTCAACAAATAGTAGAATTAACTTGCCCCGGTTGTGGCGACCGGGTTACAACCGGTCAACAGGAGTGTCGATATTGTCATAAACCAATTGTAATTTCAACTTTCAATAGTGTGTATTCAATGCCAATGCCGGAAGTGAATAAATATGCTAACGAATACCGCAAAGCTCTGTCTGAAAATCCTGACAATAAAGACCTTAACACATCAATTGCAATGTGCTACCTGAAATTGAAATTATACGATAAAGCACTTCCTTCATTTGAGTTAGCCATTGAGGATAATTTTGATAATTCCGAAACATTTTTTTATGCCGCTGTTTGTTTATTAAAAGGAAACAAAGCGTTTTTAACCCAACGCCCTATTATTGACAAAATTGAAGAGTATATAAATGCAGCATTGATGATTGAACCCAAAGGAATTTACTATTATTTCTGGTCGTATATCAAATACGATTATTTCAATCGCAAATTCTTTAATACAACACCATCTTTTCAAGAAGTACTTCAAATGTCAATAGACAATGGAGTGTCAGAACTTGATAAAGAACAACTTTTTTCAATTTTAAGTGTGCCAAGACCAGACTGTATCTAAATTGTAGAAAATATAATAAGTACAGCAGGAAATACATGCCAATGTTTACTGCCTGAATCGCAATGAGTCCTGATAAATCAGGACTCCCGATTTTATTTTGCCCCACCATACGTGCGGTGAAACTCCCACAAAGAAGGCTGTGGATTTAGCCTCGCAAATTCACCTTTGTAATCTGTAAAATAAATGAAAAACAGCAGCGAGGTGTATCTTCTAGCAAGTCAGAAACCATTCAAAATTCAAATACTATGAAAACAAAAACGCTTATTTTAGCCTTTTTAGTATCAGGTACTGTATATTGTTACGCACAAGAAGCTGTTATTCGGGAAGTGCCCAAAATGGAATCAAAATGCGTTTCGGGTGATTGTGATAATGGGTATGGCCGTTATAATTTTAGCGATGGTTCTTACTATCTGGGTTGGTGGAAAGGTAAAAAACGAAACGGACAAGGAACCAATGTGTGGCAAAATGGTCAAAAATATGTGGGAGAGTGGAAAAATGATTTGAAAAACGGTCAGGGAACCGATATCTATACAGATGGTACAAAAAAGACCGGTTTATGGAAAGATAATGTTTATTGCGGAGTAAATTCCTTGACACAAACCGACGAAAATAAAAAGGTTGATGCCCGGGAAGACAGCATCAATGATGTGTTGGATAAATGGATAAGCGATTTGAAAGCTGATGCTAAAGCCATGAAGAAAAACAATTTAAATAGTGAACAAAGAACTTTTATCTGGCCAAATGGAGATAAATATATTGGCGAATGGAAAGAGGAAAATAGAACAGGGCAGGGAACATATACCTGGTCGAACGGCAATAAATATGTAGGCGATTGGAAAGATAATAAACAAAATGGGCGGGGAACATTTACCTCGCAAAATGGCAATAAATATGTAGGTGAATGGAAAGATAATAAAAGAAATGGTCAGGGAACAAGAACTTTACCAACAGGTGAAGTATATGTAGGTGATTGGAAAGATGATCAAGAAAATGGTCAGGGAACCTATACAAACCCAACGGGTTTCAAATACATTGGTGAGTGGAAAGCGGGGGCACCCACGGGGCAGGGAACATGCACCTACCCAAATGGAGATAAATATGTTGGTGGAATTTTGAATGCTAAAAGAAGTGGACAGGGAACTTTTACTAACTCAAATGGTCTAAGTTATGTTGGTGAGTGGAAAGATGACAAAAAAAACGGGCAGGGAACATTTAAATTCAAAGATGGCGGAATATACATTGGCCAATGGATTGATGATAACAGAAATGGCCAGGGGACTCTTACCTCACCAAATGGTGATAAATATATTGGCGAGTGGAAAGATAATAACAGACATGGTCAGGGAACATTTACCTGGCAAATTGGAGATAAGTATGCAGGTGAATGGAATAACGATAAACCTGCCGGTCAGGGAACATATACCTTCTCAAATGGAGATAAATATGTAGGTGAATGGAAGGATGGATTAAAAAATGGTCAGGGAACATATTTTCACCAAAATGGGACTAAAGAAGCAGGGTTATGGAAGGATGACGATTTGGCTGCTTCACAATCAAGCGAGCCTATAAATACTATTAATCAGTCAGATAGAGGAACCTATTATGACAACTTTACGAACTCAAATGGCGATAAATATGTCGGGCAAATGAGAAATGGACTTCCAAATGGCCAGGGAACACTTATCTATAAAGGTGGCGATAAATATGTCGGTAACTTTATAGATGGTAAACGATCAGGGGAAGGAACTTATACCTGGTCGGATGGGAAAAAATATGTTGGCGATTGGGTAGATAATAAACGAAGTGGTTATGGGACTGCATATGATTACGCAGGTGCGACTTATAAAGGCAAATGGGTAGATGATAAACCTTCCAATCCTGAAAATATCGAAGATCATGAATATTATTAAGATAATTATTATCGATCAATATAAATAACAATATAAACCTACGCAATATGAAAACGAGAATCCTTTTTTTAGCTATTTTATTGTCCTCTGCCTTTTATTGCCTGGCACAGGAAGGATGGGTAACTGACAAAAGCAGTGGCTGTAAATGTTATACCTACAGAAATGCTTCCTCATGCACAATGAAATGGAATGGTTCGTGTGTGGATGGCTATATCAATGGTCAGGGTGAATGCGAAATGTATCAGGGAGACAAATTAGTGTACACTTATATCGGAAATGCTGTAAATGGCAAACTGAATGGTCAGGGAACTCTTACTTCAGCAAATGGAGATAAATATATTGGTGAGTGGAAAGATAGCAAACAAAATGGTCAGGGAACAAGAATTTTAGCAGAAGGGAGTAAATATACCGGTGAATGGAAAGATGGCAAAATCAATGGTCAGGGAACAGGAACTTTTGCAAATGGTGATAAGTACGTGGGCGGATGGAAAGATAATGTACCTGATGGTAAAGGGACATTTACTTACTCAAATGGCAATATATATATGGGTGAATATGTAAATGGTCTTAAATCGGGCGAGGGAACATTTACATGGCCAGGTGGCGACAAATATGTGGGTGGATGGAAAAATGATAAATATAATGGCCATGGAACATATACACATGCGAGTGGGCATATTTATATTGGTGAATATCTGGATGGTAAAAGAAATGGACAGGGAACTTTTACCTGGCCTAATGGAAATAAATATGTCGGTGAGTTCAAAAATGGTAATAGTGATGGACAGGGAACATATTATTACTCCGATGGACGTTTATATGTGGGTGGATGGAAAGATGATTTGAAATCAGGTCAGGGAACCTATACCTGGCCAAACGGTGATAAATATGTCGGTTCGTGGAAGGATAATAAAATTAATGGACAGGGAACATTTACCTGGCACGATGGAAATAAATATATCGGTGAGTGGAAAGATGGTAATAATGATGGACAGGGAACGTATTATTATTCCGATGGACGATTATATGTAGGTGGATGGAAAGATGATTTGAAATCAGGTCAGGGAACCTATACCTGGCCAAATGGTGATAAATATATCGGTTCGTGGAAGAATAATAAAATGAATGGTCAGGGAACATATACCTACGGTTCGGGTGATAAATATGTAGGTGAATATTCAGAGGGTAATAAATCAGGTATGGGAACCTATTATTTCGCAAACGGAACAACTAAATATGGATATTGGCAAAATGACAGTTATTATGCAGCTAGTCCCCCAACACAATCAAGCGAGTCTAATAATACAATTAACCAGTCATATAGAGAAACTTATACCGGCAATGACCTAACTACTGATGGCACTTATACCTATTCCGGTGGCGAAAAATATGTCGGGCAGATGAGACGAGGAATTCCAAACGGTCATGGAACAATTACCTCGTCAGATGGCGGAAAATATGTCGGCAACATTTTAAATGGTAAACGATCAGGTCAGGGCACTTATACCTGGGCAAATGGTAATAAATATGTCGGTCATTGGGATGATGATAAACGATTTGCTTTCGGAATAACGTATGATGCAAAAGGAAATATTACATATAAAGGGATGTGGAAAGATGATAGACCTCTCCAAAAAGGTGAAAAACTTCATGAAAATAGCGTAGATTATTTTTATGATGAAGATGATGGTAATTGATAGCTATTAAATAGTCTCTCCTTATAAAGTAATTTATTTCAAATTACAATATCAAAATTTCGTTGAAAAAATAGTTTGAAAATAAATTGCAAAAACTCTAATTTGAG
>Ga0302286_10001260_pt1 | contig 19111 bp, 5 predicted proteins | sample III_Fen_E2_3_FD_198765 | JGI IMG/M metagenome (GOLD analysis project Ga0302286, IMG submission 198765) | Peat permafrost microbial communities from Stordalen Mire near Abisko, Sweden - III_Fen_E2_3 | ecosystem: Environmental > Terrestrial > Soil > Wetlands > Permafrost | place: Sweden: Abisko...
CATAATTCATAAAACAGATTTTACAATTTATATTTCCGAAGGATTTGATTTTAATTATTCGAGAATTCTTAAAATTTCAAATAGCGAAATATATTACCCCAAAGGTCATGTAGAATTAAGATCAAAATTTTCGCCAGAGAATAAAAGTCATTTTAATGTTGCGTATATTACAGGAATTGGCTGCGTATTTAAACAACTTTTTTTGCAAGTATCACTCAACACTACGCCTGTTCTAATGTATATTTCGTTAGGTTATAGCTTTTAATTATAATATCAGATTTAAACGCCATTCACATTCATTTTTTGATTACTTTTACGTCTGGAATTTTAATAACATTATTATGACTTCAGAAATTGATTTCAACGTTGCCAAACTCGGCACTTGCACGATAGATAATCCAATAAAATCGGCAACAAAAAATGGTTCCTTACCTCAAACATTAATCAAAGAAAACGAAAGAATCCTTTTAGATTGTTCACTCGAAAATTTTCATCGTTGTAAAGAGTCGAATACCGAACCAATTTCATTCGAAAAAGCTGGACCACTTGAAAAAATATATTTCGATGCAAAGAAAACAAAAGTTGCAATAGTTACTTGTGGTGGACTTTGCCCAGGATTAAATAATGTTATAAGAAGTTTAGTTTTTCAACTTACAAACCGATATGGTGTAAACCGCATTGTTGGTATAAAATATGGTTACGAAGGTTTTATTCCATCATTTGGACATGAAGTAATCGATCTTACTCCCGATTTAGTTGATCCAATTCATAATCAAGGAGGTTCTATTTTAGGTACATCAAGAGGAAACCAAGATGTGTCGCAAATAGTTGATGCGTTGGAGCGAATGAATATAAATATTCTCTTTACCGTTGGTGGCGATGGAACACAACGAGGTGCACATGCTATATTTGAGGAAATTCAAAAACGTGGTTTGAAGATATCAATAGGCGGTATCCCTAAAACCATTGATAATGACATTAGCTATATAAGCAAATCGTTTGGCTTTGAAACAGCTTTTACTATTGCTAATAACATTCTTCGCGATGCACATCATGAAGCAAAAGGGGCTTACAATGGTATTGCAATGGTTAAATTAATGGGACGCGATTCAGGCTTTATAGCCGCTAGTGCTGCGTTATCATTACCCGATGCTAATTATGTTTTAATTCCTGAACTAGAATTCGATTTACATGGACCTAAAGGTTTTATCCAAACCTTAAAAAATAGATTAGAAAGAAAACATCATGCATTGATTGTTGTAGCAGAAGGTGCTGGACAACATTTGTTTAACGATCAGAGCGTTACTAAAGATGCATCGGGAAATGAATTAAAAAAAGATATTGGAACTTTCCTTCGCGATACAATTAAAGCAGAATTTGATAAGATGGGATTCCGTCATTCAATTCGATATATTGACCCAAGCTATATTATAAGAAGTGCAACAGCAATTGCCGACGATAGTAAATTCTGTAACCAATTAGCTCAATATGCGGTACATGCTGCTATGGCTGGAAAAACCGACTTTGTTGTTGGAAACTGGAATGGACATTTTACTATTTTACCAATTTGGGCAGCTGTTCAACAACGCAAGAAAATTGATCTTGAAGGTGAACTTTGGCAAAGTGTAATTGAAGCAACTGGTCAACCTAAGTCGATGAAAAACGACTAATTTTACTTTATTAAAAAGCAATGTTTCAATCTTTTCGTAATTTCTTTAAAGGCAATGTATATACTGCTTTAGCGTTTCGTATTGCTATTGTTTACCTTATCTTTTCATTGTCTAGGATACTATTTTATGTATTCAATGCTTCGTATTTTTCAGGGATAAGCTTTAGTGGCTTTGTTACAATTATGCGAGGTGGTTTAAAATTTGACACTACTGCAATATTGTATATAAACATATTGTACATTCTTGGTAATATCATTCCATTCAAGTTTCGAAATATTCCTGTTTTTCAAAAAGTATTGTTTTGGATTTTTATAATTACGAATAGTATTGCCGTTTTTATCAATCTAGCCGACATTCCTTATTATCCATTTACGTTCAGAAGAACTACCTGCATCATTTTTAGTCAATTTAAAAATGAACAAAATCTTTTAGGCTTGACCTTTAAATTTTTGTTGGATTATTGGTATGTTGTTTTGTTGTATGGTTTACTTATATGGTCGATTGTATGGTCATATAAACGAATAAAAATTAGCGAACCGAAAATTATAAATAAACCACTATATTATATTTTGAATAGCATTGCAATGTTAATTTGCATAGTTTTAATAATTGGTGGATTGCGGGGAGGATTAAGTCACAGTACTCGTCCTATTACATTGAGTAATGCTGGTGAATACGTCGAAAATCCTAATGAAACTGCTTTGGTTTTAAATACACCTTTTGCATTAATTAGAACTATAAATAAAAATGGATTAAAAAAAGAAGCTTTTTTTACAGACACTCAATTAGAATCAATTTATTCTCCAATTCATAAACCGAATAGTAACAAAGCATTTGAACAAAAAAATATTGTCATTTTTATCCTCGAAAGTTATAGTAAGGAATTTGTTGGAGCATTAAACAAACACACTAAAATAAAAGACTATATTGGCTACACGCCTTTCCTTGATTCGCTTATAGGTGAGAGTTATGTTTTTGAAAATGCTTTTGCAAATGGGAAGAAATCAATCGAAGCTTTACCATCTGTATTAGCTAGTATTCCAGGTATGGAGGTTCCATATGTATTGTCCTCTTATTCATCAAATAATGTCAATAGCATAGCATCTTTATTAAAACCCAAAGGATACCATTCTGCCTTTTTTCATGGAGCTCCCAATGGATCGATGGGCTTTCAAGCTTTTATGAAATTGGCAAAAGTTGACGAATATTATGGTAAAGATGAATATGATAATGATGCCGATTTTGATGGTATGTGGGGCATTTGGGATGAACCATTTTTTCAGTTTTATGCTAAAAAGATAAACGAATTTAAACAACCATTTTGTGTTAGTTTGTTTTCTGTTTCTTCGCACCATCCTTTTGCAATACCCGAAAAATATGAGGGTAAATTAAAGAATGGTCCTTTGCCTTTACATCAATGTGTTAATTATACCGATTTGTCGCTTCGTCATTTTTTTGAAACTGCTCGTAAAATGCCTTGGTTTAAAAACACCATTTTTGTAATCACTGCTGACCATGCTTCGTTTCCTTATTATAAAGAATGTTATAACGACGTCGATCATTTTGCAATTCCCTTATTATTTTACACTCCCGATGGAAGTTTAAAAGGAATAGATACAACGACTGTTGCTCAACAAATTGATATTATGCCAACGATATTAAATTATTTACATTACGACCGTCCATATGTAAGTTTTGGAAAAGATTTAATGCATCCTACAGAAAATGATTTTACCATAAATTACCTTAATGGCAATTATCAGATATTCAACAATGAATATTTACTTCAATCGGATGGAAAGAAAGTAACTGGTTTGTATAATTATACGTCAGATAGAATGTTGAAAGAGAAAGTTAATAACCCAAACATTCAAGCCGATTTACTTAAAAAGACTCAAGCATTTATGCAACAATATAATAATCGAATGATTGATAATAAAATGATTATCAGTAAATAAAAAAGAGGCTGAAATTTACTTCTAAATAGCAGCCTCTTTACATTAGATTATTTTTCTATCGATTCCCTTTTACAAACTTTTCATTATAAACAGAATTGCCAGCGTGTATTTTTACGAAATACATTCCACTTGCAAATGATTCTATGTTTATTCTCGAAGTATGAACAGACCCTAAAAATCCTTCTTCTTGGAATACTTTTCTGCCATCAAGAGCAATAAGCTCTAATTCATATTTTCCTGCTTGATTGCTATTTATTGTCACTGACACAAAATCGCTTGCTGGATTTGGTGAAATATTAACTGAATTTTCAGATGAGAATATTGGAGCATCGACTAATTCACTTTCAGCCATATTCGATAATGAAACACTAAATGGACCATTATCTGATTTCAATAAAGTAGGGTCGCAAACATAAGGCATCTGCATTCCTACTTGATAATAAAAATGTCCTGCAGGAGGTGTGTCGGTATAAGTGAAATTGCCTGCTGCAATTGATGTTAATAAATCTAAAGTATCAGGTTTGCTACCTCTGTAAATATTGATAGTGCCATAATTAACTCCTTGATATTCGTCCCAAACAAGATTTACAGTGTTTTGTTGATAACCTACACTTTGAGTTAAGTGCATAGTTTTGTGAGGTAAACTAAGATCTGATTCGTTTCCACATTGATCAACCGACGATATTCGATAACGATATGAACGAACAACTGGATAAGAATTCTCATCTTCGAAGACTCCATTTTGCGTCACCAAATTTGAACCAATAAGTTGATAGATGTTTTTGCTAAAAGTTTCTTTGTAAATATTGTACGATTGGATGTTATTGTTTGCATAACGATCCCAAACAACTAAGTTTTTACCTTTTGAGCCTACAGTTACCATACATATTTGTGGTGTCTCGGGTTTTGCAACCGGTACTAATGCTGGCATAAACGATTTGCAATTATTGATGTCAGATACAACAACATAATAGCTTCCCGCTGAAACATTTTTTAAATTAGGTAATTGCGTTCCATTACTCCATTTGTACGATGATATTCCTGCTGAACTAATTAATTGTATAGAAACCGATCCATCGTTTTGACCACAATGTTCAGGTGAAATTGAGTCTATTATTGTATAAGGAGCACCTTTATCGCCAACAGAGAATAACAACGAAGCCTTACAAGCATTTGCATCGGTTACAGTTGCTTGATATATTCCTGAAGCTAAACCTATTTTGGTTGAACTTGTGTTGTTATCATCCCAAACAAATGAGTATGATGGAGTACCACCTTTTGCAACCAAATTAACTTGACCATCGCTTCCACTACATGTTGAAGGACTAACTTGTGCTGTAAATGATAATGCAACAGGTTGCGTAAGTATAACAATTCCTGTCGATTTGCATCCTTTTGAATCATTAACTTCTACATTGTATGGTCCAATTTGAAGATCACTTATATCTTCGGTAGTTTTTCCATTCGACCAAGATATAATATAAGGAGAAATACCTTGGGAAATTGTCATGTCAATTTTCCCATTTGAAAAACCATAACAACTTGGGTTGGTTTTGTTAAATGAAAGTGTAGCACTTCCTTTGTCATTTATTGTTGCCAAATTACTTGCTTCACAGCCATTACCATCTTTTACTCTCAATAAATATGATCCAGAATATAAGGCTGTTAATGTATCTTTTTTCGATCCATTTGCCCATTGGTATTGATATGGTGAAACTCCTCCTGTAACTATTGCTTTTACTCGTCCTGTTGCCTGACTACAATTTGATGAACTTGTGTCAAATGAAATAAGCATTTCTTTAGGTTCTGCTATTGTTACTGATGTTTGAGCTTTACAAGCATAAGCATCTGTTACTTCAATTGTGTGTTGTCCAGCACATAATCCCGAAGCAAAGCCAGTAGAGGTGTGTAAACCAGAACTCCAATGATAGTTATATGGTGCAATACCTCCAGATGCTAATACTGTTGCACTAGCATTACACAAGCCAAAACATGTTGCATCATTTTTGCCAACTACTTTCGCTGTTATATTCGAAACATAAACCATTACTTCAGCAATTTTTGAACAAGTTCCATTTGAAACGGTTACTTTATAATTTGTATTTGCTGATGGTGAAACTTTAATAGAATTAGTTTTGGTACCATTATTCCAAAGGAAAGTATTTCCGCCAGTTGCAATTAAAACTACAGAATCGCCAGCACAAATTTTCTTGTCGCTACCAGCACTAGCATTGGGCACTTGACCATCTACTTGTGCACCATTTGTGCCGCGACAATTATTAGCATCACTAACCATTAAACTATAAAAGCCTTGGGCTACACCCTTTAAGTCTTTATCGTTCGAACCATCACTCCATTGAATAGATAGATTTCCTGTTCCGCCAGAAATTGCAGTATATATTGCACCACCAGTGCCCGAACAATTAATATTTATAACATTTAATATATCTACTTTGGGAGCATTTAAATCATTGACATTTGCTTGTACTTTTTTACTACAACCATTAATGTCTGTCACAACAGCTCTATAAACACCCGCTGTTACATTTTGCAAATACAAACTATTTGATGCATTTTCCCATTTAATTGTATAAGGTTTTGTTCCTCCATTGCAATTGAGTAATACCGAACCATTTGATAAACTACAACCAGGACTGGTTATTTCTGGCACAACAGTTAATGGCGATGGTTGATTTAAAACGATTGTTTGAATCGATTTACAAGCTTTTGAATCGGAAAGGGTTAGTGTATACGAACCCGATGAAAGGTCAGTAATTATTTTTGTTGAACTACCATTTGACCAAGCAAATGAATATGATCCTGAGCCATCATTTCCCGAAACTAAAATTTGTCCATCATTAAAACCATAACAACTTGGCGATTTAATGCTTTCAATAATAATCTGTGGAGCATTTAGAGTATTTACCGATATTGTTTTATCAACAGAACATCCATTTTTATCCTTAATCGTTACAGAATATATTCCAGCATCAAGTCCACCAATACTATCTTTTGTACTTCCGGTGTTCCATAAATATGTATAAGGACTTGTTCCGCCATTAACTTGAACTTTTACATATCCATCTGCAATATCGCATTTTGTATTTTGAAGAGTTAAAACCGCATTTAATGGTTCTGGTTCATTAACTTGAGTAGAGACTTGTGTCGAACAATGTAAACCATCGGTTACTGTAACAATATACGTTCCTGGAGTTAGATTTGAAATGCTTGATTCATTTTGATTTGAAGTAGGAATATTCCAGCTATAGTTAAATGGTTTTAGACCTTTACCTGCAATTACTGAAATACTTCCATCTTGACTTCCAAAACATCCAGCATCGATTTTAGTTGTTGAGGCTGTAACATCATCAATCGAAACGAATACTGAATCTGTTACTTGACAAATTCCATCAGAAATTGTTACAAAATATTTTGTCTCGTTTTTTGGCGATACAAGATTTATTGGGTTTGATGAATTATTGCTCCATTTGTATTGTGAACCGCCTGCTGCAAATAGTGATACCGAAGCATTTTTACAAATTGTAGTATTTGCCGATTTTGAATAGGTCATTTTCTTCGGTTGCGAAATAATTTGCGAAATTGACACAGAACAACCTGCAGTATCAGTAATATTTGCACTATACGTTCCTGATTTTAGATTCTCAATTGTTAAACCATTATCTTTTGTATTCCAAAATGCTGTTGGTGTTCCAGTAGATGAAAGTATGTTAATTGTGATAGAACCATCATTCCCATCGAAACAATTTACATTTTTCGATTGTACTTGAACTTCGGGATTTGGCATTTTGGGTACAGTTACATCAAATGATGCTTGACATAATTTACTATCAATAGCTGTGACGGAATAATTACCATTTGCTAGGGCTTTATAAGTTGCTCCTATATCCGATTTCCAAACATAACTAAATCCGCCATTTCCACCTTTTGCGGTTATAGTTGCTGTTCCATCATTAACTTTACATTGTGTTGGTGTTACAACAAAACTTGCAGTTATTGGTTCTGGAGATACGATTGTCGTTTTCACACTATCAATACATCCAGTAACATCTTTCACTGTAACGGAGTATGTTCCTGCACATAAACTACTAATCTCGTTCGTTGTTTGTTTCGAACTCCATTGATATTTGTACGGTGCAAAACCATCCGATACTCCAGCCTTTAAATATCCATTACATTGACTATTACAGTCCACTTGTTTTAACGAATCGATTTTAGCTTTTAAAGATACAACGGTTACTGTTGCTGAATCGGGAATTACGCAATTACCATCTGAAATTTGAACTTTGTATTTTGTTGTCGTTGTTGGATTTACAACCAGTGTTGCGGTATCTTTTCCCGTATTCCAGATATATGATTTTGCTCCTGAGACTTTCAAAATTGCACTTTGCCCTAAACATATTGTATCGCTAATTGGACGAATATATTTAAATGGAGCAACAACATTTAGTTTAACACTATCAACAGCAGTACATCCTGTATTTGCTGTTACTGTTAAGTAATAATTTGCTGTACCAATAGTCGTTGGTTTTACATCAATTTGTTTTGTCGATTCTCCTGTGCTCCATGAATATGTTCCATTTCCGTTCCCAACAAGTGTTTTGGTTAAACCTTGACAAATCGATTCATCATTTCCAGCATCAGCAGTTGGAACATTACCATCTACTGTTATTGGGAAGGTCGTCGAATCTAAACAGCCTGCTATTTGAGTTGCCTTTAATTTTAAAGTGTAATTTCCAGCACTTGGATATTTGAAATTGACTTTTGAAGATATTCCTGATGCTTCGTATAGCGATAGTTCTGTGATTCGCAAATAGGTAGTTCCACTTTGCATTGCTGTAATATATAATCTATAATATGTATACGAAGTCGTATTTGAAATTGAGAATTGATAAAGCGAATCGTTCTTGACTACAACATTTGTTTGGTTATCGAGATTTGTCCATGTTGTACCATCGTTTGAAGCCTGCAAAATCCACGTTTTGGGATTGTAACCACTACTTGTATAATTATCATTTTGTTTTGAACTACAGAATATCGAATATTTATTTACTATAGTAGAATTCATTGGTTTAAACTGTAACCAGACAGGATTGTTCGATGTGTTACAAGCCCAACCTCGCAACAAAGAATCACCATCAAATGCTCCCCATGAATTACTCGTTTGTGAGTACGAAGTTCCTCCTGCTGTTGAAAATCCATAACTAATTGGTTCTATCGAATTATTCTTTGAATTATAAACGGTTGTCAAATCATAACTTCCATCATTCTGAAAATCCCATGAATATTTTGTTCCTGCAGAAACATTCAACGAAGAATCGGCAAAAGTCAATGGGCTTCCAAGGCATATTTTAGGGATTTTTAGATCAAGAGTTGCTTTTGTACAAAAGACTTCGTCGGCACCAATATCTGGTGTCGTTGCATCTCTCGGATCACCATCTTGATCGGTATCAATACTTGAAATAGGGAGAGCTTTGCCAATGATTGCGTTACTTGCTGTATGTAAATCGGTAAATGAGAAAAAGTTTGTTGGCGAACTAATGCTCGTTACATTATAGCTAGAAGCTAGTTTTAAAGCATTTAACGTTGCATAATCGGTTCCCCAATACGAAAATTTAGAACTACCTTCGGTATATAGATTATTGTAATCGCAAGCATCTATTATCGATCCAGAACTTACATAAAGTGCATAACCTATCGTATGATAGTTTGATAAAATATTATTTCGAATACGTAAATAATTTCCTGCCGAAGCATAGAGCGAATATGAAGTTCCAGATGTGGATTGTCTATTTATTAAAATACTATTATAAAATACATCAACAAATTGACAATTCACTAATGATATACCGTTAAATCCATATGAGGTGCTTACAAAACCATTTATATTGCTTATTGTGTTATTAGAAAGGACTATTCGTCCAATAAAACTTCCTCCGCATGTATTCAGACTTATACCGTAAGTTCCTGATTCCGAGTTAAACGAATTTGTTATTTTGTTTTTTGATATTGAAATTGGTTTACCGCTAGATTCTATATAAATACCAGTATGTTTGATTTCATTTAATTCATTATTTTTAATGGTAATGCCATTAATATTTCTTAACCATATTGCATCATATCTACATCCAAAAATTTTGTTTCCTGTTATTTCGAAATTATTTCCTTGTCCAGCATTGCAATCAAAATATATTGGTCGATCACCATTATTAAACGAACAATTTTTTATTGAAATATTTTCATAATATGGATGTGTGTTTAAAGCATAAATGCCAAAAGTATAAATGGAAGATGTTGTTTTGTCTAAATTGAAAATACAATTACTAAAATGCACATTTTTGCTAGAACCAAACATCCCAATTGCAATTGTCGATTGATTAACTAGTTTTGCGGTAAAACAAAGACTTTTGAAACTGATATTACTAGCACTATTGAGCTTAATGCCATAGTAATTATTAAGATATGATTGTGATTTTTCATTCGTAATTAATCGTACCGTATCAGCCGATGCAGGTTCAAAAACAATAGTATCGCTTGCCGAACTTCCTGCAATAGGCAGCAATGTAAAAGTATCATAATATGTTCCTCCAGCAATTTTAAACCTAACTGAAGCATCTATTCCTAATGAATTTAACGCATTTGCAGCATCAGTAATTGTTTTAAAATCGCCTGTGTCTTTTTGTATATAATAGATACCGTGTAATGGTTTCGTTGATGAAGTAAATTCATAAGCTCCAATATCTGGTTTCGACGAACGAATTGAATCAACAATGTCGTTTATACATAATGGTTCAGTAATTCCATCATTATCTAAATTAAATGAAGTTGGGATTCTCATTGAATCCGACACAAATCCAGGGTTAGCAAATACTGAATGTAAATCCGATTTTTGTGTCGTTTGTAAATCCGATAAATTAGCTACTGAACTAGTTCCCCAAGTGCCTAATGTAGTCGATAAATTATAATATGCATTATAGTCAGAAACTACAATACCCGAAGGTGCTGTGTAATTGAATACATTATTGTAAGTTGGTGCATATAAAATATTATTTTTAACCGAAATAGTCGATCCTCCATAAATATAAAGTGGTACATGATCTGAATATGGATAGGGTGATGAAAGAAGTATTAATGTATTTGATAGTACATCAACATTTGTAACAGCATTTAAATAAAGCGAATTATTATAAGATTTTACGTCTATTATATTATTAGAAATTAATCCATTATTACCAAACACTCCTCCACTATTATTTAATTGAAACCCATAATTCCCTGAAGCATCCGAACTTTTTATTACATTTTGAGAAATATCAAAATCTTCAATTATTTTATTTAGATACAATCCTTGATAATTGAAATTGTTAATTGCATTTTTATAAATCTTAAGCTTTTTGCAATTTTCAATATCTGCAGCAATAAATTGAGATATCATTGTATTATTACTTAACTCAATGTAATTACAATATCTTTGACCATTATTTGAATAACTCGACAATCGTATTGCTTGATAGTTATTGTTAAACAATGTATTCTTTACGATAATACTATCTGAAACTAACTCACCGCCATCAGCAATATGTATTCTATTTCCACTATTACTGGTTGTATTTGTTTGGAATTCACAACTGTCAATAACGATTTTTCTGCAATAACCATTAAGTATTAATCCATTCGAATAACTTGTACTTCCTGCATAAAACATAATGTTTTTAAAAGTAATATTGTCTAATCCATAAATATGCATGACATAATTATCGCTTGTTCCTGCAGCGGTATAAGCTAATGCAGCTTTTGTTTTTCGTTTTGGCGAACTTGCAATTGTTAAAGTATTATTTTGATTTAATCCGGGAATCTTTTTTAGAAGGATTTGTTCTTCGTATGCATCATCTTCTAATAATATGGTTGTTTTTCCATCGATACCACAACTCATTAAAGAATCAGTAACCGCTTTAAGTGTTTTATATGGCCCTTTTAAATTATTTACGATTAAATTTCCGTTTAATGGATTTCCTGTAGTAGCAGTAAATTCATAAACACCTATGTCAGGTTTTGACGAACGTTGTTTTCCTAAAATATCTTTTGTAATTTCAGGTAAAATGAGGCCTGTACCATCGAGCCATTTTGTGTTAAAATGTCCATCGGAAGTAAGTCCTATCGTTGCATTTACTTGTGTTGAATTCTGATTGTATAATGGAACTGCCGATTTAAATTCATCAATTGTTTTGAAATTATTTGAACTATTCCATTTAACTAAATCGGGAGATACCGAAAAATAATTATTATAATCCAATAAACTAAATGTTGAATTGTCTGATTGAAATGCTATTCCAGCATTATTGTGTAAGAAATTATTTGCAACAAAAACTCCTTTACAGCTATAAATATTTAAGCACGAGTATGTTCCACTCTTAAGAATTGTGTTATTGAAAATTTTAACAGAATCGACACTACTTATACTAACATTGTCATATCCACCGGAACAATCAAAGATATTGTTTGTTATATATCGGCTAAATCCTTTTGTTAAAACTTGCGAAGAAATTGCAAGCAAACGTAAACCCACTGTTGATTTTATTGTATTTCTTTCAATGGAAAAGGCTCCAACAGAACTCAGATAAATAACATTATCAATTGTTGAATTCGTAATTGTATTATTTTGAATGAACGATGAATCGACATAATTTAGTTCAATTGCTCTAGCACTTGTTATGTTGTTGTTTAATATGTATATCTGAGAACTTCGATATGTAGAATTGGATCCAAGAATTAAAGCAGAGGCATTTGAAATGAAATTATTTTTATTTATGACCAAACTATCTATTATATTTCCATTGGAATAGATGTGAGAAGCAGTTGCAGCATTGGTTGAACTACCTCCATTAAAAATATTTTCATTAAATGCGATATTTCGAGACTTCCCTGATAATGTTACTATATTACAATTTGTAGTTGTTGATGCATTTCTAAAACCTATTTTGCTAAATGTAAGATATGATGCTGAATTGATTTTGACAACAAAATTAGTTGAGGCATTATTCTCAGAGGTAAAGTACCATGTAACATCTGTCGGATTGCCTGATTCAGAAGTAAATGTGATTGTATTTACTGCACTTGCTCCAATAATGTCATTTATCGTAACTTGTTCGGCATAAAAACCCGACTTTAATTTTAATTCAACAGCTCCCGAAACGCCATATTTGGTTAGACTATCGACTGCTTCTTGAATTTTTTTAAATTTCCCAGTGGTTCCAATAGAATATGTTCCTGAATATGGCTTATTTGTAATTGTATTTGAAAATAGTCGTAATTCAGTTACAAACAAATAACTTCCACCTTGCGAAGCAGTGAATTTAATTCGATATTTTTGATAAGCTACGGTATTGCTCACTGTAAAATACGTCCATTCATCTAATGGTACAAGTTGATTCTTTACAGTATCGAGATTGACCCAACTCACGCCATTAAAACCTTGTAGATTCCACGTTTTGGGAGTATATGATAAACTATTATATTGCAACGAAGATGATATAATGGCATAACTTCCAACAATTTTTGGATTTGTAAAAGCATATTCCAACCACGATGATGCTGATGTTGTCATCCATCCACTATTTGAAATATCGCCATCGAAAGCTCCTGCTGCAGACGTCCCTGAATAGGTTAACGTATCTTTTGCCGTACCTCCGGTAAGTAATTGTTGTGCATAATTTTGAGTTATACAAAAAAATGCAGTAAACAACAATATAAGTATTCTTTTATTCATAATAAGTATGTTTAAATGTAGTATTTTACACCACAAAAATAATAAAGAAAATGCCAAACGAATACATTTCTACTATTATTTAAACATTAATATTATGAGATTTGAATTATTGATGTTATGAGTGTGAATTATGATTCACAAAATCAATATCTTACAATAAAATCCTGTTTTACAACACCTTCGTTAAAGAAAACGATTCCAAACCTAAATACATCAACAGTTATAATTACCGTATTATCTTCTTTAATCGTTTCCCAAGCTCGTTCCATTTCTTGGGTTAAATGAATGTCATCAAATATAACAATCGAACCTTTGTGTAATTTAGGTTTTAATAAAGAAAAATATTCTAGAGTTGGTTTTTCTCTATGATTTCCATCAATAAATACGAAATCAATTTTATCTAGACTTGCAATAAGTTTGGGTAACTCATCTTCAAACGTACCTTGTAATAAATTCACATTTTTTAAGCCAAGTTTTGATACAGTTTGCTTAGCAATTGAATGCGAACTAGGATCACCTTCAATAGTGTACATCGTAGTTTCCAAATTCCCCATAGCTTGCCAAGATGTTCCAATTCCTATACAACTCCCAAGTTCAACTATGGTTTTGGGTTTGAAATGTTTCACTAATCGGAATAAGAATTTTCCATAATTATCGGTCATTGCCGAAACTTCAGCCAATTGAGATACTTTTCGTTTATTATCTTTGAAAATTGTTGAACCAGCACCAAAATCTACAATTTCAATTACTTCATCCGATTTTAAATATGCTTTTCGAGCAGAAGAAACTTTTTCATATTCTGGATAAACTGTTTTATCTTGAAAAACAGTTCTAATCAATGAATAAATAAAAGGAGAATGAACTCCATGTCCATATTTATGCCATGAAAAAAGCTGATAGTTAATATATTTCTTAGCTAAGTGGAAATTCATTATCCAAGGGAAAAGATATGTATATTTTTATCTATATAATATGATGTACATCCACATCCACGTTTTACATGATAACGTTGACGTGCACTTTTGTCATTCCTATGCACTTTACAGGAAATGAGCAAAGAAGTAACAATTATTCCAAAAAATAGAATTCGTTTTGACATTCAAATCATATTACTATTCCACAAAGGTAATAAAAATATAGAACCTAGTTTCTCATTGCATTTAAACCTCCATAATTATCTTCTTTTTTTTGTCCAATAAAAAAACGAATTTTGTTTCAAATTTAAAATAAGACATGTCGCATTTTCTTGATCAAGAAATACAATATTTATCGGGAGTTGGCCCTAAAAGAGCCGAACTGTTGGAAAAAGAATTGGGCATTGTTACTGTTCGCGATTTATTGCAATATTATCCATATCGATATATCGATCGCACTAAGTTTTATAAAATTCGAGAAATTAATTCTCAACTTCCCTACATTCAATTAAAAGTAAAATTTGTCTCAGTTAGGGTTTCGGGCGACCGAATGACCGAACGCTTAAATGCCGTTGTTACCGATGGAACAGGGTTTCTCGAATTAGTTTGGTTTAAAGGAGTAAAATGGGTAAAAGAAAATGTTAAACCCGAAAAAGAATATGTTGTTTTTGGCAAGCCAAACGAATTTAACAATAAAATTAATCTGGTTCATCCCGAATTGGAAGAACTAACGAAATATGAATCGCAAAAAAATTCAACGTTTAGCGGTTTATATAATACTTCCGAAAAAATGAAGAAAATAAATCTTCATTCAAAAGCTGTTCAAAATATTCTACGAACAATTCTAGATACCTTAAAAAACGATACAATTCCCGAAACACTTACCAACGAAATATTACAAAAATTAAATATTCCCAATCTTAAAACATCATTCTTCGATATACATTTTCCCGAAACCGTTGAACGAATGCAAAAGGCACAATTTCGTTTAAAATTCGAAGAGTTATTCTATTCTCAGCTTTATGTCATTCGCCAAAAACTTATGGTAAAGCGAAATGTGTCGGGTCATAAGTTTCTAAAGGTTGGCGATTATTTCAATGCATTTTATAGTAATCGACCATTTGAATTAACCAATGCTCAAAAACGAGTTATCAAAGAAATTCGTGCTGATGTTGGTTGCGGTCGACAAATGAATCGTTTATTACAAGGAGATGTTGGAAGCGGAAAAACAATGGTTGCTTTCATGTGTATGCTTATTGGTTTGGATAACGATTATCAAGCCAGTATGATGGCACCAACCGAAATACTTGCATCGCAACATTTTGAAACGATTTCGAAATATGCCGAAAATATAGGTGTTAATGTTAAATTACTTACTGGCTCAACTCGCAAAAAAGAACGCGAATTAATTGCAGAGCAATTGCTAAGTGGAGAATTACATATATTAATAGGAACACATGCAATAATCGAAAATCATGTTCGATTTAAAAATCTTGGAATTTGCATTATCGATGAACAACATCGTTTTGGAGTCGCACAACGTGCAAAAATGTGGGAGAAAAACATCAAACCACCGCATATGTTGGTTATGACTGCAACGCCTATTCCTCGTACTTTGGCAATGACAATTTATGGCGATCTTGATGTTTCGGTTATCGATGAACTTCCACCCGGACGTAAACCAATTAAAACCACACACATTTATAATACTAAACATTCACAACTGTACGATTTCATGAAACAAGAAATTGCTAAAGGTCGTCAGGTTTATATAGTCTATCCATTAATAAAAGAATCGGAAACACTCGATTTTAAAAATCTGCAAGAAGGTTACGAAACCATTTCTACCGTATTCCCCAAACCTCAATATAATATAAGTATTGTACATGGTCAATTAAAAAACGACGAAAAAGATGCTGCAATGGCTGAATTTGTTTCTGGACGAGCTCAAATAATGGTTGCAACAACTGTAATTGAAGTTGGTGTAAATGTTCCCAACGCATCAATAATGATAATAGAAAGTGCCGAACGTTTTGGACTTTCACAACTTCACCAACTTCGGGGTAGGGTTGGAAGAGGAGCAGAACAGTCGCATTGTATTTTAGTAACCGATTTTAAGTTAAGCGAAGATACACGTATTCGCATTAATGCAATAGTTGGAACGAACGATGGATTTGAAATTGCAGAAACCGATCTCAAACTTCGTGGACCAGGAGATATTGAAGGAACCGTTCAAAGTGGATTACCCATTTCGTTTAAAATTGCAAATCTTGCTAAAGATGGACAAATCTTGCAATTAGCTCGCGATTATGCTTCTGAGATCTTAGAAAAAGACCCTGATTTAACGACAAATAATAATGATATTTTGGCTCGCCAATTGAAACGTCAAAAAAGTAATCAAAAGGTTTGGAGACAAATTAGCTAGTTTTTTGAACGATTTTTACACCTTGTTTTTTTGACGATGTAGGGTTTATTTTCGCATATTTGTCAACATTTTATAGCATAAGTAGAACTATTTAATTTTAATTAATCTTTTTTATGAAAAAGTTTTTACATCTCATCCTGTTATTCATTGGAATACTGGGTTTTAGTAATTCATTCGCCCAGATAAATACGGGTGGAACAGCGGCCGTACCTTTTGGTAAGAATACCGCTTATAAATATGGCATAATGCCCGGTGGTCTTCCTTCTGGAGGTACATATGGCGGATCTGCAGATGCAGCAAGTGCATATAATGCATGGAAAACTGCGTATGTTAGAACCGATTGTGGTACTGGCAAAGCTCGAGTATTATTTGATGATGGTAGTTCTACCGTATCAGAAGGTATTGGATATGGAATGTTACTTGCAGTTTATGCTGCTGACAAAGCAACATTTGATGGCTTATGGGCATATTACCAAGCAAGTATGGATGGTAATGGAGTAATGAATTGGAAAATAGGTGGATGTTCTGGAGCAACAGGTCAAAATGGTGCTACCGATGCTGAATTAGATGTTGCTATGGCATTAACTATTGCTGTTGAACAATGGCCAGCAAATAGTACACAATATACAGCTGATGCAAAATCAATGATTCAAAAAATCAAAAACCTTGAAATGGCTGGAGATGGCCAAACACTTAATGGTGATTTATGGGGGAATACTAATTCATGTAGAAATCCTAGTTATTTTGCTCCTGGTTATTATACGGAATTTGCTAAAATTGATGCAGGTAATGCAACGTTTTGGAACTCTACTGCAATTACAGCAACAAACAAAGTCTTAACTGCCAATAGAAATGCTACTTCAGGTTTAATTAGTAACTGGTGTGATAATGCTGGAACAGAAAACTCATGTGGAAATACTGGTTCAGGAGCTAACGGTTATGGAGCAGATGCTTGTCGTAATCCATGGCGTATGGCTATCGATTATTTATGGCATGGACCTAATGCCAGTTCTTCAGCAATTGATATAAATGCTCTATTAACAAAATTTGTTAATGGTTATGAAAATCAATTAAAAGGTCCTTTATCAAATAGAGCGATTTCAAATCCATCTTCAGGTTCATATATAAATGGATCATATTCTACTTTTGCTCTATCACCAATGACATCTTCATCATCGCAAGCTAGTTTAAATAAGTGTTATACTACTGTTGCAAGTATGGCAAATGTTGATGCTTATTTTAATTCAACAATTCGTTGTATTTCAATGTTTGTACTTACGGGTAACTTTTGGGCTCCTGGAGCTTCTGGATTTGTTTTTCCTCCAACAGTTTCAACTGCAGTAACAAATGCTGCAGGAACTCAAATTTTATTAACTACAAACAAAGCACTTAGTTCAACAACAGCTACAGCTTCTAAGTTTACATATTACTTAAATGGTACTGCTCAAGCCGCATCTGCAATTACTGCTGTAGCGATTAGCGGTAGTACTATAACTCTATCAGTTTCAGCTGCTCCTCAACCGGGACAAACTATTGCATTATCATACGATGGTACTGGGAATATTTTAAGCACAGAAAATGCTGCAATGGCTGCATTTACAAAAATTGATGTTTTAAATATGCTTGCTGGTAACGAAACTATTTTAGATGATTGCGATGATGGCAATGAATTAAATAATGTTGGAGGCATTTGGTTTACTTTTAACGATTCGAAAGATCAAAATGCTGCTTGTAAAAAAGGAACAATAAGTTCAATTACTCCTCTATCAAGCGTAACAAGTCCTTATACAATGTCATCTCCAGGATATAACGGTTCTGCATTTGCTGTAAAAGCTAATTATACGCTTGGTGCAAATTACACACCATATAGTGGAACTGCATGTGCCGGATATGTAAATCCAGCTTATGTAGGTATTGGAACCTATGTTGATGATGTTGAAACAAACACTATGGATTGGACATCGGGAACAGGAGTCTCATTTATGTATAAAGGTCCAGCAACAACATTCCAAGTTATTATCAAAGAAGTAACGGATTATGCATATCATGCATATAATGTACCCGCATGTACTGATTGGACGAAACAAACTGTATTGTTTACTAGTTTAGCTCAGCCAACAAGTTGGGGTACGAAAGTTACATTTACTGCAAAAAATGTTCAAAAACTTCAATGGCAGTTTGCTGTAGGAGCTGCACTTGGTCAATCTGGTCCTGCAGGATCAACAGGTTCTTTTTGGATTGATGATATAAGAATCATGAATATGCCACCAGTTCCTTTAACTTCAATGGTTATTGGTGTAAATCCTAAAAGTAAAATTACTGATCCATTAACTTTAACAACAACAAGTACTGATACTCTT
>Ga0302286_10001261_pt1 | contig 19109 bp, 14 predicted proteins | sample III_Fen_E2_3_FD_198765 | JGI IMG/M metagenome (GOLD analysis project Ga0302286, IMG submission 198765) | Peat permafrost microbial communities from Stordalen Mire near Abisko, Sweden - III_Fen_E2_3 | ecosystem: Environmental > Terrestrial > Soil > Wetlands > Permafrost | place: Sweden: Abisko...
GGGCTTGATTTCCCATTGATGACGTCTCTTTAGCCAGTCGACGATGGATTGGGTATATGATTCTGAACGAAAGGTATAGCCAAACAGTTCGTGTTCAGCTCTTTTCTTAATTGCGTCAACGATAAAATCAGGGGTCTTGAAATCCATATCGGCCACCCATAGGGGGATGACATCAGCATTCCCAAAAAAGGCTTTTCGGGCATCATATTTGATGCAATTTGTATGGGTGCGGTCTATCAGTTCGTCAAAATTGTATATTTTCATTGGAGTGTTTTAAAAATTGTTCGTCAATAAAATTAACACCAATCTTATAGATCAGTGTGATTCACTTTAATCTTCCTAAGATAATTCAGTCCGTTTTCCTGTTCAACTTTTAGTACAAAATTAAATCGGTTCAGGGAGAGGCAAAGGTCAAAATCGGCAACCGGGGCCCATTCCTGTTTCTCGGGGGCAAAAAACCTTGCTCCATCCCCTTTTCGTATTTGTTCAACCATCGCCTCAAAGTCATTGGGTTGACCCTCCAGCTCGTTTTTAATGTAAACAGCCAGTAGGGTATCCTCGTCGGTTGGATACTGGCAGCTGTAACCCATGCAGACCAGCGATACTCTGGCGGGATTCTGCATCCTGATGTATTGGACGATAGCCTGGGCATTTACAAAACTTCCCGTAAGAATTTCATCTGCTCCGGTGGCATTGGCAATCCCTTGTGTTCCTGAGCTTGTGGTATGTACAATGGTTTTCTCATTCAGGTCAGCTGTCATTAACTGGGAAGGAGAGTTTCCAAAATCAAAACCTTCGGGTTTCTGCTCATTCCGTTCACCGACTAATATGAATTCAGGATGCTGCTGTTTCAGTTTATAAGCTTTTTCGAGATCGCCGACAGGATAAATTCGCTCAACTCCGTTTCCAAATGCATAACAGGCAGTCGAGAAGGCACGAAAGACATCAATAATAACGGTTAAGCCTTGCGCTTTTCGGGCTCCTTCGAGCAATTGCAGAATTTCAATTTCCATATATTATTTTTGAACCATTATATTAATATATGCTATATGTCAGATATACAGCATGATAGATATATATATTTACATTGTTTTAATGTTAATTGATTTTGTTAACGCAAGCATAATGAAACATTAACGTATGTTGTACAGCATGTATGTTGCACAACATGTATGTTTGCATTGTATTTAAAACGTAGAAAACATGAAAACAATTTCAAAATTAACAATGTTGTTTGCATTTGTAGCATTTGCGAACACTTTAATGGCAACAGGAAACTTAAAAGTTAATATCGTTCCGTTAACGAGCGAAAAAGCTGTTGTAGACATTTCAAACGCCAAAGCCAGCAATTTTCAAATAAGCATTGAAAACACCAAAGGCGAAGTGGTTTATTACAAGGAAACAGAAGATGCCACCGACAATTACCGCAAGACCTTCGATTTTTCGAATCTTGAAAACGGAGATTACAAACTGTCAGCAACTGCCGACCAATTTACCACCGTGCGTTCATTCAAGATTAAAAACAAGAACATTGCCGTTGGAAAAGAAAAGAACATGATGGAACCTTACTTTGCTTACAAAGATGGAATCCTGAAGCTTTCTTTCCTCAATTTCTCTGAAGGAAATCTTAGCGTGAATTTCTACAGCAACGAAGACCTGGTTTATTCCAAAGAAATTGGAAACAAATTCGATGTGAACGAAGGCTTTAACCTTAAGAAACTTGACAAGGGATCTTATTCTGTAGTTCTTTCAACGGATGACAAAACCTATTCATACAATGTCAATGTTGAATAATCAATTCGAAAACAGCCTTTTATAGAAATGCGACTTCAAAAGAGGTCGCATTTTTTTTTGCCTCTTTTAATCTGCCAATGAACGATTATCCGTTATCGCAGGATATAACTTATCCCCGGACTTTCCCGACAAGAAGGATTCCATTCACTTTTAAACATTTATCATACCCCTTTCGTATACGGGCTGAACAGTAGAGTATATTTGTGTATAAATTATGTATAGAATAAGAGTAGGATATGTATACCTTATGTGTTCCTAAACACACAAGGTATACATAAGGTACACACAAGGTATACACAAGGTATACACAAGGTCCATCTTTGGCCTTGCCTGTTAGACATCTGAGGGGGGAGGAAATTATCGATTGGCACAATAGAAAAATTCATAAGTTATTGAAAAAAGGTTTTTTGAATTACTTTTCGAATGACTTATTACTTTTTTCTATTGTTCTGTTTGTTTTAAATTTGAATTGAACGAATAAGTGATAGAAACAACTTAATGTTGTATTTTATCGGTAATTGAATACTGACAAATTCTTTCAAAATAAACAGATGTAAACCGTGAAATTGAAAAGAAGGTATGATTTATACGGTAATATATCTATTTTTGTTTTTTAGAATATTAACTCTTGATTTGAACCTGATAATATGGATGATCTCAACTTGGTTGATCGGGGATGTTGCAATGGCCATGGAGGTACATGCGCCAAACTCCACGTTTATGATTGGCTCGATGATGTAATCACGATATCCAATCCAAGCGATTTGGTAGAGGTTCGGTTCAAAAATACACGAAAAGATTTCTTCCGCAATGTCAATAACCTGAAATTGGAACAGGGTGATATTGTGGCTGTTGAAGCCAATCCGGGACATGATATCGGCATCGTTACCGTGACCGGCGATCTGGTTATGGATCAGATGAAAAAGCACAAAGTCACGCTGATCAACGGTGAAATCAGGAAAATATACCGAAAAGCCAAGCAGGCTGATATCGATAAATGGAAGGAATCGATTGCCCTCGAACATCAGACCATGATCCGCTCCCGTCAGATTGCCCTGGAACTTGACCTGAACATGAAGATTGGTGATGTGGAATACCAGGGCGATAAAACAAAAGCGATATTCTATTACCTGGCCGATGACAGGGTCGATTTTCGTCAGCTCATCAGGGTATTGGCTGATACGTTCAGGATTCGTATTGAAATGAAACAGATCGGCGCCCGCCAGGAAGCGGGACGAATCGGGGGAATCGGTCCGTGCGGACGTGAAATATGCTGTGCCTCCTGGATAAGTAATTTCGTGTCGGTGAATACCAATTCGGCCCGTTATCAGGATATTTCCCTGAATCCTCAAAAGCTGGCCGGGCAGTGCGGAAAGCTAAAATGTTGCCTGAATTTTGAAGTAGATACATACCTGGACGCGCAGAAGGATTTTCCGGCTGTTAATGTACCCCTTGAAACCGAAAACGGTTCTTATCAGTATCAGAAAGTCGATATTTTCAAACAATTATTCTGGTATTCGCAAATAGGAGACAAATCGGGTACCTTTTTCCCTGTTCCTGTTTCAAGAGTGAAGGAAATATTACGTTCGAATCAAAACGGTAAAAAAGTTGCGAGATTAATTCAGGACGTCGATCTTAAACCTGTAGTTGAAAAGCTTGACTTTGAGGCAGGTTCTGACCGGGATACCTTAACCCGCTTTGATGATCCGAAACAAGCTGGCAGCAAGAAACGGGGAAACAACCGAAGAAGAAAATTCAGACCCAAACAATGAGAAAGTATCTTTTCATTCTTTTAAGTATTATCCTGGTAACAGGACTCGATTCGTGTGACCGCCGGAAGGTTTTTGAATCCTATATCAAGCTGGATGACAAGGGATGGAATAAGGATTCACTGGTGGTTTTTCACGTGCAACTTAAAGATACCGTCCGAAACAATAATTTGTATGTGAACATCCGAAACAAGGGAACTTATTCGTACAGTAACCTGTGGCTTTTCCTGAGCATCGGTTCCCCAGACGGGAAAATGCGCACTGATACCGTTGAGTTTTCGCTTGCCGAACCTTCGGGGCGGTGGAAGGGCAGCGGAATAGGAGGTTTACACGACAATCAGATTCTTTATAAAAAGAGTGTCTATTTTCCGCATAAAGGGCTATATACCTTTAAGATTAAACAGGGAATGCGCGATAATGTACTTACAGGAATCCGCGATATAGGCATCCGAATTGAAAAAACATATTGATTACTGCCGTATAGCCTGTTTTCGATCAATAACAAACATTGATTTTCACCAAATAGTAAACCAGAAAACTAATCTGAAACTAATCATTCAGAAGCAGAAACTAAAACCTTAATAGTGGGTAAGAATAAATTATCAAAATTTGCTGATCTGAATACCTATGAACATGTGGTTCAGATATCTTACAAAAAATTGCAGGCCGAAGAATTTAAGTATAAAGGGAAATGGAGCGAGGCCTTTTTTGGGAGCAGCAAGCCCGTTATTCTTGAACTGGGATGTGGCAAAGGAGAATATACGGTAAAATTGGCCCAACATTTCCCGGAATATAATTTCATCGGAATCGATATCAAGGGATCAAGAATGTGGATGGGAGCGACCAATGCCATAGATTTGGGCTTGAATAATGCAGGTTTTTTACGTACGAACATCGAAAACTTAAGGATGTTCTTCGGCGATGGCGAGGTGTCGGAGATATGGCTTACCTTTCCTGATCCGCAGATGAAAAAGGCGCGTAAACGCCTGACGGCAACTAATTTTATCGAAAAATACCGACAGCTTATGGTTCCGAATGGAATCGTACACCTGAAATCGGACAGTAACTTTATGTACAAGTATACGGAAGCTATGGTAGCCGAAAATCAGTTCGAGGTGAACAGGCAAACGGATGACTTGTATCATTCTGAATTTCTAGATCCAGTGCTGTCGATTCAGACCTTCTATGAAAAGCAATGGCTCGATCGCGGATTGGCAATAAAATACCTGTCCTTCAGGCTAAATCATCAAGATCCGCTTCGGGAACCAACAGTGGAGATTGAAAAGGATCCGTACCGTAGTTTCGGGAGGGATGCGAAGGAATAGGAAGCCCCACTAAATCTCCCCACTGGGGAGACTTAAGAGCCCCATCCCCAACCCTTCCCCATGAGGGAAGGGAGTTTGGTTAATGGAAATTCTGAAAGTCTAATTATTAAGTACAACCTAATGAAAGAGCTAAAATTTACGAATACCGGTTCTTTTGCCCCTCCTTCGGAGGGGGCGGGGGAGGCTTTGGGGGAGGCTCTTTCCTTTTACGAAAAAGTATATGAAGTTGTCCGACTGATTCCGCCGGGGAAAGTAACCAGTTATGGCGCCATTGCCGCTTTTCTCGGATCGGCACAATCATCAAGGATGGTCGGCTGGGCCATGAACAACGCCCACGATCAGGAAAGGTACATACCGGCCCACCGTGTGGTAAACCGCAATGGGCTTTTAACAGGGAAACATCATTTCGGTACTTCAACAGCCATGGAGGAATATTTGGAAGCCGAAGGAATCAAGGTTGTGGATGATCAGATAATTGATTTTGAAAAATATTTCTGGAATCCGATGATTGAACTTGCAATGGATTAGTTTGTTATTCATAACGATTGCTTAAAGATAAAATTATGGAGGAAATACCACGTAAATTGATTGTTCCAAAAAATATTACTGATGCACTGCGCAGTGTTAATTTCCCCGGAAGCACGCAGGATGTGGTATCGCTTGATATGGCACAGGAAATCAGGGTTGCCGGGAAAAAGGTAACATTTTCGCTCGTGTTTCAGCGTTCGGACGACCCAAATATAGGCGCCGTCATTGCTGCCTGCGAAGAAGCGATTATCACTCATCTTGGCCCTGATGTGGAAATAAAGGGAAACATTACTGCAAAAGCAGTTCACCAGATGGAGAGACCTGTTTTACCGGGAGTGAAGAACCTTATTGCAGTCGCTTCGGGGAAAGGTGGTGTTGGAAAATCAACGGTTGCCGTAAATCTGGCCATTGCACTTGCAAAAACGGGAGCTAAAGTGGGTTTAATTGATGCTGACATTTTCGGACCCTCAATACCCAAGATGTTTGGCGTTGAGGATCTTAAACCGTCGGGCGTTAGGGTTGACGGGAAAGAACGGATTCAACCAATTACCAAATTCGGGGTTAACTTTTTATCAGTTGGCTTTTTTGTCAAGATTGAAGACGCCATTGTATGGCGCGGCCCTATGGCTTCCAAAGCGCTCGGTCAACTGATTACTGATGGGAATTGGGGTACACTGGATTATCTGCTTTTTGACCTTCCTCCCGGTACCAGCGACATTCACCTGACGTTGGTGCAGACTGTCCCTGTAACAGGCGCTATCATTGTTACAACACCGCAAGATGTGGCTTTGGCTGATGTTATCCGTGGGGTAAATATGTTCAAAGGAAAAGGCGTCGATGTACCCGTATTGGGGTTAATTGAAAACATGGCCTGGTTTACACCTGAAGAACTTCCCGATAATAAATACTATATTTTTGGCCGCGATGGAGGCACAAGGCTGGCAAAGGAACTTAACCTACCCTTACTTGGGCAGGTACCTATAGTGCAAAGTATCCGCGAAGGAGGCGATACAGGAAATCCGCCTGCCTTCGATGTGCAATCTCCAATAGGAAAAGTATTTGCACAAATTGCTGCCAATGTTATTCGTGAGGTTGAGATCAGGAATGCAAACATCGACCCAACACACAAGGTAAAAGTTACCAGAAAATAGAACTGTTCAGGTACCTGTTTCAAAGAAAGCAACTTCATGTCATTACTGACATTAAGTTGCTTTCTTTTTTTGTCTTCAATTTGCTGTCAGGCCCTCTATAATTGGATTATATTTATAATTTTGTTGGGCTTCAAGCCAAAAGAGAATTAACAAACGCAAACCAATAAAAACTGAAAAACTAAAAATCTTTAAACATGAAAAAAGTAGCGATCGGAGTTGATATAGGAGGAACAAACACTGCCATTGGGGTAGTCGATGAATTGGGAAATGTTCTTGTGAAAGACAATATTCTGACCCGTACGGATGGCGATGTCGATTTATACGTGGACGATTTAACCCTGGCCATCAGGGAATTGATGAATTCAGTCACACTCGTGAACCCAGAAATCGAAGTTATGGGAATCGGTATCGGTGCTCCAAACGGAAACTATTATGCTGGAACCATTGAATATGCCGCGAACCTTGCATTTAAAGGTATAGTGCCGCTAGTTAAACTTCTTAAACTTAAATTTCCTGAACTTCAGGCCATAGCCTTAACCAATGATGCCAACGCGGCTGCAATTGGAGAAATGATTTATGGAGGCGCCAAAGGAATGAAAAACTTTGTGATGTATACTCTTGGTACAGGTGTTGGCAGCGGAATCGTTGTTAATGGAGACCTGGTATATGGAAGCGATGGATTTGCAGGCGAATGTGGTCACACTACCCTGATTCCCGATGGAAGATTATGCGGATGTGGCGCTTATGGTCATTTTGAAGCATACTGCTCTGCCCCAGGCATGAAACGGACTGCTTTTGAGTTAATGGTGAAATATAACGCGACAGATAGTTTATTGGCCGATAAGGCATTTAACGAACTTGATTCAAAAATGATTTTCGATGCTGCAGAAAGAGGCGACAAAGTAGCCAATGAAGTATTCGAACAAACAGGTAAATGGCTCGGTCAGGGTTTTGCCGATACTGCCCATCATTTGAGTCCTGAGGCTATCTTTTTGTTTGGTGGTCCGACCGCAGCGGGAGACTATATTTTCAAACCAGCGAAAGAAAGTATGGAACAACATTTGTTAACTTCTTTCAAAAATAAGATCAAAATTCTTCCTTCACAGCTAAAACCTGGTGATGCCGCAATTGTTGGTGCAAGCGCCCTGGTTTACAAGGAACTTGACAAATAATAAAAATATAACTATCTGATATTAAGAATTTAGAAGATAGGATTGCTAAAAATACGAAAGGGAAGAAGGACTGTTTTTGATCCTCTTCCCTTTCGTTGGATATATTAAAAAATGTTAATTTCTCAGGTTTTCTGACACAATTTTCTTAGCTTCACCAGTGAAACAATAAAAAAGAAAATTTGAAAATCACTAAAAAACATATAATCATCTACTTTTTTTTAGCCTTTACGATGAATTTTGCAATGGCAAAATCAACATTAAAGAAAGTAAAATATAATTATTTATTACACCTTCCTCAAGATTACGACAAAGATCCCAACAAGAAATGGCCTATCATTTTCTACCTTCATGGACGCCATGCAAGTGGGAAGCATCTGGAAAGTCTTGAACGATATGGATTGCCTTATTATTTGTCGATAGGGAAAAAAATCGACTTCATTGTCGTATCTCCACAATGTCCGTGGAACAAAAACTGGTCTTCGGACGATTGGTTTAATCCAGTTTACGATGAAGTTGCTGCCAAATTAAGGGTTGACGACAACCGGGTTTACCTCACTGGCATGAGCATGGGCGGATTCGGGACGTGGGCCCTTGCCGATCGCATGCCCGATCGTTTTGCTGCCATTTCACCCATGTGCGGTGGAGCTGATGTGAAATGGGCCGACCAGTTGTGCAAAATTCCAACCTGGGTCTTTCATGGCACAGCCGATCGCGAAATACCAATCAGTCGTTCTGAGGTAATGGTTAAGGCATTGGAAAAACTGAAGGCGAATGTAAAGTTTTCACGGCTGAAAAATCAGGGCCACGACATAAGCAAACAGTTTAACAACGACGAATTATACAATTGGTTATTGCAATACTCACTCAATAAAATGCCTTTCTGGCAGGAGACACTACCTTTTATGAAGGCGATTGTGGCAAAAAGAATTCCATTAAATCTGCAATTGAGACCCTCTCCCAGTTATGCTGTGATTCCTTAGGAGGGATTTCCATTTCGTAAAACAATTACTGAATAAACTCCAGGGGCAATATCTATCTGCCTGTCTGAAAAAGTTGTAGCTTTGTTTCCATGAAACAACTTTCCAGGTTCATATTAATATTTATAGGTTGGATATTCATGGTTCCGGTGTACTTTTATAAGTATGCCATCTCACCTCTTACCTCACCTTCATGCCGGCACGAACCGACCTGCTCACAATATGCCATAGAAGCAATAAAGATTCATGGTCCTTTTAAAGGTTTCTGGCTGGGAACACGGCGAATTTTAAAATGCCATCCATGGGGAACATATGGATATGATCCTGTTCCTCCAAAGAAGAAAAAGGAAAATTGATCAAATGATGATGGATAAATATTGATCTTCAAAATCCGGAAATCGAACTATCTTTGATTGAAAATGTTTAATCGCTTCAGTATACAATTCTTATGAAGAAGTTAATCTATGTGCTTGTTATAATTCTGTTGTCTTGCCAACCCAAACAAAAAGAGGCTGCCAATATGATTTCAGTGAGCATATTGCCACAAAAATATTTTGTCGATCAGATAGCAGGCACACTGGTGCATGTCAATGTTCTGGTACCACCAGGTGCCAGTATTCACAGCTACGAAGTGCTTCCTTCTCAAATGAAGGATCTTGCCAGATCAAAAGTCTGGTTGCAGATTGGCCTGCTCACCTTTGAAGATGCCTGGAAGACCAAATTTGCCGACATCAATAAAAACATTGCAATTGTCAATTGTTCGGAAGGAATTACGCCAATTGCCGGAAGCGAAAACAAAGAGGAGGGACATCAACATGCTGCGGATGAGGCATTCGATCCTCACATTTGGCTGGCTCCTTCCGAGGTAAAAATTATTGCTGGAAACACTCTGAATGCTTTAGAAACAGGGTTTCCTCAACATTCAAACATCTTTAAGGCCAATTATATCCGGTTTACTGCACGAATCGATTCGATTACCAGACTGATAGATCAAAAACTTGCAACATTGAAAAACAGAAATATCCTTATTTTTCATCCGGCCTTAGCTTATTATGCCCGTGAATTTCGGTTATCTCAAATGGCACTTGAATTTAACGGAAAAGAACCTTCGCCCCGGCACATGAAGGAAATTATCGATTTGGCGCATGAACAAAATATTCACATTATCTTTATTCAAAAAGAGTTTGACCCGTCATTTGCTCAGCAGTTATCACGAGAAATCGATGGCAAAGTGGTCATTGTCGATCCACTCGATTATAACTGGGAAAAACAGATCTTGGATATTACTGAAAAAATAGCTGCTCAAAAATGAAGAAACTGATTGAAATAAAAAATCTTTCGGCAGGATACGATGGCAATGTTGTTCTTGAGAATGTTAATCTTGAAGTGTTTTCAAGCGACTTCATTGGAGTCATTGGACCAAACGGTGGCGGAAAAACAACCCTGATCAAGACCATACTTGGTCTGATTAAACCCATTTCAGGAGAGTTGAATCTTCATATCAGCAAAACCAATATTGGCTATTTGCCCCAGGTAAATCAGATCGACAAACGATTCCCGATTTCAGTATTCGATGTGGTGCGCTCCGGGAAATCTGATACCGCCTTATTTTCATCCTTCCATAAGAATAATGCTGAAAAAGAAAAAGCTGAATCTTTATTGGCCGAAATGGGTATCACTGCTATTCGCAATAAGGCTATCGGTGAACTTTCCGGAGGACAAATGCAGCGCGTTTTTCTTTGCCGTGCATTGATGAATAACCCTGAATTACTTGTTTTAGACGAACCCAGCACCTATGTCGACAACAACTTTGAGGGGGAACTGTATCTGAAACTAAAGGAACTGAACGAGCAGATGGCCATCCTGCTGATCTCACATGATGTGGGTACCATTTCATTTTTTGTTAAAACGATTGCCTGCGTGAACAGGAGCCTTCACCATCACCCCAGCAACATTATTACTGAAGAACAACTTACATCTTATAATTGCCCGCTTCAAATTATTACTCACGGAAACATTCCTCATACCGTACTAAAGTTACACGACGAACACGAACAACATGAACATACTCATTGAGCTGTTTTCTTATGACTTTTTTGTCAATGCATTTCTTGCCTCATTGCTGGCAGCTGTTTCATGCGGAATAGTTGGCACTTACATCGTTTCACGACGTATTGTATTCATCAGTGGTGGCATCACCCACGCCTCTTTTGGGGGTATTGGCATGGGCTATTACCTGGGAATCAAACCATTGCTTGGTGCCGGGATATTTTCAATTTTATCCGGAATGGGAATACAGCTATTTAGCAGTAAGGGGAAGGTTCGGGAAGACTCATCCATCGCAATCTGGTGGTCTCTTGGAATGGCCATCGGAATCATTTTTGTTTATCTGACTCCCGGGTATGCGCCCAACCTGATGAGTTATCTTTTCGGAAGCATCCTTACCGTTTCATCCGGTGAGCTTTGGCTGATGCTTGCACTGGCAATAATCATCATCCTGTTTTTTACTTTCTTTTACAGGACCATTCTTTACATTTCATTCGATGAGGACTTTGCCAAAGCCTCTGATCTGCCGGTGAATCTTTTCAATTATTTGTTGATGATCCTTATTTCACTGACCATCGTGCTGAATATCCGGGTGGTTGGGATTATCCTGATTCTCTCATTGCTTACCATTCCACAAGCCACAGCCAATGTACTTACCCGTGAATTTGGATGGATGATGGTCTATTCCGTTGGATTTGCTTTCCTGGCAGCATTCATCGGTTTGTTGATATCATATTTTGCCAATATTCCTTCAGGAGCAACCATTATTTTCACACAAGTGATTATCTTTGGACTCGTTAAACTGATCAAGACATTAAACTTTCAACCCAGACATCAATTCTCTGAATAACCTGACCAACATGAAATTTCTATTACTCATTTTATTACTGTTTTTTTTCGATGCATCCTTTTCCCAGGTCGTTAAATTAAATACAAATATAAGCTTTCAGTTTGTTGAAGGTCCCGTATGGAATGGCAAGGGCGCACTCTATTTCTCTGATCAGAATGGTAAAAAGGTATACAAATATGTCCCTGGAAATGGTTTCTCAGTGATTCGCAGTGGTCAGATAACCAATGGCATGGCCATGGATAGTACAGGTTGCCTGCTGGTTTGTGAACAGGGACCTACCAATCAGGTGGTACAAATGGATACCCTGGGTGTGGTGAAAAAAATTTTGGTAAACAAGTATAACAGTAAGGCATTCAACAATCCGAATGATTTATGCATTGACAAAAAGGGTGGAGTCTACTTTTCAGATCCCACCTGGGGCACCCAGACACAGGATAAACAGGCAGTTTATTATATCAAGCCAACCGGAGAGTGTATCCGTATCAGTGGTGATTTTATCAAGCCAAACGGGATCTGCCTGTCTCCGGACAAGAAATTACTTTATGTTGATGATTCAAACGACAAGAATGTAGCCGTTTTCGATGTTCAGCCAGACGGTACGGCCATTAACAAGCGTGTATTTTGTGCATTGAAAGTCAACACTGGAGCTGTGAGCGGAGCTGATGGAATGAGGGTCGACAGCCAAGGAACTCTTTATATTGCTTCGGGGGTTGGAGTCCAGGTCTTCGACAAAAATGGTGTCTCAGTGAAGATTATAAGTATCCCGGAAACGCCGACCAATGTTGCCTTTGGAGGTAAGGATTTAAAGACGCTTTTTATTACTGCAGGTACCAGCTTGTATTCCACTCCGGTGGTTGTATCAGGAAATCCTCTGTATACTTCAGTGCCCGTCAGGGAAACATTAAATACGTTTGTTTTTCCCAACCCGACGAGAGGACTTTTGAATATCTCACTTGCGAATTACCAGTCACTTCATATTTATACGATATCTGGACAGGAAGTATTGTCCGGGACATCCTTGTCTCGTCCAGCAACTATTGATTTGGCTTCACTTCAGAACGGTTGTTACATTGTAAAAATTGAATCTGATAAGGTCGTCTATTCCTCGAAAGTATTTCTTCTGAAATAATCAGACACAAAGTGAAGCCGGAAGAATCAACACTGGTTACCTGCATTCACTGCGGAAAGACATGGGATAAACAGGTACTTGCCAAATCGTGCAGTAACTGTTTTGCCTGTGCAGGATGCGAAGCCTATGTCTGTCCGGAATGCCGGTATGAGATAGTGGTAACTCCTCCAAAACCTATGAAACGAACGAATCAGGGAGAATAGATTATTCAACTTCAAACCTGCTTTTACTGAATCAGGGAATAGGGGTAGACTACGTATGATATTGTCATTGTAGATTATTGCAAAATCACCATTGAAAATTAGACTGCATCAATAATTTCTGCAATATTTGAATACTGAAACCAAAACTTAATGAACCGAAAGCTAATTCCCATATTGTTTGTTTCATTATTCCTGATATCAGGAGTAAATGCAAAAGATAACTCCAAAGACAGTATTAACAATCAGAATAAACCTCTTCGAATATATAATACAACCCGACTTATCACGGCTAAGCCAATCATCGATGGAGTCCTGAATGACCCCTGCTGGGAAACCGGTGAGTGGTCGGGTGATTTTATCCAGTGGATTCCAAAGGAAGGCGCAAAGCCAAGTCAGCCCACACAAATGAAAATCCTTTACGACGACAAAAACCTATATGTAGCTCTTCGTGCTTTCGATAATGAACCTTCCAAGATCTCCCGAAAGGCAGGCAGACGGGACGAATTTGCCGGAGACATTATGGGTGTTAATTTTGATAGCTATCACGATCACCGTACAGGATTCGAGTTCTCGGTAACCGCTGCCGGACAGAAGATCGACCTGATTCTGACCAATCCATCAGTAGGAGATATGAACTGGAATGCGGTATGGTATGTAAAAACCGGGCTTGAGGATTCCGCTTGGGTGGCCGAATACGAAATTCCATTAAGCCAATTGCGATACAGCGGTGATAAGGAACAGGTTTGGGGAATGCATGCATGGAGATGGATCGACCGATTATCGGAAGAAAGCGACTGGGAGCCTCAGACTTTGACCAGCCCCGGGATGCTTTACCTTTTTGGTGAATTGCATGGCATTAAAGACCTGCCCAAATCACGTCGGATAGAAATTATGCCCTATGCTTTAGGAAAACTTAAAACCTTCGAAAAAGTGCCTCTAAACCCCTTTGCCGACAAGGGACGTATAGGGATGGGGAATGTTGGACTCGATGCCAAGATCGGACTGTCCAGCAATTTTACAGCCGATCTTACCATTAATCCCGACTTTGGTCAGGTCGAATCTGATCCATCGGTCATGAACCTCACTGCTTTCGAGACTTTTTATGAAGAAAAAAGGCCGTTCTTTCTGGAAGGTGAAAACATCTTCAAATTTGAACTGGGCGATGCCAGTCTATTCTATAGTAGACGGATTGGTCATGCTCCTGTGTACAGACCTGATCTTGCTGCAAATGAATACCTCAAATATCCCGACAATACTTCTATCCTGAGCGCTGTGAAAATTAGCGGGAAAAGTTCAAAAGGTCTTGCTGTGGGTGTTTTACAGAGCCTGACAGCCAACGAAAATGCCCAATTATATTCCGGAGGAATACAACGCAATGTTCGTGTTGAACCCCTTACAAGCTATACAGTTGGACGTGTACAACAGGATTTTAATGAAGGGACCACGGTGCTTGGAGGTATATTTACTTCAACCAACCGGTTCATTAATGATCCGTATCTCAAGTTCCTGAATCAAAATGCCTATACCGGGGGCATCGATTTTCTGCATCAATGGAAACAGAAGGAGTTTTACCTGGATGCCAAAATCATAGCCAGTACAATCAATGGAAGTACCGAAGCCATCCAAAATTTGCAGCTCTCCTCGGCGAGATATTTCCAGCGGCCCGATACCGATAAAAAGAGGTTTGACCCATCTCTTACCCAGCTTTCTGGTCAGGGTGGTCATCTGAAAATTGGTAAAGGAAGCAAGGGATTGTGGCGTTATTCAACTGAAATCAACTGGAAATCACCCGGTCTCGACCTGAACGATATGGGTTACATGCAAGTATCCGACCTGGTTACACAGGGAAGCGATCTGTCGTATTTTGTTAACAAGCCGGTTTCTGTTTTCCGAACCTATTCGGTGAGTCTTCATCAATTCAATAACTGGGATTATGACATGAATTATCTGAATTCAGGATTCTATTTCACTTCTGCTTTCGAATTTCTGAATCGCTGGTCAGTGTCTCCATTGGTTCATTACCAATTCGAATCGCTTGACAATCATCTGCTTCGTGGAGGTGATGCGATGTTGCTGCCACCATATGTGGGAGGGTCAATAAATGTGCATACCGATTACTCGAAGAAATTCTATGTTGGAGTTATTGTTGATCATAGCGCTTCCGACAATGATAGTTACCGCAATACGGCTTTACAGACAAGTGCAACGGTGATCCCGTTTAATGTACTGAAACTTTCGGTAAGTCTGAATTATTCTAAAAACTCGGATAATCTTCAGTATGTCGCAACAGAAATTCTGAGTCCGAATAACAAATACATTTTGGCTCATCTCGATCAGAAAACGCTGGGAGCCACCTTCCGTATTGATTATAACATTACTCCTGAACTTTCGCTTCAATATTATGCGAGTCCGTTTGCCTCGGTTGGAAAATATTCAGCCTTTAAAGAGGTTACCAATCCTCGGGCTGAATTCTATGCCGACCGTTTCTCACTCTTAAATACAGAGTATTCAAACAATGCTTACCAGGTAGGGGCAAGAGATGGAATACCTGCCTATTCGATCAATAATCCTGATTTCACCTTTAACCAGTTTCGGTCTAACCTTGTCTTTCGCTGGGAATACCGTCCCGGATCACAGGTCTTTCTGGTATGGGGGAATGAACGAACCGGCTGGAGAAACGACAGCAGTTCAAAGGTTGGCGATGCTATCAGTCAACTAAAAAGTGTTATTCCCAACAATATTTTTCTGGTTAAGCTGAATTATTGGTTTTCATTGTAATACCATTGGAAGGCTCACCCGATAAGGCTATTTTCTGAGACGACATGAAATAAAAACAGGGACTTCTTTTCAGAAGCCCCTGTAAATATTGATTTCAAATTTCGGTTAGTTAAATAGATATTTAATACCAAACATCATTTGCCATCTTGAACTGATACCTGTTGAGTTCTGATATGGTTGAACAAATGGTGTTGTTCCTGTCTGGAATGGAAGAGAGAATGAAGGTGTTTTTCCATCGGCCATTAATCCTTCATATTTTAATATGTTTGTTGCTGTTGGAATTTTAACTACACCCCAATCTCTGTTGATGAAGTTTCCAGCATTAATCACATCCAAAGAAAACCTAAGCGTGTTAGTTGTTTTACCAAATTTAAGTTTTAAATCCTGTGTGATATTCAAATCCAATTTACTATAGTATGGCGCTACAGTTGCATTTCTTTTAGCGTACTGACCTCTGTGTGTATTCAGGTAAGTTGAATTAGAAATGAAAGCGTCTAACTGTGACCAGATTTGTGCTGCTGTTCTTGTATCCGTAACACCTGTTGTACCTGTTCCTAAACCGCCTGAGTTGACTTTAACCAGGTTAATATCAGCAATTGTTTTAGGAATATACATCAAGTCATTACCTGAATTACCATCACCATTTAAGTCGCCATTATAAGTATATGAATTTACACCGTTGTTAGCCAATTCATAAATTGCTCCAATTGTTGTTGAAAGATAGTCTCCTTCATCAATTTTGTAAGAGAAGTTGGCAATAATCCGGTTTGGCTGATAATAAGATGCATAACCCAAATTAGGTGCATTAGGATCCTGATTGCTAACAGGTGCTGCACTCCATAATGAAGAGGCAGTTGATCCACCTTCTGCGGTGTTCTTGGATACTGAACGGGTATAGGCTATACCATAGGCTAAATTTTCAGTAGTCCGTTGAATTTTTGCAGTTAAAGTATAGGTATAACCTTTACTATCGTTACTCATTAAGATAGCATTACCAATATTAGGATTGGCCAAGGTTGCTGTTGGCGTTCCACTATAATATTTGTTCGTATTTGCTGTAGTTAAGTAACGCAATCTGTTATCAACACCACCCAATGCAAATGCATTGGATTCATTTAAATTGACGTTAGAGTAATAAACTGCATTGATGTCTTGAGTGTAGTTGTATTCAGCGCCAACTACCCAGCCACCTTCGAGTCTCTTATCAACAGCCAAAGATGATTTCCATGCTGTTGGATATTTAAAGTTGCTCGAAACCAAAGCAGTACTGTAAGAACTATTAGGAGCTCCTGCAGTTGGAAGGTATTTGGTAGGGTCAGGACTAAATGCTGTTTTGTTGGCACCGTTGGTGAATGAACCAAATTGAATACCATTGTTCGATGCCTGGTTAGAAATCCAAACGAATGGCGGAGGTCCTGCGAAGATACCAGTACCACCTCTGACTTGTAATGTTTTATCACCCATAGGATTCCAGTTGAAACCTAATCTTGGTGAAATAATAACATTATTCATTGGTGCTTTACCAATATTATACGACGAACCATCTTTGAATTTTAATGCATCAAAGTCAGGGTTATCTGTCATTGCTTGTTTGTAGAAAGTTTCATCAAGTCTCAAACCCATAGTTACTGTGAAATCATTGGTTACCTTCCACTTATCCTGTATGAACTGGGATAACTCTGTTGAACCGGCATTAGCCCAAGGGAAAGCCCCGCCAGGTAAAGCAGAATATTGGAGGTAGTATGATTTAGCGTTTGCAGTTCCGTTTTTGGCTGAATTATAGAAGTCTGTCAAGCTATTGAATTGATAAACACCCTCATAGCCAGGAGCAAATGCGTTTTGATATTTCTTAATTGAGTTTTGGGTACCTACGGTGAATTCATGTGCACCTTTATAAAAAGTTAAGATGTCGTTTAATTGATAAACGTCAGTATTTAACTTGTTATTGTAAGTGTACATTTCATAACCAAAGGTGGTATAAATGTTGCCATTGTTTAAAATATCAACTAATGGCATTGTTGCACTGCTTGAGTGAGGTGAACGGAAATCTCTCAATGCCGTATAACCAACCTGTAACTTATTCGACAACCTGTTACTGAAACGAGTATTCAATTCAGCAATAAGAATATTAAAGTTGTTATTTATCACATAACCACTGCCATAGAAAGGCATTGAATAGGTACCTGGTTGTCCTCCGGTTGTTTGACCAGTTCCTGGTCTTGAAGTAGATGCAAATTGATCAGAAGAAGATTTTAAGTAGTTATACTTTATGGTGAAAGTATTCTTGCTGTTAATGTTCCAGTCTAATTTTGCGGTGACCTTATCAGAATTAGTTTTGAATGAATAACCCTGGAAAGGACCTGGGTCATATCCGTACTTGGATTTCAAGAAATCAGATAATTTTGATAAAGTATCTGCGTTTGCCTGAGAATAACTTCCGCCAGCAGCATGAGATGCGTCCGAAGGCGACATGGAAGTTGCAGGAGCATTTTGTCTGGATTGTTCACCACTTACGAAGAAAAACAATTTGTCTTTGATGATTGGCCCGCCTAAACTAAATCCTTTGATGGAATAATCAAAAGGAGTTTTCGCAACGGTAGTTGGTCCGGCATCGTAACCTAAATAATTTTCATTCCTGGAATATTGGTAAATACTTCCTTTAAAGGTATTTGTACCACTTTTAGTTACCGTGTTAACACCTGATCCGGCAAATCCACCTTGTTTAACATCAAAAGGTGATACGTTGACCTGAATCTGTTCAATTGCTTCCAGTGAAATGGGCTGTGCACCTGTTTGTCCACCCAGGATGGACGATAGTCCAAATGAGTTGTTAAAATTAGCGCCATCAACGGTCATGTTATTATACTGGTTGCTTCTGCCACCAATATTCAATCCGTTTGAGGTAGGTTCCAACTTTACAAAATCCTGAATCGAACGGTTAATTGTTGGCAGACGATCAACCTGAGTTCTCGTAATCAACTCCATAGAACCCGTTCTTGCACTACTGAAAGCTTTATCATTAACAGCAGTAACAACAACTTCAGCGATGTCTGTTGATTCTTTCAAGGTAAAATTAGCCTTGTAGGTTTGTCCTAAATACAAGGTGATTCCATCCTGATGTGCAGGCTGATTACCCACAAAACTTACTTCAATCGAATAAGGACCACCGATTTTTAAGTTCGGTAAATTGTAACGACCATCGTTACGGGTCGTAGTTCCATACTTCGTGCCCGTTGGGATATGTGTTGCTATTACTGTAGCAGATGGTAATGTACCTTCACCATTTGAAACCACTCCCTGAATTTCAGCGGTTGTTTCCTGTGCTCTTACTACAAAAGATAATAGAACAACCAGAGATAGTAAAATTATGCTCTTTAATTTTATCAT
>Ga0302286_10001263_pt1 | contig 19099 bp, 19 predicted proteins | sample III_Fen_E2_3_FD_198765 | JGI IMG/M metagenome (GOLD analysis project Ga0302286, IMG submission 198765) | Peat permafrost microbial communities from Stordalen Mire near Abisko, Sweden - III_Fen_E2_3 | ecosystem: Environmental > Terrestrial > Soil > Wetlands > Permafrost | place: Sweden: Abisko...
TTTTAATATGGACGTAAAAGGAAATCTTAGAAAAGTTTTGGAAGGTAATAACATTGGCACATACGTTCATGCCTAAGCCTGAATGAAATTAGTTGATTAAAAAATAAGATTAATTTTATAATTATTGATTTATTTCTATATTTGTTCCCAGCACTTTTAATAAACCGAAAGAGTTAGTTCATATGCATGAAGAGGTACAAATGATTCTGGATATTTGTAAGGAGAGAATGGAACTCGCGCTCGGCCATCTTGACAAAGAATTGGTTCATATACGCGCCGGAAAAGCTTCTCCAAGAATGTTGGATTCAGTGATGGTAATGTATTACGGAAGCCTGGTTCCAATCAGTCAGGTATCGAACATCAACACTCCGGATGCAAGGACAATAGCCGTTCAACCCTGGGAAAAAGCAATGATTCATCCCATCGAGAAGGCAATCATTAATTCGAACTTAGGCTTTAATCCGGATAATAACGGGGAATTTATACGTATCAATGTTCCCACACCAACCGAAGAACGCCGTAAAGATATGGTGAAAACGGTGAACAAGGAAGGTGAAATTGCCAAGGTAAGTCTGAGAAGTGCCCGCAAAGATGCCAACGATAATTTGAAGAAATTGTTAAAAGAGGGTCTTGCCGAAGATGATGAAAAAGTTGCTGCAGAGGAAGTTCAGGAGATGATCACCAACTTCAGTAAAAGAGTGGATAAAATGCTTGAGGATAAAAATCGCGAGATTCTAACGATATAATTGTTTCTAGTTTTCTGTTTTCTGAACATTGTTTAATTGTTTTCATGGCTTTGAGGCGGCTTGTTGAAGCCGTCTCAATTTTTTTTAACCCTCCAGGTCATATGCTTTTATACTGCAATAATTTTTAAAATCATTCCCTTATCCCTTGTTTGTTTCATTTATAGTTGATAATTTCAGGAATTATTTTGTGGATATTTAAATGAACATCTGAATGTCATTTAAAGTTATTCCTTCATAATTTTAATCGGAATAATCAGGTACCCAATGATTGGAATGGTCGATTATCATATGCACACAGTTCTGTCGGATGGGAAAGACAGCTACGAAGAGATGGTTCGAATGGCCATTTCGAAAGGCCTGGATGAAATTGGGATCAGCGACCACATTTGCCTTAAACCTGTCGGCTGGACCATTCAGATGGAGGATATACCGGTAATGACAAGACAAATCCTGGACCTAAAAGAGAAATACAGTGATCAGATTAAAATCAGGTACGGGATTGAAGCGGATTATTTCCCGGGCCTGGAGAAGGAGCTGAGTCAACTGATTGAAAGTATTCCGGTGGATTACGTGATTGGATCCATCCATTTTATTGGCGAGTGGAATTTTGATACCGACCAGTCCTATTACGGTAAGTGGACCAACGATGAGCTTTATGAAAAATATTTTGGACTGGTTCAGCAAGCTGCACATTCAGGGTTGTTCGATATTATTGGACATCTTGATCTCATAAAGAAATTCAGGATTTATCCCGAGTCCAATCAGGAGAAGCTGTTTGAGGATACGATCAAAACAATCAAAGCACATAACCTGGTTGTTGAATTAAATACAGGAGGAATGGATCGTCCATGTGCGGAATATTTCCCTGGACCAAAGTTACTTGAACTGTGCTACCGTCATCAGGTCCCGATTACCTTAAGTTCGGATGCTCACCAGGGAGTACAAATTGCACGTCACTTTGAAAGTGCAACAACAATGCTTTCCCAAATTGGATTTACTGAGATTGTAGGGTTCAATAATCGCGTCCGGCGAAATATAAAGTTAATACATTTTTAACCGTTAGCAGCGGATTCAACCTATTGGTGATTACTTAGTTGTTTTCAAGGATTCGGAATATCTCATCGAGACGGGGTGTCAGTATTATTTCAGTTCTTCGGTTTTTCTGATGTGCTTCTGCCGTTTTTGCTTCATCAACGGGAGAGAATTCACCTCGTCCAGCCGAAGTTATTCTTTTAGGCTCAATCGCTTTATTTTTCAGCAGAATACGTGTAACTGCCGTGGCGCGCATCACACTCAGATCCCAATTGTCCTTAACCTCACCGGCACCATGCATAGGAACATTGTCGGTGTGGCCTTCGACCAGAACATTAATATCGGGGTTTTGACCCAATACTTCGGCAAGATTCGACAGTGCCTGCTGTCCCTTGGGATCGACAAACCATTGCCCTGTTTTAAACAGCAGTTGTTCATCGAGCGAAACATATACTTTTCCGTTCTTCTCCTGGATGGTTAAGCCTTTATTGTTGAATCCAACCAGAGCATCCATCACTTTTTTGCGGAGTTGTTTTACTGCATCATCCTTTTGCTGAAGTGCAGTTTCAAGTTCTTTCATTCTCAGACTTCGTTGTTCCAGTTCGGCCTGTGCCGATTTAAGAATGTCTTCGCGTTTTTGCAAATCGGCCTGGGTGGCTTGAAGTTTATCCAGTAGCCGGGTTATTTCTGCTGAACTGCCCACTTTCAAACTCTTTAACTGGCTCTCAAGATCCGTATTGGTTTGATTCAGTCTCTGGTTATTTAATGACAGCTCTTCCAACTTTCGGTTCGTTCCCTCCAGTTTCCCGGTCAGGTCCTGAATATCCTTCAGTTGTTTATCGATCTTGCTTTGCAATTCAGTATTTTGAACACTGAGTGATTGATTCTGGTCTTTGAGGGTCTGAACCGTCTTTTCACAATCCTGAAAATTGCTATTCAGTTGATTGTACTTCTTCATGGATACGCAGGAGGAAAGCAGAAATATGACGGCTACTATTAATATTTTGTTCATTGTTTGTATTTTTGATGTTGTAAATATAGAACTTTGCTGAATCTTTACCAAGCCGGGATCTTTGTTGATGATCCTGCAGCATCAGGGTTTATGACGGATTTCAGGTAAATCAGAATAAGTGCTGAATAGATCAGAGGTGTAGCTTGTTTTTGAACTTTTGACTTTTAATGTTGTACACTATACTGGTCTTTAGTTGTATATTTGGATTCAAAATAGATAGTTGATGGGAGAAAATGCCGAAAGTTTACTGGATCAGATTAAAGATCCTGCTGAACTTAGAAAGTTGAACGTTGATCAGTTACCCGAAGTTTGTAAAGAACTGCGTGATTTTATTATAGAAGAAGTATCTACCAATCCCGGTCATTTCGGGGCCAGCCTTGGCGTAGTTGAGCTTACAGTGGCTTTGCATTATGTCTTTAATACACCCTATGATTTATTGGTCTGGGATGTGGGTCATCAGGCCTATGGACATAAAATTCTGACGGGTAGGAAAGATGTTTTTCATACCAACCGAAAATATAAGGGGATAAGTGGTTTTCCCAAACCTGCAGAAAGTATCTATGATACATTCGGGGTGGGCCATGCAAGTACTTCCATTTCGGCTGCACTGGGAATGAGCGTGGCTTCGAGGCTGAAAGGTGAAATAGACCGAAAAGTTGTCGCTATTATTGGAGATGGCGCAATCACCGGCGGAATGGCTTTCGAGGGCCTGAACAATGCAGCGGTCAACAAATCTGATCTGCTTGTTATCCTGAATGATAATAACATGGCCATTGACCCCAATGTAGGGGGTATGAGTGATTACCTGCTGAAAATTTCCAAATCACAAACCTACAACCGACTTAAGAATGATATCTGGGACGGATTGGGAAAGCTCAATGGTTTTGGACCCAAAGCCCGCCGTTTGGTTCAGAAAACTGAAAACGCCATCAAAACGATGTTGCTTAAACAGTCGAATCTGTTTGAAGGGTTGGGATTTCGCTATTTTGGGCCTGTTGATGGCCATAATGTCAAATATCTTACTGAAGTTCTTCAAAGTCTGAGTTCAATTCCAGGACCGAAACTTTTACACGTGATTACCAAGAAGGGTAAAGGATTTAAACAGGCTGAGCTTCGACAGACTGAATATCATGCACCTGGAAAATTTAATAAGGTTACCGGGGAGCTGCTCGACTGCGAATGTTCGGTAAATAAACCACCAAAATTTCAGAACGTTTTTGGACGAACAATCATTGAACTGGCCGAGTTGAATGATCGTATTGTAGCTATTACCCCCGCAATGCCGACTGGTTGCTCTCTAAACCTGATGATGGAAAAAATGCCAAGCCGAACATTCGATGTTGGAATTGCAGAGCAGCATGCGGTAACATTTTCAGCAGGGTTGGCCATTCAGGGGATGCTCCCGTTTTGCAATATTTATTCGACATTTATGCAGAGGGCTTACGACCAGGTTGTTCACGATGTTGCCTTACAGAATCTTTCAGTAGTTTTTTGTCTCGATCGAAGTGGTTTGGTTGGGGCCGATGGTGCTACTCATCATGGTGTATTCGATCTGGCTTATATGCGCTCCATTCCAAACATGATTGTTTCGGCTCCAATGGATGAAATTGAATTACGGAATCTCATGTTTACCGCCCAAAACGAAAAACACGGACCTTTTTCAATAAGATATCCCCGTGGATGTGGATGCATTGTCGATTGGGAAAAACCCATGACTGCCATACCTATTGGGCAGGCCAGACAAATTTCAGAGGGGGATGATCTGGCAATTTTAACCATTGGCACCGTGGGGATCCAGACCAGCAGGGCAGTAAAAATGCTGCTTAAAGATGGAATAAGTGCTGCTCATTACGATATGCGTTTTGTAAAACCGTTGGATGAAGCTACCTTGCATTTGGTTTTCAGTAAATTCAAACAGATTGTTACTATTGAGGATGGAGTTCTGCAGGGAGGGTTTGGCAGCGCTGTCCTGGAGTTTATGACTGATCATGGGTATATTGTCCAACTCAAACGAATTGGTATTCCAGACAAGTTTGTAGATCATGGCACAACTGAAGAATTATTTCGTGACTATGGCCTCGATCAGCAAGGAATCTATAAGTCAGTAAAAAACCTTTATTCAGAAAGAATAAACTTATGAAATACTTTTTGAAAAGCTGTTACGTTAATTAACCATAACCATAAATTTTATCGACTTGGATTTCTATTCAAAGAAACGACGTTGGAAAATCTTTTTACTGCTTTTGGCAGTTGTAATCGGCATAGGGTCATTCATTTATACCAATTGGCTGGTAACAAATATGGCCAAAGAAGAGCGGAAGAATGTAGAGCTATGGGCCGAAGCTACCCAGAAGCTGGCCAGCTATGATATAAACGCAAATCAGGATATTACCTTTTTGGTAGATATCATTCACCGCAATACCTCTATTCCAATAATTATTGCTGACAGCCTTGATCAGATTGGGGATACCAAAAATATAACCTTTACTGAAGATAATAAGGATAAAGTACTGATCCGAATGTTGCATAAGATGAAGGAAGAAAATGAACCGATCATTATTTCGGTATCAAAAAGCAAACACCAATATTTATACTATAGTGATTCACTTTTGCTTGAAAATCTGAAATATTACCCGGTTATTCAATTTGCTGTAATTCTGCTGTTTATTCTGGTTGCATACCTGGCTTTCAATTCTTCCCGTAACGCCGAGCAAAATCAGGTTTGGGTTGGAATGTCAAAGGAGACAGCCCATCAATTGGGAACTCCTATTTCGTCGTTAATGGCCTGGGTTGAATTACTCAAAATGCAGAACATTGATGAAAAACTGATTGCGGAATTTGAGAAGGATACGGAACGGCTTCAAAAAATTACTGAGCGTTTCTCAAAGATAGGGTCAGTCCCTGAACTTGTTCTCACCGATGTTGGTGAGACAATCCGTTCGACGGTCGAATACCTTAAAACCCGTTCCTCTGGGAGAGTGAAATTTATACTTGATTTTGACCTGGAGAGAAGATATGATGTTCCGTTAAATGCTTCTTTATTCAGTTGGGTGATCGAAAACCTGTGTAAGAATGCAATAGATGCCATGAACAACAATGGTACCATTCAAGTGTCTATAAATGAAAAAGATGAAAATATAATTATTGAAGTTGCCGATACCGGAAAAGGGATTTCAAAGGCTTATTTTAAAACCGTATTTCAGCCGGGATTTACAACCAAGAAGAGAGGGTGGGGATTGGGCCTGTCATTGGCCAAACGAATCGTGGAAAACTATCATAAAGGAAAGATATTTTTAAAACAATCTGAAATCAATAAAGGGACAACCTTCAGGATCATACTGAATAAGGGATAACTTATCAACAATGCCAAATTGTATTAAATTGCTGGTAGCGAATGAATTATTGTCAGAAAAGCTTTTCTGACAGAATGGTTGTTAAAAAAATCAATATATTTTCCGTGTTTGTATATTTTTTATACTTTTGCAAAACTTTTTTCAGGCAATGAACAGTCAATCATTCTATAGCATTGCATTCAAAGGGCTTTCACAAGGGAAGCATATTTTTGATTACGAAATAGACGACAAATTCTTCGCAGAATATGGTGGCGGAGTTGTCGATGAAGGGAAAGTAAATGTTCGTATAACGCTTGAAAAGCAAAGTTCACTGATGATCCTATGGTTTGATGTGAGTGGAACTGTTCGTGTTCAGTGCGACCGTTGTCTTGAGATGTATGATCAGCCGATCAAAGGATTGGAGAGGATTTTCGTTAAATTTGGCGAAAAGGATTACGTGGAAGGTGATGAAGTAATTTGGGTGAGCGTAAATGATTATCAGTTAAACGTGGCTCAACTAATTTACGAGTTTATTGGTTTGGCACTCCCAATCAAAAGAGTTCATCCAGATGATGAGAACGGCCGCTCCACATGTGATCCTGATATGATTGAAAAGTTAGACAAATATATTATCAGAGAGGGCGGTGAAAACAGCTCTGTCTGGAATGATTTAAAGAAATTATTAGATAACGAATAAAGATAAGTTAAGATGGCACATCCAAAACACAGGGTTTCAAAAACCCGTAGAGACAAAAGAAGAACACATTACAAAGCTGTACCGGCAACACTGGCCGCTTGTTCAAATTGTGGCACAACGGTTAAATATCATACTGTATGCCCTGAATGCGGATATTACAGAGGTAAGTTGGCAATCGAAAAAGACGTTACCGTATAATATCAATACCATTATGATCAGGGGAACATTGTTCTTCTGATCTTTTTATACTCCCCTGTTTAAATATTCGAACAATTTAATTAATTGTTTTAAAAGGAGTTAGGCAATATTTTGCCTGATTTTTCTTTGCTGTTCAGTTTTTTCATTCTAACTTGCGCCGCAATTTAAATCCAGTGATTACGTTTTCATTTTGACCTTTTGGAACCATTCGGAAGTGTCAGTTTTATAGATTAGATTAAATATTTTTTACTATGGCTAAAATTCGTGCTGCAATTACAGGCATTGGAGCATTCTTACCTGATTATCGTTTAACGAACGAAGAATTAAGTACTTGGGTAGAAACTTCCGACGAATGGATTATGCAGCGTATCGGCATCAAAGAGCGTCGGATCATGAAGGAAGAAGGATTGGCAACCTCAGATATGGCGACAGCTGCAGTTTTGCAGTTACTCGAAAAAACCGGTACCAAACCAGAAGAAATTGAATTATTGATTTGTGCTACCATAACTCCTGACAGTCCTTTACCCGCCTCTGCTAATCTCATCAATTTTAAGGCTGGTTTAATCAATGCCTGGGGCTTTGATTTAAATGCTGCTTGTTCAGGATTTGTATTTGCCTTAACGACCGGTGCCAAATTTATTGAAAGTGGTCAGTACAAGAAGGTGATCGTTATAGGGGCCGATATGATGTCGTCAATTACCAATTACAAGGATCGTACCACTTGTCCGTTATTTGGTGATGGAGCCGGAGCCGTATTGCTTGAACCTACTACAGAAGATTTAGGAATAATTGATCACATCAACCGTGTTGATGGTTCAGGCAGTTCTTTTCTTCAGATCAAGAGTGGCGGATCGCTGAGACCTGCATCGAACGAAACGGTGTATAACGATGAACATTTTGTAAGTCAGGAAGGACAAACCGTATTTAAATCTGCCGTTTCAAACATGGCTGATGTGGCCATCGAAATTATGGAACGGAATAATGTTACAGTAAGCGATCTGGCTTGGTTTGTACCTCATCAGGCAAATATGAGAATCATTGATGCTGTTGGCCGAAGGATGGGACTCGATAAGGAACAGGTCATGGTCAATATTCAGCAATATGGGAATACAACTGCTGCCACTATACCACTTTGTCTATACGATTACGAAAATCAGCTAAAGAAAGGGGATAATGTCGTTCTGGCTGCATTTGGTGCCGGTTTTACCTGGGGAAGCATTTATTTGAAATGGGCTTACAATGCAAGATAGGAATTAGTTAAATCATATTAATTTCAATGCAGTTATGGGAAAATTGATTATCAGAAGTCATGAGGAATTTGAAAAATATGTTGGTCTGCAGCTTGGAATCTCAGAATATTTAACGGTTACCCAGGAACAAATCAACAAGTTTGCCGATGCAACTTTTGATCATCAGTGGATTCATGTCGATGAGGAAAGAGCCAAATCCGAAGGGAAATTTGGAAGCACCATTGCTCATGGCTATCTGACTCTATCGCTTTTACCCTTTATGTGGGATCAAATTATCCAGGTTGAAAACACCAAAATGTTGGTAAACTACGGAATTGAGGATTTCAGATTTAATCAGCCGGTATTGGTTAACAGCAAAATCAGAACCCGCGTAATATTAAAATCGGTTGCTAATCTGAGAGGGATCACCAAAATCCAGTTAAATATTTGTATGGAAATCGAAGGGAATAAAAAGTCAGCCTTCGAAGGAACCATGACTTTCCTTTATCATTTTATTTAGAGAATGTCAAGTCACTGCATAGGACTTAAAACGTGTTTCCTTCAGGATTCACGTTTTTTTATTTAAAGTCCTCACATTTTTACAGATACAGTTAGCGATCTAAGATCAGCTTTATTATATTTGAAGTTCGTTCAAAAAAAACTAAAATAATGGCTAAGGAAAATAATGTAATCAATCCGCAGGTAATTAATCTGATTGCCACCGGGACAAAAATCACAGGGGATATCATTTCTGACGGAGACCTGAGAATTGACGGTGAGATTACTGGAAATCTTGATACAAAAGGACGATTGGTTATTGGTTCTTCGGGAAAAATAACCGGCGAAATCAGATGTAAAAGTTGCGAAATAACTGGCACCCAAAACGGCAAAGTATTTGTTGCCGAGCTACTTTCGCTAAAAGCCTCTTCCAGTGTATCAGGCGATATTGTAACAGGCAAGCTATCGATCGAACCCGGTGCTTATTTCGCAGGATCTTGTACAATGAGTGATGATTTAATTACACATGAATCAAAATAATTCCCTAAAGCCGAAGAAACATCTGGATGATTTTATCCGATATTCGAGTTTGGGTATCGAAATGATTGTCATTATGGGTATCGGTGTTTTTGCAGGGGTTAAAATCGATCAATGGCTCCATTTAAGTTTCCCTGTATTTACCCTGGTATTAATGATTCTGTCGGTAATTGGGGCTATATATCATGCCATACGGAAATTTCTTTAGATTGAGTTTGGAAAGTTAAAATATTGAACATACAAAACCTGACATGAAACGATTCTTTTTCAAATCCACCATGCTAACAATCGTTATTTTCATTGTTGGTTTCATTTTGTACTCAACGATTTTTAAATCTTTCTTTTTAGTGGTATTGCCTTTTGTAGTCCTGTTATTTTATGCGGTTACAAACCTGGTGCACGCCTTTTTGTTAAAGATGGCTGTCAAGTCAGGTTCCACATTTGCTTCAAAGTATATGGCGGCAAGTTTTTTGAAAATGTTTTTTTATCTGTCTGTAGCCATAGTATACGCGATTTTTAATAAAGAAAATGTAAAACCCTTTTTCGTGAATTTTTTGCTTCTTTATGTTGTTTATAGTAGCTTTGAGGTTATTGAATTTTTGAAAGTGGTAAGAGAACTAAAGCAATAAGTTCACTATATTGCCCAAGGTTATCACTAATCGCATAAAAGAAGTAAATTTGCAGTCGGTAGAATACAAAGAGAATTAAAATGACAAGAATAATGCGCTCCTTTTTACTATTTATTTTCGCAGTTTTTCTTCTCGGAGGAATCAGCAGGGCAGGGGAAACAACGGAAAACAAGGAAGGCGAAGCTTCCGGGGTATTTAAGCCTGGGAAATTTGTTATCGAGCATGTTTCAGATGCCTTCGAGTGGCATATTGCTACTTTTGGTGAAACTGAAATCAGTGTTCCACTGCCAATAATTCTGTACAGTTCAGATAAGGGATGGAATGTATTCATGTCATCCAGATTCAATCATAGCAAAGATGCTTATAATGGATTCAGAATTGAAAAGGAAGGGCCTAATGAGGGAAAGATTGTTGAAATAAATGCAGGTGGTGAAGTGGTAGGCTTGCCTATCGATTTGTCCATTACCAAGACTGTAGCAGGTATTTTTGTTAGTGTCATCGTTTTACTTCTTATCTTCCTGAATATTGCAAAAACGGCCAAGCGAAATGTAAATCAGGCGCCAAAGGGAATGCAAAATCTTTTTGAACCGGTTATCCTTTTTGTTCGTGACGATATTGCAAAACCAGCCATCGGAGAAAAGCGCTTCGAAAAATTCATGCCATTCCTGCTGACAGTATTCTTCTTTATTTTGATTAACAATATTTTAGGCCTTGTTCCTATCTTCCCTTTTGGGGCAAATGTTACCGGGAATATCGGGGTTACAATGGTTCTGGCCCTGTTTACTTTCTTTGTGACCACATTTAATACCAACAAACATTACTGGAAAGAAATATACAACCCGGATGTGCCCTGGTGGCTGAAGTTTCCCGTACCCCTGATGCCCATCGTTGAACTTACAGGGGTGATCACAAAGCCATTTGTACTAATGATCCGACTTTTTGCCAATATGCTGGCGGGTCATTTAATTGTGACGGTTTTTGTAAGTCTCATATTCATCTTTGCCGTAAAGTTGGGAGTGGCAGGAGGACTTGGCGTTTCGGTAATATCAGTTTTATTCTCGGTATTTATGTTGCTGCTTGATGTGTTGGTATCTTTCATACAGGCCTATGTATTTACCTTATTATCAGCGCTGTATTTCGGTATGGCATCACCAGATCATCATTAATTTTCATCATATATTAAAATCATTATTATGACTCCATTATTCATCTTTTTAGCAGACACAGCAACTTTAGCTGTCGGACCAATGGGTGCCGCAATAGGTGCAGGCCTGGCCGCAATCGGTGCTGGTATTGGTATTGGCAAGATTGGTGCAAGTGCAATGGAAGCAATTGCCCGTCAACCTGAAGCCGTTGGAGACATCCGTTCAAACATGATCGTTTCCGCAGCTCTGATCGAAGGCGTTGCATTTTTTGCCGTCATCATTTGTGCTTTGGTCGTATTCTTGTAAGAAATTTTGTTTTGTTGCCCGCTCCCGGGGTTGCCGGGAGTTTGGGCTTCGTTTAACTAACAATCACAACTATTATGGGATTTGTAACTCCGGATTACGGTACAATATTTTGGATGCTCATCATCTTCGGGATTGTCTTGTTCATCCTGAAAAAATTTGCCTGGGGTCCGATATTAAAGGCCTTGAAAGATCGTGAGCTTTCCATTGCAGAAGCCTTAAATTCAGCCGAGAAAGCCCGAAAGGATGTTGCCGGGTTAAAAGCCAGTAACGATCAGATTATTGCCGAAGCCCGAAGGGAAAAGGAAATTATCCTGAAAGAAGCACGCGACATCAAGGATAAAATAATAGCCGAAGCTAAAAATTTGGCCAATGTCGAAGGACAGAAGAGTATTGAGTCTGCCAAACAGCAAATCAATGCTGAAAAAGATGCCGCAATTAACGACATCAAGATCCAGGTGGCTGAATTATCGGTAATGATTGCCGAGAAGGTGATCAGGAAACAACTCGAAAATCCAAAGGATCAGGAGAAGCTGATCGAAGTTCTGTTAAAAGATATGAAGTTGAAATAATCGTATGGATCAAAGTAAAATCAATATTCGTTACGCCAAGGCCTTCTTTACGCTGGCCAAGGAAAAGAACCTTACGATCGAACTCCGCAAAGACGCCAATTTAATTGCAAATGTTTGTGATACAAGCAGTGACTTTATGCTGCTGCTCGAAAGTCCTGTGGTTAAAACTTCCAACAAGGCTAAAGCAATCAAGAGTGTTTTCGAAGGCAAAGTGAATCCCTTAATGGTTAAATTTTTGGTCCTTATTACCGAAAACAATCGCGAGAAATATATCCCGGGTATCTTACGGAATCTTGAAGAACTTTATCGTCAGGAAGAAGGTATAAAATCGGTTATTCTGACCAGTGCACAACCTATGGACGAAGATACAGTCCTGCAGATTGGGAAAATCCTTGAAAAGGAGTTCAATGCAAAAGTTGAACTAAGTCAAAAGGTTAATAAAGATTTAATTGGCGGATTCGTTGTTCGGGTGGACGACAATCAATATGATGCCAGTATAGCAACTCAATTAAGAAGAATCAGGGAAAAACTGCTTCAAACAGAATTGAAATAATATAACGACAGAATAAAAAAAAACAGATTAAGATGGCAAATATAAAACCTGCTGAAGTTTCAGAAATACTCCGACAGCAACTCGAAGGCTTTAAAAGTCTGGCTGAATTAGAAGAAGTAGGAACTGTTCTTCAGGTTGGAGATGGTATCGCCCGTATTTACGGCCTTTTAAATGTGGAGTCGAACGAGATGATCGAATTTGACTCGGGCGTTAAAGGGATTGTTTTGAATCTTGAAGAAGATAACGTTGGTGCGGTTATTCTGGGTCTGACCAAAGAAATCAAGGAAGGCGACACCGTAAAACGCTTACGTCGTACTGCCTCGATTGAGGTCGGCGAAGGACTGCTGGGCCGGGTGATCAATACCCTTGGCGAACCCATCGACGGAAAAGGTGTAATTACCGGTGAGAAATTTGTAATGCCATTGGAACGAAAAGCTCCCGGGGTAATCTTTCGTCAGCCGGTGTCTAAACCATTGCAGACCGGTTTAAAAGCCATCGATGCCATGATCCCTATCGGACGTGGACAGCGTGAGTTGATTATTGGTGACCGCCAAACCGGTAAAACTGCCGTAGCCATCGATACGATTATCAATCAACGCGAAAATTTCGAAACCGGTAAACCCGTTTATTGTATCTATGTGGCTATCGGGCAAAAGGGGTCGACAGTAGCCAATCTTGCCAAAAAACTTGAAACTCATGGTGCAATGGCCTATACCGTAATCATTTCGGCTACGGCTTCCGATCCTGCAGCACTTCAGTTCTATGCTCCATATGCCGGTGCATCCATCGGTGAATATTTCAGGGATACGGGCCGCGATGCCTTGATTATATACGATGACCTTTCAAAACAGGCCGTATCCTATCGTGAAGTTTCTTTACTGTTGCGTCGTCCACCGGGCCGTGAAGCTTATCCTGGCGATGTGTTCTATTTGCATTCTCGTCTGCTGGAGCGTGCCGCCCGTATAATTGTTTCAGACGAAATGGCCGCCAAGATGAATGATCTTCCTGAATGCCTGAAAGGCAGAGTGAAAGGAGGCGGATCACTGACTGCCCTTCCGATTATCGAAACACAGGCAGGTGACGTGTCAGCCTATATTCCGACCAACGTAATTTCGATTACCGATGGTCAGATATTCCTTGAATCGAACCTGTTCAACTCCGGAGTTCGTCCCGCCATTAATGTGGGTATTTCGGTTTCACGTGTGGGAGGAAATGCGCAGATCAAAGCCATGAAAAAGATCGCCGGAACCCTGAAGCTCGATCAGGCCCAATTCCGCGAACTGGAGGCCTTTTCGAAGTTCGGGTCTGATCTTGATGCAGCAACCATGCGTGTGCTGAATAAGGGCCGCAAAAACGTCGAAATCCTCAAACAGCAGCAATACGCCCCAATGAAAATTGAGCACCAGGTGGCAATCATCTATTGCGGGGTGAAAGAGCTCCTGCGTGATGTTACTGTTGAAAAAGTAAAAGCATTCGAACGCGATTTTCTTGATCTGATGGAAATGCAGTACCGGGGTGTTCTGGATCAGCTGAGAGACGGAGTATTGACCGACAGCGAAACACAGGTACTTGAAAAGGTGGCTGCTGAGGTAGCTGAAAGATATTCAGAATAATTCGTGCCCGAAAGAAAACCAATGAATTGAAATGGCCAATTTAAAAGAAATACGAACCAGGATAGCGTCTGTAAAAACCACCAGACAGGTTACCAGTGCCATGAAAATGGTATCGGCAGCCAAACTGAAAAAGGCCCAGGATGCTATTTTACAGATTCGTCCCTACGCAGTAAAACTATCTGAATTACTTTCGACCCTGAGCACAGCCCTCGACGATGCGGATAGTTCGGTTTATACAGAGCAGCGAAATCCGGTTAAGGTACTGATTGTCCTTGTAAGTTCAAACCGTGGCCTTTGCGGGGGTTTTAATTCATATGTGACAAAGAATGCCATGTCGCTGGCAAAAACCAAATACGGCAGTCAGCTTAAAGCAGGAAATCTTGATTTCGTGGTTATTGGCAAGCAGGCCGGTAAAATTCTGAATTCTTATCACTTTCCTGTTAGAGGTGATAGAAATTCTCTGTTTGATGATTTGACATTCGATAATGTCTCCGCAGTTACCCAATCGATCATGAATGATTTTGTCTCTGGCAAATACGATCGGGTGGAGCTGGTTTACAACAAATTTATCAATGCCGCTATTCAGGAACAGGTAAGTGAACAGTTGTTGCCCGTCCTGCCTGCCGCTGTAGTTAATACAAAACAAAATATTCCTTTTTACATTTTTGAGCCTTCGCTGGAAGCCATTGTGGAGGAATTAATCCCACGGTCATTGAAGATACAGTTCTTCAAAGCCTTGCTGGACTCGTATGCCGCTGAACATGGCGCCCGTATGACTGCCATGCATAAGGCCACCGACAATGCATCCGAACTGATCGACGAACTGACCCTTACCTTTAACAAGGCACGCCAGGCTGCCATTACCAATGCAATCCTGGAGGTAACCAATGGCTCTGAAGCATTAAACGGATAAAAATCAGAACAAAACTCAACCAAATATTTGTAAACTAATTGTAAAAAATCCCTGACTTGATCGGGGATTTTTTTTTGCCTGACCCGAAAAGACCTGCGTTCTATCAGGCAATCATCTTATCCCGATACGTTGCTTCCCATTACATGCTTTCAAAATGTCTTATTCCGAAAACGGCAACAGTTAAAGTGAATCACCGGAGGATTGGCCCTGTAAGCAAGGAGGTATTTGGTAGGGGTTTGAGTAGGTATTCCTTTGGTTTAAAAGAATAATTCCTGTATCGTATCTGTATTAAAATGACGATTTTAATACAGATATTGATCAATTAGCCATCAAATGATCCGAAGGGAACCCCTGCCAATCCCCTCCCGGGTACCTTTCGTGAAGGTCGAAAGCCGGGTAATTACTTCCATATAGAATATCCGAATGGTTAGAGATTTGGCGTCAGGAGTCAATGTGTATTTTTCTGAAGATTATCTTCAGACTAGGACATAAACTCATTCGAAAGTTAAAGATAAAAATTCCGGTGAGGAAAGTTGTATGTTTCTTAAACACAGACAACCATGAATCCTTTCATGATGAATAAACGTAAATAACCTGAATAAATTTATTGAAATTATATTAGTAATTGTATTTTTCTGATAAAATATTATCGCCATCTTTGTTTTGATTGATAGAAAAAATATTCCCTAATATTCGTAAAATGAAAAAGCTTCCTTATGTGTGTTGGATTTTATTGCTCCTGTTTGTGACAAACGGCTGCAAGATGGATAATCTGGATTTCAGTAAGCTTTCAAAAACAATGAATCTAAAACCACAGGTTGTTGCCCCCGTTGCCAAGGTCAATGTTACCCTTTGGGATTTATTCCAGTCTGCCAATTTGAATAACACGAGCCAGATTAGCAAAGATCCCAATGGCCTGATTTCGATTATGTATAAACAGGATAGCCTATATACGTATAATGTGCGCGATTTCCTGGAATTTCCGACTCAGGAGAGTATATCTTCAGGAAATAAACAGTTGGGCGAAATTTCACCAGGAAATGTTTCAGTCTTTCGCACGATTAGCTTGTCCGATCTGGCGGGCGCTTTGGGAGGAAACCTTACCAATGTTACGCCATTTGACGGTACGACTATTCTTTTCCCGCCACTCTCATTTACGAATCTCTCAGTACCATTTAACATGAACCAGATCGCTGATTTTACATCGGTGACCATAAGCAGTGGAAGTGTAGGCATAAGCCTTGAAAATCAATTGAAAGTGCCGGTGACCGTTGAGGGAAGTTATTTCGACATTACTTACAATAGGGAAATTGCAGGTTTTTCCTTTTCGAATCTGGCGCCCAATCAAATAGCGAATACATCAGTGCCGCTGGCTGGAATGCAACTTTCGAATAATCTGGAATTGCGCCTGAAAACTTTTGAAACACCAGGTTCTGCTACACCAGTAATTATTAATCTGAAAGATTATTTAAAAATTACCTTCGATCTGAAGGACGTAAAAATCTCTGCCGGACGTATGAAAATAGCCTCTCAGGTGATTGGCGGTTTTTCAGGTGATTTTGATTTTTCATTTCCTGATGCATCTTTAAAGGCTTTTTCGTCGGTTCTGAAAAATGGAATTATGACGATTAAAACTACCAATGCCACTAAACTGACCGGGTCTCTCCATTTTATTTTACCTGAAATCAAGAAAGGCGGGGTACCTGTGGAAGCAACCATTCCCATGGATGGGAGCTCAACATCCATCGATCTGTCACAGGCGAACATTAATTTCTCATCCGATCCGGCACAACCCTACAACCGCATTCCATATACCTATTCCCTGCAGGTCAACAGTTCAAATGGATATGTCGACTTTGTCTCTACCGATTACCTCAGGTCGGATATTAACCTGAATAGTATGGCATTTAAGTCCATTACGGGTGATTTTGGCAAACGGGTTATCGACATTACTCCGGGTAATTTTGATCTGAATGTGGATTTACTCCAAAAGATTGATGGCAACTTTAAACTGGTCAATCCGACCATCTCACTGTTTATTCGCAACTCGATTGGAATGCCTGCTGCTGTGAGTATTAACTTAACAGGAACCAACAAGGCAGGAGCAACTGCCTCGTTAAACACACCGGTTTTCACCATCCCTGTTCCGGCAAACCTCAACGCCGGAATTGCGACCAAGACTGTTGTTTTTGATAAACAGAATTCGAACATCGTGAATTTTATAGCCTTACCTCCAACCAAAGCGATTTCGTATAACGGACAGGTTAATTTTAACACCGTTGTTCCGGTTACACTTCAAAATCCCAATTTTCTGGATATGGATGCAACGTTTGGCCTTGATTTGCTGATGCAACTGCCACTTGAACTACAGGTCAGTAACCTTTCGTTTATTGATACAACCGCTATAACGGGTAGTGATTTCAATAAAATTGAAAGTGCTGATTTAATTATAAACGCTCAAAATGGTATTCCACTTGATGTAGCTATTCAGCTTTCCTTTATAGATTCAACCAATATTTCATTTGACATATCAAGAAAATGGAAGGTTATATCGGCAGCAACTGTTGATGCATCGGGAGTGATTACACCAGTAAAGTCGACTCAAACAATAAACCTGGATAAGATGGAGATGGAATTCTTCCGAAGAGCCAAAAATATTGTATTCACCGGAACGGTAAGTGTCCCTGCGGGAGGCACCGGAGTCGCCCCGATGTTATCGGACAGTAAAATAGATTTGAATGTGGTAATTAAGGCAAATACTAACCTGTAAACCGATCTGAAATGAAAAATATATACACAAGAATAATCGTTATTTGCCTGATTTTGATGGTAAAACTATCAACATTGTCAGCCCAGGAGAGTACAACGCTGCAGTTTATGAAAGGGATGCCTCAGTCTGATCTGTTGAATCCGGCATTGCATAACGATTCGAGTAAGGTTGTCATCGGATTGCCTGGCCTGTCAGGATTTTACTTTGATTTCAACAGTGGGTTTGCAATAAACGATTTGATCCATAAGGGAACAGGGATGTTGGCTGATTCGCTGGTGCTCGATATCGATAAATTTCATGGTAAATTATCTTCAACGAATACCGTACAGCAAAGTTTTAGTATGCCTCTTTTCTACCTTGGACTGCAAATTAATAAGTCATTTTACAGCTTTGGAATTACCGAAAAGGAGGTATCCCAGTTTACGTTCGATAAAAGCATTGTCACATTTTTAAAGGATGGGAATGCACCCTACCTGGGACAGAATTTTGATCTTGGAAGCCTGAAAATGAATGCCTTTCATTACAGGGAATATGCATTCGGTTATTCCAGGGAAGTGATAAAGAATAAATTAACCGTCGGGGCTAAAGTGAAAGCACTATATGGGAAATTTGCCCTTCAGACTGAGCGTATGAATATGAAAGTTGAAACCGCAGCTGATGGTTCTTCATTGAATTTACGCTCGGATATGAAAATTAATATGTCGCTGCCTGCCACCCTTGAATATGACTCGCTTGGCTATTTGTCAGGGATAAATTCCGATAAATTAACGCTACTTGATTACATGATGCAAAAAGGAAATTTCGGAATGGCATTCGATCTTGGCGGAGTTTACCAGCTTACCTCAAAGATTACACTCTCTGCAAGTATTGTTGATATCGGCAGTATATCATTCAAAAAAGATGTTAACAGTATGACTAAGATATCGGATTACACATGGACTGGAATTGACTTTTCCAATTCAATTGACAGCATCAACAACCCAAATTATATTTCTCCTTCCAAATTAGTCAGTCAGGAAACTGATAAAATGAAACATTCCTTTTTGCCCAGGCAAAGTGAGGTCAAATCAGATCCATTTAAGGTAAATATACCCATAAAGTATAATATTGGCGGCACTTATAAAATAAGCGATAAGTTCAATGTTGGCCTGCTTGATAGATTGTATAAATACGGAAGCATAAGCAGAAACACCATGACTTTGTCGGGCAATGCTTATTTTGGAGATACCTTCAGTCTGACAGGAAGTTATACCATGGCTGGCAATACCTATAATAACCTTGGACTTGGTCTCGCAATCAAGGAGGGGTTTATGCAACTTT
>Ga0302286_10001265_pt1 | contig 19086 bp, 12 predicted proteins | sample III_Fen_E2_3_FD_198765 | JGI IMG/M metagenome (GOLD analysis project Ga0302286, IMG submission 198765) | Peat permafrost microbial communities from Stordalen Mire near Abisko, Sweden - III_Fen_E2_3 | ecosystem: Environmental > Terrestrial > Soil > Wetlands > Permafrost | place: Sweden: Abisko...
CGTGTATAGTAAGCAGGGAAGGTAAAATATACCTACGCCAAAATCTATGCTTTTTTCTGTTACAACTACGGGATTAAGAGATGGCATTCGATCTGCCACCAAAATACTAAATATATACCCCCTTTAGGACAGTGTGCAAAGGAGAAAAGTCTATGAAACTGGTGTTGCTACGCCACGGGGAAAGTGAATGGAATCTTGAAAACCGGTTTACAGGCTGGACAGATGTGGAACTCTCTGACAACGGCAGAAAAGAAGCTGCTGAAGCAGGGCGATTGATGCATGACGCAGGTCTGGACTTCGATACTTGCTTCACTTCCTATTTAAAACGCGCCATCCATACGTTGAACCTTGCGCTGGAAGTGATGGATCGTGAGTGGTTACCTGTCGAAAAAAGTTGGAAGCTAAATGAGCGTCATTACGGTGCCTTGCAGGGATTGAACAAAGCCGAAACAGCCGCCAAATTTGGCGAGGAGCAAGTACACGTCTGGCGGTGTTCCTTCGATGTTCCCCCGCCCGCGCTGGATGCATCCGATGAACGCAACCCTGCGACTTTGGCAGCTTATCGTGGCGTCCCTGCAACTGAACTGCCTCTGGCGGAAAGCCTTAAGGATACCATTGACCGTGTGATTCCTTATTATCATCAGGTGATTTGGCCGCGTATCATTGCCGGTGAGCGTATTCTGATTGCTGCGCATGGCAACTCGCTACGCGCGCTCATGATGGTGCTTGAAAACCTGTCTCCGGAGCAGATTATGGATGTCAACCTGCCTACTGGTATCCCGCGAGTATATGACCTGTCAGGGGATGGCACCGTGCTTCATCAAGCGTATTTGGGGAATGCCGATGCTGTTGCACAGAAGATGCAAAAGGTTGCCAATCAGGGGAAGGCAAATCAATAAACAGCACATATAGCACATGATGGAAATTGAGATCGAATTTATGTTATCTTGTTGTTGGAATCAAACAACATAAACAAAAGAATGTACTATCTAGAGTCGCGTAAAGGATATCCTGCACGACTCTATATCTAAACTTCATTTCGGTAGGTTATCATTCCGACAGAAAGAGAACCGTCATCACCTGAGCATGCCTGTAATCCCAACGGACCACCAAAATGGTCGCTTCTCACATCGCAGTATGAGAAATCATTATTATTCAACTGTACCCTTTCACAATCCGTCAGGTTCCTTGCCTTTGTCAGTGCTCGCCCAAAAATCATGCCACGGCGCACTTGAGGGCAACGAGGCGAAATCCTCCCTGCCATACACAGCCTGTACTTTGCCATCACGCACGCGAATCAAACGATCCGCCAATGAGAGCGAATCAGCCAGATTTACCGCAAGGATGAGCACCGATATCCCCTTTTCCAAAAGACGCTCCATCAGCGTCCAAATCTGCATGCGCTGCTCCACATCCGCGCTCATAAAAGGCTGCACACACACCGCCACCTTCGGGCGTTGCAGCAATACGCGGGTATATACCAGATCGTACTTTTCCGGCTTGGTTAGCGCTTCAATCGGCTGGTCAAATACTTTTGACCCCAACATCGTCTCAAATTCATGGCGCACACTTGCGCGCGGAGCCGAGCGCCGCCAGATGTTAGGCAGGCGGTGATCCAGCGTAAAACAAAGATTATCCATGTAGGTGAGTTCAGGAAAGAGCATCGTTTGTGTCGGTTGCTGCTGGATAACGGCTATCTCACGGCTTCGAGAAGGTTTCAGCACTTTTCCGCCTACGCGAAGTTCGCCTCCTGTTGTTTGTCTGCCCCCGCTGAACAATGCAATCAGATCGTTGACAATATGGTTGTTCAAGTCTTGCAACACCACACACTCACCCTGCGCCAGCGATAGTTCCAAAGAGTGTATATGCCCAAAGGTTAGTCCTTTCATTTCCATCGCAGGTATTGTGTCTGAACCGGAAGGCCTGGGACGTTCTTTATACCGCACAAGCTGCGTATATGCCTCTACGCCAAAACACCGCAGTGTTTCCGGAGGTGTATCCGCTGTGGAAACCACCTTGGCAATCTGCCCGTTGACCATGATAGCCGCACGCGTGCAAATCTGCCTCGCTTCCTCATAATGGCGGCTCACATATAAAAATGAAAACCCTTTTGCCGCATAATGCCGGAGTATCTGTTGCAAGCTCTCCAACCGGGTGTCGCTGATGACACTGGCGGGTTCCATCAACACAATCAAACGGCAACCTGCCACCACTGCCTTAACCAATTCAGTAATGAAGCGCGGAAAAGCGGAAAGTTCTCGCGCGCAACTGTCCGCAAAAAGATTCACGCCTGTCTCTTTTAAAAAGGGTTCCAGTTGACGGTTGAGCACCTTTCGGTTGATGATGCGTTTTTTAAAACCTTGCCTCAACACAAAAACGTTATCCGCGACAGTCAAATCATCCGCAAGGCCGCTTCGGCTTTCGATAATACCAATACGGTTAAAACTGCCATCCGATTTCTGCCAATGGTTAATCAGCTTTCCACGATAATATACATACCCATAGTGAAGGGGCAGGTTTTGTCTAAGGAGCCGGATTAAAGCCGCCATCCCTGTATCATTGATAGGGATTAATCCCACAATCTCCCCAGCGTCTATGTCCAGGCAGAAATGGTTGAGCTCCGTAACCCCTTGTTCCTGGTAGGTGATGCGATCCATGCGAAGTACTTCCTCTTTCATGAAAGCACCTCGTTTGCAAGCATTTCACGGTTGCTTGTGATAATTGGCAATGTGATTTGCACATCCGTACCCGCCATAGGAATCGAAAATACGTGCAGCCCGAATTCCTCACCAAACAGCAGGTGGATACGGTTATTCACGTTCACCAGCGCCACGCCGCCGGTGTGCTCCTCTTTATCTTCCTGAAAGGCGCGGCCGCTTTTATCAAGCCGCTCATTCAGCTGAGCCAGTGCGAATTCATCCATGCCTACGCCATCATCCGATACGAGAATGGTCAGCAACTTTTCCGTACGTTCCAATTGCACGGTTAACATACCTGCACCGATTTTAAACTCCGTGCCATGGATGATTCCGTTTTCGAGTATGGGTTGCAATGTCAGTTTTGGGATTCGGCAGCGATAAATTTCTTCTTTATCTTCCGGTGCGCATTCAATACTCAGTTTGAGTCTTGGCCCAAAGCGGTATTGCTGGATGCTGAAATAGGTTTCGCAATTTTGCAATTCTTCTTCTACTGTCACCAGATTTTCCACCTTGCTGATGGTATAGCGGAAAAACACAGCAAGCGCTTCGGTCATATCCGCGACACTGTTGAGCCCTGCCACCAGTGCCTCGCTACGGATACTTTCCAACGTATTATATAAAAAATGAGGGTTAATCTGGTTTTGCAGCGCACGGTATTGTGCCTGTCGTTTACTGAGCTTCAACAGTCGGTTTGCATTCAGCTCTTCCTTCACATACAGTGTCAGACGCTCGTTTACAGGGCTCAGGCTCACGCCGCTGTTGTCAAGGCTGGTGAGAGAATAGCCCTCCAAAAACAAGCTGATCATGCGCTCGGTACGTTGATAAGGTCGAATCACCCACAAATAAAACGCGAAACACAGTCCTATCTCCAACACCAGCGTAATGCTCATGATCATCGGCCAGGCACCTTGCCGGGTAGCCAGCACACAGCTTGCGACGAGCAACAGCACCAGCACAGCCTGCACAGCCGCCAGTCCGAACACCAAATGGCTGAGGTAGCGGAATTTCATCTTCATGGCGAGCCCTCCTTAGCCATACAGCTTGCGGTATTCGCCTGGCGTTACCCCGGTTTCTGACTTGAAGGTGTGCGTAAAGTGCTTGATATCGCCATAGCCAACGCTTTTGCAGATTTCAGCAACTGATTGATTGGTATCGCGCAACAGCGAACGGGCTTCATCCATTCGCACTCGGGTCAGGTATTTGGTAAAGCCTTCTCCGGTTTCCTTTTTAAAAAGAGTGCTGAAATAATTCACACTGAATCCAATGGCAGCACTGACTTCTTCAAGTGTGATGGGTTGTGCGAAGTTTTTACGAATATAGAGCTTAGCATTGCGGATTGGCTGCGTGTCGCGGTCTCGAAGCCGCTGTTCTGCTGAAGCAATCTGCTCACGTTGCAGGCATTTCAGACAGTCAAACAGCTCCACCGATGTGCTGCACTGAGCGCATCTCCGATTGAACGCCATCAGAATATCTTCGCTGTGATCTGCGCTCAGGCGGGTCACAAACATCAGTCCGGCCATTCGAACAAGTGCGAGCAGTTCCCAACCACGAGCATCAGGTACCGTAATCGCTTCACTCAGTATATCGGCTGCCGCATCCGCTTCGGCTATATTCATAACATCGATGGCATGCGTTGCAGCAACCGTATAGCGTGATTGAAAGTCCATTTCCAGCAAACCTGATCTGCATACTTCGCCTTCCAGCAGTTGCCCAGTTCCTTCGGTAAGGCGTTCCATCAGCAGGTTTTGTACTTTGGGCAGTGATGCAGTCAACTCATCCGTTGTCTGGCACGGTGCACCCAAGGCCATTGAGAATTCGATCGCTCCAAACAAACCTTTTTCCGCAACCAATCGATTCAAGCCATTTCTCAGTTGGGACCGGAGTATTTCCTGCTTTTCATGTAGATAGTTACAGGTGGCTACCATGGTTGCCTCTGTAAAATTCACAACAGCATCCGCACAAACATCAGTCAGGATGGGCAGGAAGATATCCTGCGTTTTTTCTCGTACAATCGCAAGAGACGGTTCGCTGAATCGCTCGGGATCAAAATCCATTTTCAGCAGTATTAGCTGATATACATCCGCAGTTGCCTTGAAATGATAGATGTGCTCCAATGCCTGCCCATTTGATGCCTCCATCTTTCCGGCCAGCAAATCTATAACGAGCTTCTGCCGCAGCTGTTGGCGATCATCATCGCGGCTTTCCCGCAAGGTTTCAATATCTGTTTCCTTGCGCAGACGTGCTCGACAGCGTTCGACCATCTTCTCCAGCGAATGGTTTAGCGCGCCACGGTTGATGGGTTTAAGCAAGTACTCCCCCACGCCAAAACGGATGGCTGTCTGCGCGTAATCAAACTGTGCATAACCGCTGATCACGATCACTTCCAGTTCCGGTATCAGCTTGTGCGCATCTTCCACCACCTTGAGACCGTCACAACCGGGCATACGGATATCGGTAATCAGGATATCCGGTGAAAGTGAACGTACTAATTCCAGTGCATCCGGTCCGTTCTGTGCGGTACCGACCACCTCCAGCCCAAGACGTTGCCACTCACCCAGCGCTAAAATCAATTGGCAAATTCGTTCTTCGTCATCCGCAATCGCGACGCGCAGCATGCAGTTTCCTCCCTGCTCCGTAGTGATCGATAGGCCCCATCCCCATCGACAGTGGCGATTTCCATTCTTGTTGTACCCATAGGAGCGTGCAGCGGCCTTTGGCGGTATCTCCGCTTCATCGCAAAAAGCAAAACATGAAAGTACTCGTTGGGCACAAACGTCTAAACTTGATCTCAGTATAGCACAAGTTACAAACACCCGCCATGCAAAAAGGGCGTCGACCCATGCAGGTCGACGCCCCGTCAGGTTCTAGGTTATTTGATGGTATCCTTGGTGAGCACGCTAACGCCGGTATCGGTCACAGCGCCGCCAAGCGTCTGGCCTTCGAGTGCCTGCACACAGGCCTCAACGCCCTTGGCACCCATTACGTCGGGATTCTGCGCCATGGTGGCCAGCAGGTAACCATCTTTGATCAGGCCAAGGATTGCATCGGACTTGTCGAAGCCAACGCCGATAACAGCCTTGCCGGAAGCCTTGATGGCATTGCCGGTGCCGGTGGTAGAGCCTTCGTTAGCACCGAAAATGCCAACCACGCCCTGGGTGATGTAGTTCTCAGCGATGGTCTGGCTCTTGGCTGCGTCGCCTTCGCCATACTGTGTTTCGAGGATGGTGAACTTGCTGCCGTCAAAAGCAGAACGGAAGCCAGCTTCGCGCTTCACGGTGGAGTCGGTAGCGGCATTCACGTTCACGATGCCAATGGAACCTTCGGTGACGCCAGCGGCGGTCAACGCGGCCAACATGGTCTCGCCAGCGGTCTTGCCAGCAGCCTGGTTGTCAGTAGAGAAGGTAGCTTCGGCAGGCAAATTCGCGGGGCTGTCCACATAGACTACCTTCACACCGGCAGCCTGTGCTTCTTTCAGCGCGGAAGAGATAGCATCGGGGCCATTAGCCGCGACCATGATCGCATTATAGCCACCGGCGACGGCATTGTTGACGCACTCGATCTGCTGTGCATCATCCTTGGTGTTGGGAGACATGAAGGTAACTTCAACGCCGAGCTCGGTGGCTTTCGCCTGCGCGCCTTCGTTGAGTTTTACCCAGTGCTGGTCAATGGAGTCCATGGTAATCAGGGCGATCTTCCAAGCTTTGGTGGCCTTCACGGTCTCGGCGGACGCTGCGAACGCGCTCAGGCAGAGGCAGAGAACACAGAGAATGGCAAGTAACTTTTTCATGGTTTTCCCTCCTGAAATTATTTATCTATAGACGGCTTCTCGGCCGTTTATAAATTCATTTTGAGCGCTTACGTGTGCCGCGGCGAACAATCACGTCAAGCAGTACCGAGAACACGACGATCACGCCGATGACAATACGTTGCAAACCTACCTGTGCGCCGATCATGTTCAAGCCGTTTTCCAGCGTCTGCCATACGGCGGCACCTGCAAAGGTACCCAGCAGCAATCCCGTGCCACCCAATGGGGAGATACCGCCGATAACGCCTGCGGCAACTGCGTACATTTCGTACATGTTGCCAGCTTCCATATTGCCCATACTGGCCTGAGCGCAAAGGATGAGACCAACCACAAACGCGCAGAACGCGGATACCATGTATGCCTTGGTTGTGGTTACAAATACGCTGACACCGGATAGCTTGGCTGCATCCACATTGGAGCCAATCGCATAGATATGGCGACCCGTTCGGGTCTTGGACAGGAGGAAGAAGAAGACAATAAACACCGCGACAGCAACCAGAAAGGTGTTATATACACCAAGCGTTTTACCGTAGTATAGAAAGTTTTGAAAGCTATCACCTGCTTGCGCGCCAATACCGGAGGCAATGGCGTCCGTGTTGCGGTTGCCGTTAATCATGTAGCCAACACCGCGCGCCACAAACATAGTGCCCAGCGTTGCAATGAAAGGCGGCAGTTGCGCCTTGCCGACCAGCAGGCCATTGATAAGTCCGATCACAAGACAGCAGGCCAGTGCAATCATCGCTGCAACCAACGGGTTAACGCCGTGTGTCATCAGGGTTGCGGAGATCATGGCGCTCATGCCTACGACGGAACCAATGGAAAGATCAATGTTACCGGTAATGAGCAGGTAGCTTTGTCCGATACCGATAATCAGGTATTTGCTCATGGAGCGCAACAAGTTTTGGATGTTGGCAGCAGAAAATACATTGGCGTTACTCAGGCCGAAAACGACATAGATCACAATCAACGCCGCGAAGGCGATCATCGCCGACGCCATGCCGCGAATGGCGAAAAAGCGGCGTACAGGGTTCAATCGTTTGGTTTGCATGCGGGTATCCTCCTCATTCGTTCGCGGCAGCGACTTTCTTTTCAAAGCTCGTAGCCAGTGTTAATATCTTTTCCTGTGTCGCTTCCCCGGCGCTCAGTTCGCCGGTGATCCTGCCGTCGCACATCACGATAATTCTATCTGCGATACCCATAACTTCAGGCATTTCAGAAGAGACGAACATCACCGCGATCCCCTGCTGCTTTAGCTTGTTCATCAGGTGATAGATTTCCACTTTGGCAGCCACATCAATACCGCGGGTTGGCTCATCAAACATCACCACGCGGGAGTTACGCGCCAGCCATTTGGCGACAACCACTTTCTGCTGGTTACCACCGGATAGTGTAGCCGCTTCTTTTTCTATGGAGGTGGTTTTAATCATGAGGTTCTCAACGGCGTGCTCACACATTTCTGTTTCGCGGCCACGTTGCACAACGCCCAATCCGTTGCAAAGCATATCAAGGTTTGGCAATGCGATGTTATGCCGCAGTGAAAGCTTCGTGCACAGACCGTCTTTTTTCCGGTCTTCCGGTGCAAGCACAATTCCAGCACCGATCGCATCCGCAACTTTATGGATATGGATCGGCTTGCCGTCCAGTAAGATTTCTCCGCTTTCTTTTGGGTCGACTCCGAAGATGGCGCGCGTGGTCTCCGTACGCCCCGCTCCCATCAACCCCGCGAAACCGACGATTTCCCCCTCATTCAGTTCAAAGCTGATATCCCGTACCATGCGGCCCGCATTCAAATGCTTTACTTCGAAAATGCGCTTGCCCTTTTCACAGTTCACGCGCGGGAACTTTTCCTTGATCTCACGCCCCACCATATGGGCGATGATTTCGTTCATGCTTGTATCTTTATAATTCGTACAAGTGATATACTGACCGTCTCGCATGATGGTAACCCGGTCAACAATATATTGCAGTTCTTCCAACCTGTGAGAGATATATACGATGCCGCATCCCTTGGCTTTAAGTTCACGGATGATGCGGAAAAGATCGTCAATCTCGCGGGAGGTAAGCGAAGAAGTCGGTTCATCCATAATGAGCACGCGGGCATTGGTCGAGAGTGCTTTTGCGATTTCAACCATCTGTTGCTTGGAAACCGGCAGTTCCCCCACCACTTTTTTGGGGTCCATATCGATTTTCAGCTCATTGAGAATTTTACGAGCCTCATCCTCCATTTCACGGTTTGAAAGGGTGCCCAACTTAGTTTTTTCCCGTCCGAGAAACATGTTTTCTGCTACGGAAAGGTGGCGGCACATGTTCAGCTCCTGATGGATAATTGCCACTCCCAGCTCCTGCGCAAGCCTCGGGGTAAGATCGCCCTGTTCCTGTCCGAAAATCTCCATCCGGCCGGAATCACGCGTATATACCCCGCTAAGTATTTTCATCAGCGTACTTTTACCCGCGCCATTTTCACCCAATAACGCCATCACTTCGCCGGACCGCAGCTCAAAATGCACATCGTCCAGTGCTTTCACTCCCGGAAAGCTTTTGTAAATGTGCTCCATGGTCACGATTACATCGCCCATCAGCGTAGATCACCGTCTTTCCATTTCCCTTTGCTGAAACAAGTATAGCATTGACCGCGTTTCTGTAAAGGGGCGGAGAATTCCGAAACTGGGGGGCAAACTTCCTGTATTTTATGGTTTCCATATTACCACTTTCGATTGTTTTGATGAAAATCAATCGGGTTATGACTTGATTCATCCCTGAATTTACATCTTCTGATCTTGGGTTCACTCATGTTCAAATAGCAACAGTTTCAATCGATATACATCGATTAACCCGTTAAGCCTAACCATGTTTTTTACAAATTTGGATTGTTGGATTCCCAATTTATACTAGGGATATGTAAACATAAAAGGGAGGCTCAACGAGCCCCCCTGCCGTAGGTCAGTTACAGTAATTCGAGTATGAACGAGAACCACAGCGGCTGATCCGCATGTAAGCGGTAATGTGGGAGTACCGGCGCACCCCAACTATTATCCCCGCCAACTCCATATCGCGCCATAGCCACATCCAGAAAGGTGTAGGCAATTTTAGGCAGATTCTGCTGATGGAGTGCCGATGCAAGCTCTGCCTGACTATAAGGCAACGCTGAAATCTCTAGTGGTTTGCCTTCCATATGTACGCGCAGGCCGTGCCCGTGCCCATCGGTAAGCTCCAGCCAGCGCACACCGCTGTGATTGCCACAGGATTGCGGCTTTAAATAGGGCGTAAGGGTTTGCTCTACCGTTGTTTCGTAGATTCCAAGTATTGCACCTTCCCTGCGGTCAATCCCGTTTTCTTCCGGCCCAAGGCCATAGTATCGCAAATGATGCAATGCACGCGGCAGGCGCAAGTTCAAGCCGAACGAGGGCAGATCGGGCAGCTTTGAACCACCGGGGAAAGAGACTTCCACACGCACCTGATGGGCGGTAAGAACATCGTAGATGGTATCTACATAGGCGTCGGTGAGTGATTCAAGCTTATATCGATACGCCACCCGCAGATGACCGTCTTTTGTTTGGACATCTGTACATTCCCCAAGGGAAAGCTCGCTGAAAGCAAACCACAGCGCAGTGTCCTGTGTAAAACCATTTCCGTTATCATTATCCGTTGGTGCACGATACAAACTCAGACGCGGCGCATCGTTGAGCATCGCAGGCTCTCCCCGTCGACGAAGGGATACCAACCCACCTTCCGACAAGCTGAACAAGGCCTCGCAACCATCCGCAAAAGCACCGACATTCACGTCACCGATCGCGATTTCATATCCCGCAGCCTTCTCGTTGATTTCACCCGAAGATATATTTGCTATCACCGCTTGTCCATGCATGCAGGCATAGCCATCCTCTGCCCAGAGTGTCGCGGTTTTCAACCGCAGCACGCAAAGGAGGGAATATTCGCCTGGCACTATCAACTCCGGCAACGCCAACACAAAGGTACGGCACTCCCCCGGAGGCACGGCCACATCGTTAAGCACACCGCTGATAAGCTCTTCGCCATCGCGTGCAAGGCTCCATGTGAGCCGATAACTACTAAGGTCATCGAACAAATGCCGGTTATCAAGCGTCACGCCCTTCGCATCAGGCAATACCCGCACATTCTGATACAGGTACTTCACTTCCTGAAGTTTAGGGGTTAAGGTACGGTCGGCAAAAACCAGTCCGTCCCCACAGAAATTCCGATCGTTTGGCTGATCGGAAAAATCTCCGCCATAAGCCAACCCACGTTCTCCACCAGGAAGAATGGTTTCAATGGCCTGATCGATCCAATCCCAGATAAAGCCACCTTGATACTGTTGATAGCGGTCTTCCAGTGCCAGATAATCCCTTAACCCTCCACAGCTGTTACCCATGGCGTGGCTGTATTCGCAAAGTATAAATGGCTTGTCCGTATGGGCGTCCAACCATGCGGCAATCTCCGTGACTGGCGGGTACATTCGGCTTTCCACATCACTGGTGGCATGGTAGCGGCGATCATAATAAACGCCTTCGTAATGTACAGGTCGGTTGGGATCACGGCGGTGGTAGTATTCTGACATCTCGAAGATATCCTTGCCGCCATAACTCTCGTTACCACAGCTCCAAATCAATACAGAAGGATGATTTTTATCCCGTTCCAACAATGACTGTGCCCTGTCCACGCATGCGGCAAGCCATTCCACTTGGTCGTTCGGCAGGGAATGATCGGTATCAACCCGCCCCATCTTCATCCATGTGCCGTGTGTTTCCAAGTTAGCTTCGTCAATCAGGTAGATGCCATAGCGGTCGCACAGGCGATACCACAAGCTTTGATTAGGATAATGGCTGGTACGTACCGCATTGATGTTGTTTTGTTTGAGGGTTTGAATATCCCAGAGCATCTCACCCTCACCGATGGCTCGTCCACTGCGGTGTCCAAATTCATGTCGATTAACTCCGTGCAACAGAATGCGCTTGCCATTCAACAACATTAGCCCATCTCGGATAACAAAGCTGCGAAAACCGACCTCAGTCTGCGCAACCTCAACGATGTTCTGTTGTTCATCCATCAAAGTCAAACGAAGTGTATAGAGGTTTGGTTGTTCGGCACTCCACAACCGCACGTCAGGGATTAAGCGTGAGAAGTTGAGAGAAGCCTTTGCCGGTTGCGAAAATTGATCGATCACAACCCCGGAGATATCCAGTAATTCCGCAGAAAGGGTCACGCACTGGCTAAACAACCTCAGCTTCACCTCGGCAGATAGCCGAGCACTTTGCATGTTTTCCTCCGGTTTGGCAGTCACAAACACATCTTCCACATGGGCAATGGGAATTGCCTGTAACTCCACACTTCGGAAAATACCGGAAAAACGCCAAAAGTCCTGATCTTCGAGCCACGAACCAGAGCAGAACCGAAACACCTCGATCGCGAGCTTATTCTCCCCCTCGCAAAGCGATTCAGTGATATCAAAGCGTGATGGGGTAAAGCTATCCTCCACATATCCATGCAGCACACCATTAACCCACACAAAGCAAGCGCTTTCCACGCCGTGCAACACCAGATGTACGCGGTGGTTCATCCAGCCATCTGGTCGGTTAAAGCGCGTCACATAGCTGCCCACAGGATGAAATCGCCGAGGAATATTTGGCGGCAAAATCTGTTCATGTCCATCCCACGGGTACTGCGTGTTCACATACTGCGGCTTGCCCCAGCCCTGCATCTGGATATGGCCAGGCACATGAATATCGCTCCATCCGGAATGATCAAAATCAATCTGTTCAAAACCCACCGGACGGGCGCCGATGGTTTCAGAATAAGCAAATTTCCATGTGCCATCGAGGTTTTTACGCAGGCTGCTGTGTCCGCCCTGTGCTTCGTTCAGCGAGGCAAATGTATCATGATCCGATACGGCAGGCAACCTTCCCAAGGCAAAAACCTGCGGATCCGTCAAGTAAGAAAGGTCATAGCGGATATTTTCCATGCTTTGCTCCTTTATGCCCAACGGCATATCATCTTATCTATATTGCTTGTGAAAAACTTTGGAGCGCATCAAAATATGCGGCAGTCGCCCTTCCCGGATGCAATCGCAATATCAGCTTACCACAAGACAAACCGGTTCTATTAACCCGGCGCGGCGGTCAACGGTGTCATTTTTCACGATCAATGATAACAGCACTTCGTCACAGAGCGTTACCGGCAGTTCAACTTCTACCCGATTCTTGATGAAGCATTCCTGTCGGATGAGCAACCGGCCATTGGCATAGACTTCCACCGTACCCTGTACTGCATTGAGCACCAGAAAACGTCCGCGCATAGAAGGGCCGACATCCGCTTTTGTACGGTAAATCGCATACATGCCCGCATGTCCATCAAACAGCGACTGCGTGGTCCCAACAAAGATGATCGGTTCCATACTATTCATGTCATTTGCACTTACCTCAGCGTGAATATCAGGCTTGTCTAAAATCGCTGTATGGCTCATCCGCCAACCCGTGAGCACCCGAACATCAGCAAGAGGCACATCGACAGGATACAGGCGGTTGCCAACGGGCAGCATAATGCTCACATCGGCGAAGCGTTCACCGGAAACGATCACCTGAACCTCCATCGCATCCCCCGATACTCCTACCAATGCCTGTGCGCGGCCATTGAATAGTTTCACCGTGGAGTCACTGTCTGAATCATGGTTATTCGGATCGCCATTACCAACACCCAGCAGGTTGCCGCCCTCAACGGTGATGGTGAGCCGTGTGGATTCCTTTGGACAGAACACGCCAGCTTCATCCTCACAGGAGAGATTGATGACTGCTATTGAATCGGTATCACGGTATAGAATAGGCATCGGTGTGTCAATCCGCAAGCGCCGTGCGGCGCCCGCGGTATGTACCACGTCCTCCACAACTGGTTGCCCACCACGGTACCCGATTGCTTTCAGCTCTCCCGGCTCGAATTTCGTCTGCCAGGTAAGCTGTTTTACCATTTCATTGCATTGCCTTCCCAACGACCTGCCATTGATGAATACCTCCGCTTCATCACAGTTGGTGTAGGTCATCACCTGCACCTGTGAATCGCGCCGATGGTTCCAGTGCGGCAACACATGAATTGTTGGTTCACATGTCCAATACGCACGGTAAAGGTAATAGGTATCCTTGGGAAAACCGCACGCATCCATCACGCCAAAATGGCTGCTGACGCTCGGCCACTCATAGGGAGTTGGTTCACCGCGATAATCAAAGCCCGTCCACACAAACAAGCCCATCATGAACGGGCGGGAGAGCACGGCGTTATTTGCCTCATGCACGGTTTCCCCCCAATCGGCGCAGGCTTCGTCATAATTGCTGAATACCTGCGCCTGTTCATCACTTTCCACGCAACCGCGAGTGGAAAACGCGGATACCGTTTCACTCGAAAGCACCGGTTGTTGAGGAAACAGCTCATGGAAACGATCAAAACTATCCAGAAAGTAATTGATCCCCGTCACATCCAACGCTGTCGCTGCGCCATCCGGTTCGAACATACCGCCATTGAGCGCACCAATGCAAGGGCGTGTATCATCCAACTTACGCAACTCGGCTCGCTGACGCTGCGCCAGTCGCCTGCCTTTGGGCGTACCCTGCATGGGTTCCTCATTAAAAAGCGAATAAAGGATGACACAAGGGTGGTTGCGGTCGCGTCGTACCATAGCGCACAAGAGTGAGAGCGCATCCTCTGATGTGGAAAAACAACGGTTTTCATCAATCACAAGCACGCCCAGTTCATCGCAAACCTCCAAAAGTTCTCTGGGCGGAGGGTTATGGGAACAACGGTAGGCATTGCATCCCATCCCTTTGAGCAGCGTAACCCGATAGCGCCATAAATCCTTGGGTATGGCAGCGCCGATTCCCGCATGATCCTGATGATTGCATACGCCAAACAGCTTGAGCGGACGTCCGTTTAAAAAAAAGCCATGAGTAGGATCAAATATTGTTTCCCGAAGCCCAAAGGGAGTCAGGGTAGAATCACAACCCGCCGGAGATTGAATCTCCGTTTGCAGTGTATACAGGTTTGGTGTATCGATATCCCATAGTATTGGTGAATCAATCTCTACTGCCGCGCTTACGACTGCGGTCGAAAATGCATCTGCTTTTACAGGCAGTCGAAGTTGGGCTATCATCTTGTCACTGGGGGCTGTGATGGTCGCCATCACCATGCCCGCAAGGCAAGCATTTCCGGCATTTTCGATAGTCCATTCCAAAGTAACGCACCAGCGGTCACCTACTTTTTTCGGTCTCGCCCATACGCCGTCGTTTTTCAAATGCAGTTTGGGATGCTTGAACAGCCAAACGTGCCGGTTGATACCGCAACCCTCGTACCACCAACCTTCCCATACGGATTTATCCACGCGCACAGCCACAACGTTCGGTGTTACGCCATAGTTTGCGATATCTGTAAGCCGAAGTGCAAACCCATTATAACAGCTTTCGTTATGCTTCAGCTTTGCTCCATTTACAAATACATCGGAAATGCCGGAAATACCATCAAACGCGAGCATGATGTCCCCATCCGCATCCGTTGAATCCAGCAGGAAAGTACGCCTGTACCAGCCAACCCCTGTACGTTGGTAACCATGGCTGACAATGCCAGTCATATCAAAGGGTTCTGTGTGTTGCCAATCATGCGGGAGTGTAACAGGTTGCCAGTCGGCATCATTAAAATTCAGCAGTGCCGGCCCCTGTGCCCCATCACCCTTTGCATAAGAATATACCGTATCATGCGTCACAAACCGGGGCAGTACGCTCTGTGGTGATTGGGTAAACCGCCAGCCACGGTCCAAGCACAGTTGTTGACTATCCATGGCAATCTCCTGTCATGAAGGAATCGGGGCAGAACTGAAAGCATAACCCGATTCCATTGATTTTGTCAATATTTCCATTGATCCCTTGTTCCTTATCCCTTCACAGCGCCTGCGATGCCCTCTGTAAAGCTCTTTTGCAACAAGAAGAAGATAATCACGGTAGGGAGTGTACTTAAGAGAACGGCCAACATCAGCATACCGTAATCTGTCACATAACCCGCTATTAAGTTGGCGGTGAGCATGGGCATGGTAATGGAATCGTTCGTCTGCATGATTACCTTCGGCCACAAATAGTTGTTCCACGCGTTCATAAACGTAATGGTCATTGCCGCGGCATAGGTAGCCCGCATGGTGGGGAAAAACATTTTGAGAAAGATCTGCATTTCATTGAGGCCGTCAATACGAGCCGCTTCAATAATGTCATGTGGGAAAGAGCGTGCGCTCTGGCGGAACATCATAATCAGAAATGGCGTGGATACCGAGGGGAGCACAAATCCGATCGCTGTATTCAAAAGTCCCATTTTACCCATCATCTGAAACAGGGGAACCATCGTTGCCGCGAGGGGAACCATCATTGCCAGCAAAAGGATGCTCATCAGGCGATCTTTGTTACGAGTGTGGTAAATCTCAAAGCCATAACCTGCAAGCGAGCAAATGACAAGGGAAAGCAGCGTTTGGCTCAACGAATACAACAGCGAGTTTTTCATCGCACCCCCAACATTCTGGTTGGCGATCAGGTTATTATAATTATCCAGCAGATGCGGTCCGGGTAGCAGCGTACCGCTCAGCACCGTCTGACTGTTGTTGGTGGCAGAAACCGCCATCCAAAACAACGGAAAAACCGAAAAAAACGCGACGATGGTTAAAAACACATAGATCAGGATTACCAGTCCCCTGTTTCTCATCGTTTGTCACCCACCCTCATCTGCACCAGCGCAAGAATTGCCACCAGAATAAAGATGACATAGCTCATTGCAGCCGCATAACCGAACTTGGGCACATTCTCAAATGATGTTCGGTAGATGTAGTGACTCATGGTAATGGACATGTTGGTAGGTCCCCCGCGCGTTAAATTAAACGATTCATCAAACAGTTGCAGCGTCCCGTTGGTGGAAAGAATTGCGGTGAGCAAAATCGTAGGTCGCAGCAATGGAATCGTGATTTTGCGAAATTGTTGAAACCCGTTCGCACCGTCGATACGCGCTGCCTCATATAGGCTGGAATCAATATTCTGAAGGCCGCTGAGGTAGAAAACCATGTTATACCCCGTCCAGCGCCAGATCAAAGCGATAATGATAACGGCACGCGCTGTGATAGCGCTGCCGTTGATCCAGTTAATATCTGTCTGGATCACCCCAAGCTTCATCAGCATAACGTTGACAAAGCCGCCAACAGCGAACATGGAGCGAAAAATGAGTGAAACGGATACCAGTGATGTAGCACAGGGCAGAAAGATCGCTGTTCGGAATATCCCTCTGAAACGCAAATCTTTATTATTGAGCAGTGCCGCTAAAATCAGCGCCAGTGCCAGCATAATCGGCACCTGGATAAGCAGGTAGATGAAGTTGTTCTTCAACGCCTGAATAAAAATACTGTCCTTGAACATGAAGGCATAGTTCTTGAGACCTGCAAAGCTCAACCGTGCCCCCTGCCCAGACTGGAAAGAGAGCAGTAGCGCCCTGAACATCGGATAAAAACACATCCATAGAATCAGTATTGCCGCGGGTAGCAGAAACGCCCAACCGATCATGTTCTGCTTTTTTTGCAGGGTCATTTTTCGGCGATACGGCGTAGTGGCGGTCTGTTGTTTTTGGTTCACGGCATGCTCCCCCTTTGTGTGGTGTTGGTAAAGCGTTAGTTTACCCCAAAAGTATGCAGGATTGGAAAGCGGGGGAACGCCCGCGTGGACGTTCCCCCACAGTCACTCGGGGTTCTGGTTCTCAGCGCATGCGATTACACACCCATCGCGAACTCAACGGTGCTCTGGGCTTCTTTCAATGCGGTATCCACATCGGTGCCCTGAAGGATGGCCGTCATCGCCACGCCAACCGCATTGCGAGCTTCATAATAATACGCGCCGGTGTAGTTGCTGGGAATCTTCCCGGCATATTCAGTGATCTTGGCAAACACCGCATCGCCGCCAAAGAAAGCCTGCGGAGCGGAGTATACATCGCTCTTGCCAGCCGGCAGGTAGGTGGCCAGCGCGCCGCTGGAGGGGAGGATGGTTTCATAGAGCGCTACGCTACCCGCGAAAGTTTTTGCGAGGAAATCGTAAGCCAGTGCAGTATTCTTGCAGTTTGTGCTTACAGCCCAGGAAGAACCGCCGTTGTTGGAGTAGTTGGTGGCACCTTCCACGCCCACAAGCTTGGGCATGTTGGTGATGGCCCACTTACCGCTCTGATCCTTCGCGGTCTGGATGGAAGCCATGATCCAGCAACCATTAATGGTACCAGCCACGTTGCTGTTCACAATGGAACCCACGTACTCATCCCAGCCGGTCACTTCCACATAGATGCCCTTTTTCACAAGGGTGGTGTAGGTGTCCATCACCTTTTTAACAACAGGATTGCCAGCAATGGAAGGCTTGCCTTCCGCGTCAAAGAGGCTGGCGCCGGCGCTTTGGAGCATCATCATCACCAGGTCGGGTTCACCGGCGGTGCCGCTGAGCATGGGCTTGCCGGTCTTGGCGAGAACATCCTCACCGATAGCGATGTAACGATCCCAGTCGATATCAGTCAGGTCGGCAACCGTGTAACCGGCTTGCGCAAGGATATCGGTGCGCACTGCCTGAATCACGGCGCCGTTGTCAAACGGCACACCATAGTTCTTGCCATCCACAACAGAGTAGGCGGTCTTGGCCGCGCCAAACTGCGTAAAGTCAACGCCGCTGTTGGTTAAATCGGCAAAGAGATCCGGGAACGCCATAACATTTTTCTGGAAAGCGTTATCCTGGCAGAGGAAGATGTCGGGCAATGTGCTGTAATCTGAAGCCATGCCTGCGGTGGTCAGTTTGGTTTGCAGATCATTCCAAGGGGTTTCAACAATATCCAGCTCAAAAGCAGGGTCGATTGCCTTATACACCTTGGCTGCTTCCTGCATCGCGTACAAGTTGAAAGCGGGGTCCCAGCACCAGACGGTCAGTTTGTGGCTTTTCTCCTCGGCAATGGCCGATACGGAAACCAGTGACATCGCCATGACAAGCACCAGCAGAATGGCAACCAGCTTTTTCATGATGTGTTTCCTCCTATTCATTCTCAAGGCGGTTGTTGTATACCAAAACAAGGGCAAACAAGGATTGAATAGCCCCGTCATTTCTTACAACCAAACCGACTTTCTATGGTAGAATATTACCATAGTCTACGTAACGATAGAAAACAATTTCGATCAGAAAATATGCATATTCGACCATATAGATGGTTATATGGGCGATATAACGCCCATTTTTGAATGTTTATTGTGATATCAGGCAAATTCAACCAAAAATACGGCAAATCCGTCCAATTGCGGAAGGACTTTCAGTTACTGCTCGGTTTCTACAGGCATAATAAAATCTCACAAGGCTTTCACTCCCAGTATTTTTCGTAACAGCAATCAATACGACTAACCTTTCGTGAAAAGAGATTTCTTCTCCTATGCCGCTTTTTACGTTGGCAATATCATGCCATGGCTCACAATCCTGATCCGGTTGTTCAAATGATTAAGGTAAAAGACATCCTTTGGACAAACCGGTCACATCCAAAAACGTAGGGTAAGCT
>Ga0302286_10001267_pt1 | contig 19081 bp, 14 predicted proteins | sample III_Fen_E2_3_FD_198765 | JGI IMG/M metagenome (GOLD analysis project Ga0302286, IMG submission 198765) | Peat permafrost microbial communities from Stordalen Mire near Abisko, Sweden - III_Fen_E2_3 | ecosystem: Environmental > Terrestrial > Soil > Wetlands > Permafrost | place: Sweden: Abisko...
CAGGGTAATAATCTGAATTGTCATCGTTTAGTGCCGTGCGGGCCGTACCCGAATGTACCCCATTGGCTTCCCTCCGAAGGAAATTATTGAAATTTGAAATCGACTGACCAGTTCCGGGTGAAGACTCATTGAGAATCCACTGACCGTTTCTTGAATCACGCCCCAGGCCGCCACGGTCATTCAGGTGAAAACCAAAAGGCAGTCCCAGTTTCCAGGAAAAGTAAGCCCGCAGGAAGAAGGGATTATCCGCACAATCGGGTTGCATGATCACTTTGTTCTTCCCGTTCGGATCGTCCTCCCCTAAAGAAAGGTAATTGTAGAGAATATTCCGTTCCTCATTCTGGGTTACCTCATGCAATGCTTTCCATGAAGAGCGTTCATCGGCTTCATAAAAAAGGGCATTAATCCAGGCCGAATAAAGTGCTTCCGTCTTAAGATCCCATCCTTGCCTGGTCTTCAATGCAGTGCCGGATGAAGTCTGTGAAGGTTTATCAGTTACTGAAAAATCAAGATTGGCATTATTACTTCCATCGGAAATTGAAATATGATATTTACCTGATGTTCCGGCTTTAAATTCATCAATGCGCCAGAACGGCAATCCGTCGCCACTCCTGCTTTTATCGGATTTAATTGATCCCGAAGGACTACTGACGCTGATTTTCGATTTCAGGATACCCTTTCCACCGGTTGCCATCACCTGAAACACCTGTCCCGGACGGGGATTCTGTGGTGAAACCAGTAAGGCGACAACAACGGGTGATTGGTCATCTTCATTTACTTCCGCAGACGCGGCAGTCGGATTTGCTGATAAGGGCTGATTTTTACTTCCTTCGGAACGGTTACCACAGGACAACATCCCCGAGAAAACCATGACGATAATAAACGTTCTCAGAAGACTGTGAACTGAGATTTCCGATGTGTTATTTCTTGCTTCCATTTCGGCCTCAAAGATAAGCGGAAATCGCAGATAACCTTTCTGTATAGCAGGAGTTTTAAGTCAAATTTATTATCTTCGTAAGGTAAATCTGGCCAATAAATCAACTTCATAAACAATGGAACAAGAACTTGTTTTAACCCAGCTACCGAACATAGGGAAAGTCGTTGCTGAAAAGCTGCTCCAGGTTGGAATAACAAGGCCGGAAGAACTTCGGGCTTTGGGGAGTGAACAGTCTTTTATTCGTATACTAACTATTGATGAAACGGCATGCCTCAGTATGCTGCAGGCTCTGGAAGGAGCGGTGCAGGGAATACGATGGCACGATTTACCCAAAGAACGGAAAGAAGAACTGAAAGAGTTTTATCGCCTTCGCAGAATTTAACAGTCCAATCACTCGAATATAGACATACAGATCAAATGATTTAAAAGATATACTGATCACAAAAACCGATAACTATGGATAAGATACAAGTGATGTATTTATGCGGGTTTTATAACCTTGCCTTTGCAATCTTCCATTGCTCATTCTGGAAGTTATTCAAATGGAAAGAGGATTTAAAAAGGAATAGCATTGGAAATCGGGCAATCATCCAGATATTGAATGTTCGGCTGATATACATATTCCTCTTGATGGCATTTCTATATTTCTTTTATCCAAATCAGTTAATGGAAACTAAAATCGGTTTCATATTATTAATCGGCTTTTTAGGATTTTGGATTGGCAGAACAATCGAACAGTTTATCTTCTTAAGGGTAAAATCAACCATGGTGACAATATTAACGGTTGTGTTTTTCGTTGGAATTGTAATTCATGCCCTGCCATTTGTTATTAAATAATGATCGCCGATTAAATCTAAATACTCTACTCTCTTAAATATCAGTGATTTTCACTCCAAGACAAGACGATTTAATGTTTCCCTTTTGTTAAAACATCTTCAATTTCAGGAATTTAAAAAGCAAATTACTTGCGATTAGAAAATTAAATTACCTTTGCGCCCAGATTTTAGGGGTCGGATTTCCTTTTTGCCTGGTTTAAGGCAGGAGCATCTACCCGTCTCCTTCCATTGGCAAGGATCAGTGTTTTACTGATTCACAATTTTAAAGGACATTTATGACATTTGAAGAAACCGGTCTCAAACCGGAAATTTTGAAGGCGATCGCAGAGATGGGATTTGAAAATCCTACGCCTATTCAGGAGGTAACTATATCACACCTGATCACATCAACCCAGGATTTAGTAGCTTTAGCTCAGACCGGTACAGGTAAAACTGCCGCATTCGGACTCCCTGTAATTAACAATATCTCGATGCAGGTCAAAGAGGTACAGTCGCTAATCCTATGCCCAACCCGCGAGTTGTGTCTGCAAATCACCCGCGACATGGATAAGTACTCGAAGTACATTCCGGGTTTCAAAACCATCCCTGTATACGGTGGAGCTGATATTACCAAACAAATCAGAGAACTGAAAGCCGGAGGACAGGTAGTTGTTGGTACTCCCGGACGTGTTCATGACCTGATTCGCAGGAAACTACTCAACATATCAGCCATTCGCTGGTTGATCCTGGATGAAGCTGATGAAATGCTTACCATGGGATTTAAAGAGGAACTGGATGCCATTCTGGCAACTACTCCTGCTGAAAAACAGACCTTATTATTTTCAGCTACCATGCCGTTAGGTATTTCAGAAATAAAATCAAAATATCTGAATAATGCATCAGAAATTTCCGTTGGAAAGCGAAATGCAGGGGCCGAAAACGTGGAACATCATTACTATGTGGTTCAGGCCAGGGACAAATATGCTACCTTAAAACGTATTGCAGATAATTACCCCGACTGTTATGCCATTGTATTCTGCCGTACCCGTATGGAAACACGTGAGGTTGCAGAACAGTTTATGGCTGACGGGTATAATGCTGATGCATTACATGGTGACCTTTCACAGGCGCAGCGTGACCAGGTAATGGCCCGTTTCCGCAGCAAGCAACTGCAAATGCTGATCGCAACTGACGTTGCAGCACGCGGATTAGATGTAACCGAGCTGACTCATGTTATCAATTATTCATTGCCTGATGATCCTGAAATCTATATACATCGTAGCGGACGTACCGGAAGAGCAGGCAAAAGCGGGATCTCGGTTTCAATCGTTCACCTGAAAGAAACAGGACGTTTAAAACAGATTGAAAAACTGGCACGCAAGAAATTCGAACGTAAAATGGTTCCCGGAGGAGATGAAATCTGTGAAAAACAACTCTTTCACCTGATCGACCGGGTATTAAATGTTGAAATTAACAACGGACATATCGATAAATACGTTCCGCAGATTCTTGAGAAATTCGAAGACATGTCGAAAGGAGATATTGTAAAACATTTCGTATCCCTCGAATTTAACCAGCTACTCGACTATTATAAAAACGCACGGGACCTGAATGTAAAGACAGAAGTTCAGCGTGATTCATTCTCACGCAACGACCGGGAGGCAGAACGTGGAGGTGACCGCTTGAGATTTACCAAGTTGTTTATCAACGCCGGAAAGAAACAAAACCTAAATGCATCGGGTCTGATTGGTCTGATTAACGAATATTCAAACCGTCGCAGTATTGAAATCGGCAAGATTGATATTCAGCGTAAATTCTCCTTTTTCGAGGTGGACAGCAACTACGAGAAAGATCTGGTGAATGCGATGAATAATGCAGTGATTGAAGGCCATGTCATTAATATCGGTAAGGTAGAGTCAACTGCAGGACAGCAGGCATCCATCGAAGGCGGCGGATCATACAGCAGGGAACGTAACAGTGGCGGCGGAGGTTATGATGGCGGACGCCGTGAAGGACGCCGTGAAGGTGGATTTAACGACCGTGGCGATCGTCCAAGACGTAGAAGAAACTAATCTGTCAACAGGCGGATTCTAAATAAACAATTCCGGATTCAAGGTTAGGTTAACCTGGAATCCGGAATCTTTGTTTTATAGTTTAAGTAATATTCAACTGTCTTAAGTTGTCTTTCCAACCTAAAGAGATTCCATCAGCTCATCAGTTATCTCCAGGTTGTGATAGACAGCCTGAACATCATCGTCTTCTTCAAACAGGTCAATGAGCCTCATGACTTTCTTAGCGCTATCAAGATCGAGTACAGTGGTTTCCTTGGGGACACGCTGCAATTGTGCACTTTCCGGTTCAATTTTCAAAGCTTCCAGCTTCTTCATCATCGAGCCAAAGTTCTCCATAGCGGTGGTAACGGTAAAATAGCCCTCTTCGAACTGCATATCTTCTGCTCCGGCTTCAATCATTTCCATTTCGAAATCATCGCTGTTGAGTGTTCCTTGGGGAATGACAAAAATGCCCTTACGTTCGAATATAAAACTCAGTGAACCATTGGTACCAAAGGTACCGTTGTTCTTATTGAAATACATCCGCACATTTGCAACAGTCCGTAACTGATTATCGGTAGTGGCTTCGATAAATATGGCAATCCCTCCGGGGGCATAACCTTCATAGGTACATTCAATAAATGAAGCCGAATTCTTATCCGCTCCCTTATTGATAGCCCGCTGGATATTATCCTTAGGCATACTCACCCCCTTTGCATTAGCGACGGCTACCCTCAGCCGCGGATTATTTTCAGGATCTGTGCCACCTTCCTTAACTGCGACAGTGATTTCCTTAACAATTTTTGAAAACACCTTCGAACGTTTCGAATCTATACTTCCTTTTTTACGTTTAATGGTCGACCATTTACTATGTCCCGACATACAGATTGATATTTAAGATTGTTTTTATAAAACAGACTAACTGGCTGGTGAAGCAAAGTTAATGCATTAATCCTAATAAAATGAACTTCATTTGAGGTTATTGACAAACTAGACTTCATGACAATCACTGCATGCCAAATAAAATCATATTATCATACACAGTTATTATTTGTTTTTATTGATAATATCCATCACAATGAGATTATCAGCATAGACTTGCCATAGCTTTATTTGATTGTCTTTCACAATGGCCCTCCAGGCAGCAGGAATCCTCCAGTAATTACTCTTATCTTTATTGATGATGTTCCTGTAAGTTCCGCTTGCGTATCCATACATACCTGTCAAATTATCCTTTTCAATAATTTCATTGATCACGATCTTATAATCAGGAAATAAGGCAAAGTAAGCAATCCATGCCGCTCTAATTTTGTCTTTTCCAATGGTTCTGTTATCCTGGGAATCTATAAATACATGATCGATTGTCATTAAATCAATCATTTTATCGGGATTGGCATTATTGATTGCCTCTACAAAATCCAAAACAACTGTTGTTCCCATTCTATAATTTGTTAATTAATCTCATTGCCATTATTGTTGGTTGATATTAACGCATCTTATTGATTCAATTACTTATTTCCAAATCCCATGATCTGACGTATAAAATCGGCATTTGCTTTTGAAGTCAATAACTCCAGCAATAATAATGCTACATCTATTGCAGTTGAAGGATTCCATGAAGTAATAATGTTATCATCAATGACAATTGGTTCATTCACCACGCGTACTCCAAATCTGCTCAGAGTCTCCTGACGGATGGCTTTTTGATTGTAGGTTGTGCCATTTTTATCCTTTAATACGCCACTCTTTCCAAGAGGCAGGGCTGCCACACAAATGGAAGCAATGATCTTGCCTTTGGCTTTAAAGCCAAGTATCAGATCAAGAAACCGCTCGTCATAAGCATCCCTGTAAAAGTCATATTCCTCAAATCCACCGGGAATGGCCAGGGCATCGAATGAATCGACATTAATTTCATTAACCTGATAATCGACGATAAACCTTTGATTGAATGAACTTCTGATTTCCCTATGCAACCCACAGGTAAACAATTCAGTCATTCCATCTCCATCTATCAGGTTCCATCCAATGACATCAATGAACACACTCGCTTCATAAGTTTCAAATCCATCTGCCAATAACAATAGAACTCTTTTCATATATTCGGTTATAAACTTTGATTTTAGTGGGATGTTTGCTGCTGCCCTTATTACCTGTTTTTGTTTATGTCTTTTTTATAGTTTTTCATCATTTTACCAAATTGTCTGTCTATATTTCGTCTCTCTGCAAGAGTCGATTCAAAACGCGCTTTCTCTCTTTCCATTTTCAGGTAATTTTCATAGGAAGCTACGGCAATTTCACCCTTATCAACAGCTTCCAAAACAGAACAACCCATCTCGTTGGTATGTGTGCAATCTATGAATTTACAATATCTGGAAAGGCTGATAATCCTGTCAAATGTGATTTCCAATCCATTGGTCGAATCAGCAATGCTTACTTCTTTCATTCCCGGGTTGTCAATCAGAATACCGCCATTTTCAAGAATAATCAATTCCCTTTGACTTGTAATATGTCTCCCCTTATCTGTACTTTGGCTAATGGGTTCAGTCCGCATAATGGTTTTACCGGAAAGATTATTTAACAGAGTGGATTTTCCAACACCCGAAGAACCAAGCATACAATATGTTTTTCCCTTTTTAATAGTACCTTTTATTGATTCATACCCTTCATGCGACTCGTTACTTATTGGTATAATCGGAACATTATTTATCCGGACTTTTATTTTCTCCAATAGCGCAGAAACCTGTTGCTCATTTATTAAATCAATCTTGGTGAGCACAATTATTGGGTTAACCTTTGATGAATTACACACGATCAAATACCGTTCAAGTCGGTTAATATTAAAGTCTCTATCAACGGATTGAACCAAAAAAGCATAATCAATGTTTGTGGCAATAATCTGAATCTCTCCAAATTGTCCGACTGCTTGTCTTTTAATTGTTGAGAATCTTGGTAATATATGATGAATTACTGCAAAATCAGGTTCATATGTTGTCATTGCAACCCAATCACCCACTGCTGGAAAATCTTCACGTCCATTTGCAGTAAAACGAATATTTCCTGTTATCTCAGCTTCAAATTCACCATCTGTAGTCTTGACAATGTAACGTTCTTTATGCTCAGTAATGACTCTTCCTGTCTCAAACATGTCCAGCTTATTGTCAAGCCTGAATTTCTCAAATTCGTAATTATATCCAAGATCTTCTAATTTCATTATACTTTCTTTTGTATAGACGAATATATAAGTAATGGGCACAATTAGTAAAATATGATCAAAGATACAGCACATTTCTGATCAAAGGCATATTGTCAGCAGCTTATTTTAATCTTTTAAGAGAGGTTCAGTGGATTTGAATCCCTGCTAGTCGTTTGTCGGATTAATTAAACAATCCTGTGATTTTTACGTTCTTGATAATAGACGTTCTTTACGAACAGAATGATTTTCAGAAACTCCAATACCTTTCCTTTTTACATGAGTTCTGTAAAAACATTTGTCTATTGGAGTTGAGCTAATGTTTATCAAAAATATAGATTTACCAACAATTAATTATTCAGTTATAAATGGAAACTAAAACATCTCCGGACACATCGGCAAATATTAAGAACGATGAAGGGAAATGCCCGTTTATTGGTGGAGCTCTCAAACACAGTGCAGGTGGTGGCATGGGAAACCGTGACTGGTGGCCAAATCAGTTAAAATTGAACATCCTGCGCCAAAACTCATCTTTGTCCAACCCGATGGGTGAGAAGTTCAATTATGCAGAAGAATTCAAAACTCTCAATCTGGATGCCGTTAAGAAGGACATCTTCCATCTGATGACAACATCGCAAGATTGGTGGCCGGCCGACTATGGTCATTATGGGCCGTTTTTCATTCGGATGGCATGGCACAGCGCAGGTACTTACCGAATCTCTGACGGCCGTGGCGGTGCAGGTTCCGGCACTCAGCGATTTGCTCCTCTCAACAGCTGGCCTGACAATGCAAACCTTGACAAGGCCCGCCTGCTGCTATGGCCAATCAAAAAGAAATATGGAAAGAAAATTTCATGGGCCGACCTGATGATTCTAGCCGGCAATTGTGCTTTGGAGTCGATGGGTCTTAAGACCTTTGGGTTCGGTGGCGGACGTGAAGATGTATGGGAGTCCCCTGAAGATGTCTTTTGGGGTTCTGAAAGTGTGTGGTTGGATGATAAGCGCTATACCGGTGATCGCGAACTGGAGAATCCTCTTGCTGCAGTTCAGATGGGGCTCATTTACGTGAATCCCGAAGGTCCAAATGGAAATCCAGATCCGCTACTGGCAGCCCGTGACATTCGGGAAACCTTTGGCCGCATGGCTATGAACGATGAAGAAACTGTCGCTCTGATTGCCGGCGGGCACACCTTTGGCAAAACCCATGGAGCAGCTGATCCGGGTAAATACGTGGGTCCTGAACCTGCGGCTGCGGACATTGAACAACAAAGCCTTGGATGGAAAAACACCTTTGGCAGCGGCAATGGAGTAAATACAATTACCAGTGGTCTTGAAGGAGCCTGGACTACCTCACCGACAAAGTGGAGCAACAACTATTTCGAGAACCTGTTCGGATACGAATGGGAACTTACGAAAAGCCCGGCAGGTGCCAATCAGTGGAAACCTAAGGATGGTGCTGGCGCTGGTCTTGTGCCCGACGCTCATGATCCGGCCATAAAACACGCCCCATTTATGCTTACAACTGATCTCTCCCTTAGAGTGGATCCTACCTATGAGAAAATCTCAAGACACTTCTTTGAGAATCCTGATCAGTTTGCTGATGCTTTCGCCCGTGCGTGGTTTAAACTTACGCATAGGGATATGGGGCCACTCACTCACTATCTCGGCCCTGAAGTGCCTAAAGAGGCCATGATCTGGCAGGATCCAATCCCACCTGTTACGCATAAACTCATTGACGAGAAGGACATCGTTGTACTGAAGGCTAAAATACTTGATTCAGGACTGACAGTGTCTCAACTGGTGTCAACAGCATGGGCTTCAGCATCAACATTCCGTGGATCCGATAAGCGCGGCGGAGCAAACGGTGGACGTATCTGCCTTACACCTCAAAAGGATTGGGAAGTCAATCGTCCGGATCAACTGGCTAAAGTGCTGAAGATTCTTGAGGGTATCCAATCAGGTTTCAACACCACTCAGTCTGACGACAAACAGATTTCCCTGGCCGATCTGATCGTACTGGGCGGATGTGCAGGCATTGAGAAGGCCGTGAAGAATGCTGGTCAGGAGGTGAAGGTTCCCTTTACCCCGGGACGTGCTGATACCACACAAGAACAAACCGATATAGAATCGTTTGCTGTCCTGGAGCCTTCAGCCGATGGTTTCCGAAACTACATGAAGTCTGAACAAACTGCTTTGGCAGAGGAAATGCTGATTGACAAGGCACAACTGTTAAAGCTTACTGCACCTGAATTGACGGTTCTAATTGGTGGTATGCGTGTTCTGGATACAAACTACGATCAATCCAAACACGGTGTTTTCACCAGGCGTAGGGAGGCACTCACCAACGACTTCTTCACCAACCTTCTTGATATGAGCACAAGTTGGATAAACTCATCGGATTCCAAAGAATTGTTTGAGGGTCATGATCGTGCAACAGGTGAACTCAAGTGGACGGGCACCCGTGTAGACCTTATTTTCGGTTCAAACTCAGAGCTCAGGGCACTGGCTGAAGTATATGCATGTGAGGATTCCCGTGAGAAGTTTGTAAAGGACTTTGTGACTGCGTGGGACAAGGTGATGAACCTTGACCGTTTCGACCTTGCCTGATTGACAACCGTTAAATAGATTTTATAGAGGTAGTCCTGCAAAGGGCTACCTCTTTCTATTGACAGCCTGATCAGCTTCCAATAGGTAATGAGATATTTTGGAATCTATTCAATTCAAACTATTATTCTTCAAGCATTTTCTTTTTCCGGGCATTAAATTCTGCCTCACTAAGTATGCCTTTTTGCTTTAATTCATATAGCTTTTCAAGTTCCGTTGCAACATCAGTATGCGATTGCTTTTGCGTATCGGTTGAGATGGCCTTTGCCAATTCATGCGCCTGGGATAATATTTGGGATTTCTTGTATTCCTCCTGCATCTGAGTGATGGTATCTTTAAGCTCTTTGGGCTTTTCTATGGTAGAATAGGTCGTTGCGCCAACTTCTGCAGCCGTTTGTATCTGAACATTTCCATAATTAAATATCCTCCCCCAGATGGTCTGGTTGTAAGTGACATTGTTGATCTTATCCAATGGGCTCTCTTTTGAATTGAGCGAGAGCACGCCAAATTCATCAATGACTCTTAAATTAGTGACCGCCCATAGATTATTATTCCTTTCAATAATTTTATAGCACAAATAACAGATCAGCACAAGAGGTACAAAATAAGCGTAACTACCGATCAGAATTCCGGCAATAAGTCCAACGGCTGTCAGCAGGATTGGCCAACCCAGGCTTAACCAATGAGGTCTGATCACCAGGACCAAATTCTCATTACTTTTTAAATCTGTTCTCATTTAATTTCTTGTTTTATTTTACATTAATAAACCCTTAACCTGAAACTTTGAACTTTGAACTCTACAGCTTCAGCCTCTTGATAAATTCATTGATATCGAAATTCAGGTTGATATTGATCTTTGGAAGTCTGAATTTCGCTCCATGCTGGGGCTTCGAAACGGAGAATATCTCATCGATCACCGCTTTGTATTTATCTGCCACGTATATACGCTTCAATTTCAGGGTAGGCGACAATTCGCCCGTTTGTGGTGTCCACTCCTCGCTGACAAGACGAAAACGCTTAATTTCTTCGTGCTCTCCCAGTGTTTTGTTAATGATTACCACTTCCTTCTGAAGTTGGGTAATTACTTCTGGCTTCAGTATCAGGTCTTCATTGCTCTGAAAATATATTTTACGTTGACTGCACCAGTCGTGCAGGTAAGTGAAATTGGGCGAAATAAGTGCACTGGCAAACTTTTCGTCGGCCCCGATCACCATTACCTGCTCTATGAAGAAGGAAGCCTTCAGCTTATTCTCAATCATCTGTGGAGCAATATATTTTCCTCCTGAAAGCTTGAACATTTCTTTCTTACGGTCTGTAATTTTCAGGTAACGGTTCTCTTTGAGTATCCCGATATCGCCGGTATGAAACCAGCCATCAACATCAATCACTTCGGCGGTTAATTCCGGGGCTTTGTAATAACCTTTCATCACACCCGGTCCTTTGCATAATATCTCACCATCTTCGGCAAATTTCACTTCGACATTACTCATCACTTCTCCCACCGTGCCAATTTTCATGACTCCGGTGGATGGATTATTCACTGCTATAACCGGTGAAGTTTCTGTCAGTCCGTAGCCTTCAAGGTTAAGCATTCCTGCCATACCAAATACCCGGGCAATACGAGGTTGCAGGGCAGCGCCTCCCGAAACGAGGTAAACGATATTGCCTCCAAGAGCTTCCCGCCATTTCGAATAGATCAGTTTATCGGCGAGTCTGATTCGTATTCTAAGAAAGAAATTATATTTTTTGTTGTATTCAAAATGCCGCGTCAGGCTGAGCGCCCAGAAATAAATCACCTTTTTCAGACCCTTCAGTTCATTGCCTTTCGAGACAAATCCATCATAAACTCGTTCCAGCAATCGGGGAACGGAGTTAAACATATGAGGTTTTACTTCTTTGATGGCCGTTACGATCTGTCCAAGGTTTCCTACATAGTAAATGCCCATTCCCTTGTATTGAAAATGGTAATTCACACTGCGCTCATAAACATGGCAAAGCGGGAGAAAACTAATTACCCGGTGATCGATTCCCAGGTTATGTAACTTCGAATGTTCAACGAAATTCGATACTAAGTTGGTATGGGTAAGCATCACCCCTTTGGGCACACCCGTTGTCCCTGAAGTGTATATGATAGTCGCCAGATCTTCGGGACCAACAGACTTCTTAATCTCTTCAAGTGGCCCTGCCAGTTCATGCTGATGGTTATTGCCATGCTCTATTATTTCCTCGAAGTTTCCCACCCCGGGAATGACATCGAAAGAATAAATCATAGGCATTTCGGGCAAGCTGGCAGCAATTGGTGTTAGTTTTTCATACAGCTTCCGATCACCGACAAACAGTGCTTTGATTTCGGCATGTCGGAGGATATAACTGTATTCTTCATCGCTAATGGTAGGATAAATCGGAACATGGACAATCCCTGTCATGGCCAGTCCCATATCGGCAAAATTCCATTCCGGACGGTTGGTGGTTACTGTGGCTACTTTATCTCCTTTTTTCAGGCCCAAATGCATTAAGCCCATGGCAAACTGATGCGATTTTTCAACATATTCGGCAGTACTGTAAACATACCAGTCATTGCCACTTTTACCGCCCAGTGCATCCACACGTTGAAAATCCTTAAGAATACGTTCAAGGATATCAAAAGTTCTTTTCACCTCTGTTGCCATCATGTCAGGGTTTAGTTGTTAATCAAGGCTTTAAAGATAGTATTATTTTCAACTTTAAGATTACCCCTGTGTTAACCCTGCAGGACAAACAATTACGCCGTATACGAAATCAGATTGATTATCAGGGTTTGTATCCGGCGCTAATATATTGGTCAAATAAAGGCAACGTCTTGCCACAATTACGCCAAAACACTAAATCCCTCCAAAAACAGTTGCCTTGGTGTAATTTAGTGTCTTGGGGCCTTGGTGGCATATTTATTTTTTCGATTTTCCGTATTAGACTTTGCTGTCTATATCCAGATTCTTTTGCTTGTAACTGGAATAAATCATAATAGTTGCAATAATAGCAATCATTACATATACCGTCCAGGGAATCGCACCAGCCGATCCCTGTCCATAGGAGTGCATTCCGCTCAGGTAATAATTCACCCCGAAATAAGTCATCAGTATCGAGCTAAACCCCAGCACGGTGGCTAAGGTATAATTGTAAATCCCTTTTAAAGAAGGAATCATGCGCATATGGGCAATAAACGAATAGACCACCACACTAACCAGAGCCCAGGTTTCCTTCGAATCCCATCCCCAGTAACGGCCCCAGCTTTCGTTGGCCCAGACACCCCCAAGGAAAGTTCCGATTGTAAGCATATATAATCCAATGGTAACCGACAATTCGCTGATAGCAGTCAGCTGAAGTACCAGACCTTTGATGTTCCTGCTGTTTTTGGGATTACTGATGCAAAAGAGAATGAGAACCAGTAAACCGACAAATGCGCTCATCCCGATAAATCCATAACTTGCCGTGATGATGGCTACATGGATCATCAGCCAGTAGGAGTTCAATACAGGCACCAAATGGGTGATTTCAGGGTTCATCCAGTTCAGGTGAGCTACAAACAGTATGATTCCCGAAAGCATGGCAGCCGTGCCGATAACCATCGGATATTTCCTTCCGAAGATCATACCGGCAAGCATCGAGGCCCAGGCCACATAAACCATCGATTCGTACCCGTTCGACCAGGGCGCATGACCTGAAACATACCAGCGCAACACAAGACCAAAGGTATGGAGCAAAAACCCAAGACCAATCAACACGGTAAATGCGATTCGAGTCTTCGAACCAATAGTCTTCTGCCTGAAGATATTGACAAACAATACAATCAGCAGGATAAAGCCAACCGACAAATAGATCGGGAACACCCGTTTAAACGGATTGAGTGAATTGTAGAAAATCTCCATATTCTTTCTGCTGTCGGTAGGAAGATAAGCAGAACCAAATTTTTTCTGATAGAAATCAATTCCACCTATAATCTGCTGTGCACTCACATCCCCTTTCCCGGTCAATGCATCTTTCAGAAGCACAAATCCACTTGAGACAAACAAGGAATCAGCAGAAACTAAACCCACAGGTTTGCTTCCCGGGGCATACCATTTGGTAGCCTTGTCAGGTCCGGGAAACAGGCTGAACATGTCTCCGTTGATAACCATAAAGCAAATATTGATCCTCTCGTCGAGGTTAATCAATTCCTTGTCATAGACATTTCTCATGGCAGGCATCTTTGCAAATGCGGCCTTAACAGGTTCTATCAATTTATAACCTCCCTTATCATCAAAGAAGGTGGTTAGCGGAACCCGTGTATCAGTAACTCCCAACGTTTTCATCAGTTGCGGATCAGTTACCTTGACCAGATCAACATTCTTCCAGAGTTCAGGATAGAGATACAATCCGAGCATCACTTCTTCAGGTGACCGTCCTTCAAATGTTGATTGCCGGCTTACTTTACGGAGCATCTCTGAAGACATTGTAGAAACCGGCTCAATGCGTCCGTCCAGTCCCTGTATCCACAATTTAGAGAAACCTTTCAAAACAGATTGGTCGATCCGGGGAATAGCAGCTACATCCGAATCACTTGCCCTTGCTGAACCAATGCTAATCGTCGTCATCAACAAGATGACCAATGTGGCAGGTTTTGAATATTGCTTCAGGCGACGAACCAATGTCTGGAACCTTGAATTTTTACTGAAGAGGGCCAAAACAAATCCAATGGCTAATAACAGATAGCCGATGTAGGTAACATCTGTTCCAAGCTCATCGGCATTCACCGAAAGGACTGTACCTGCTTCATCCGTATCGTAGGAGGACTGGAAGAACTTATAACCCCGGTAGTTCAATGTATTATTCATAAAAACCCTGACAGGCCGTGTTACATTTCGTTCCTGATCTTTTAAAACCAGTTCACTGGCATATGATGCGGGACTTTCTGAACCAGGATATTTCTCCAGTTCAAAATGAGTGAGTTGCAAAGCAAATGGAAGATAAATGGGATAGGTGCCATAGGTAAACTCAACGGTCGAGTTGCCCACCTTGGCATTTACAGGTTCACCAACCACGCCGTGACGACCAAGTACATTAACGGTCTGCTTGCCGGTACCATCCGACACTTCCAGTACTACGGCATCTTCAGTAGCATTCCCGGCAGGATCGGATGACACACTCATTGTTGCATGTTCGTAAAACTTCTTCACTAAAAGCAGGTATCCGTCAAAGCCATACAACTGCATTGATTTTACAGGAATAGTTTTGTTTGCCGGAACAGACTCCGACGTTCCACCTGTCATCGATTGAATATCAATCTGACGGTTAGAAACAATAAACAGGCTGTCGCCCTTGCTTGAAAACTGAACATCTGCACCCGGCGAATTGTATCCTACCGTGGCAGTTCCCAGGTTGGCTTTATTACCTTTTGCAAAGACATAATTCTCTCTTCCCTGGCCAACCGAAACTACAAAATCTATCATTTCAGGTCCTGCAGAGCTTGCAGTCACATTTCGCACCGCATTTTTAATAAACCCGACTGATTTCACTCTAATATCCCGCCCGTCGACCTTTATTTTCTCACTGAAGCCTTTGTAAGAAAGCTCCGAAAACAATACTGACGCGCTCACTTCCTGATCTCCATTCTTAATACTCAGATTATCATCCGTTGAATAAATAAAGTTAACCGCCTGTCCTTCGCGAATGTGCATGACCCCTTCGAAGCTGATGTATCGGGTAATGCCGGCACCTATCAGGATAATGATAAAAGAAATATGGAAGATCCCCATGGGAAGCTTCTGAAGGGTATACATTTTATGCCGGATAAAATTTACCAGCAGGTTGATTGCCAGCAGTAACAAAACAAGGCTAAACCAAATTGAATTATAGATCAGGCCACGCGCAGCTTCAGTTCCATAACCGTTTTCGACAAATGTGGCTATTCCCATTGAAAAGGCAAAGACCAGCAGCAAAAAGCCCATAAACGGGAACGAAACAAGAAAATTCAGTATTTTTTTCATCTGAGACTTATTAATTTGGAATCATTACAAATAATAACGCTAAAATATTCTTTTCCGATATATATTAAAAAAAAAGTCTGCATAAATACAGACACAGCCCTATAACAGATTCCAACCCTGTTGGGTTGAAGAGAGCATGATCTTTTTTAAATGACAAATTGTTTTACAGTTCAGATGATACAGTTCGATAAGGATTTACGCCTGATTTCGATGTTGATGAATTCAAAAAAACATATCTATATTTTCCTTTCAGCTAAAATATCCTTCCAGGTATTCCCTTGTTAGTTTTTCCTTCGGATTACTGAATATCTCGGAGGCAGGCCCGGCTTCAACCACTTCACCAAGGTACATAAATACCACATAATCGGCAATTCGCCTTGCTTGTCTTAAAGTATGAGTAACCAATACAATCGAATACTGGTCCCTGAGCTTCACGAACAGTTCTTCAATTTTCTTGCTTGAAATCGGATCAAGGGCTGAAGTGGCTTCGTCACCAAGGATGATTTCAGGTTTAACAGCCAGACCCCGTGCCAGGCAAAGCCGTTGCTGCTGCCCTATAGATAAACTGGTTGCAGGAGATTTTAACCGGTCCTTGACTTCATCCCACAAACCTGCTTCTGTAAGGTATTTTTCAACCATGAGCTTTAACGTTTTCATCCGCCGTATTCCATGAATCCTTGGCCCATAGGCAATGTTGTCGAATATCGACATGGGCAGCGGGCAAGGTCTTTGCGATAGCAGGCCCATTTTCTTACGGATATTTTCAACCACAACATCCTTCCCGTGAATATTTTCACCATCAACCAGTACATCGCCTTCAATCCTTACATCGATCGAGTTCTGAAGCAAACGGTTAAAGGTCTTCAGTAAAGTGGTTTTACCGCATCCTGAAGGGCCAATAATACAGGTAATGGCCTTGTCCGGGATATCCAGACTGACATCTTTCAGAATATGATTCTTCGAAAGGTAAACATTCAGGTTACGAACACTGATATGTGGTGGATGTGTTTTGAAGATCAGATCGATTGCAACCGGATTCACGGAATCTTTCTTTACCTGTATCTTATCGAAGGGTGAATCGAAGTACTTATCTATCCGTAGCAAGTTCTGTATCATATCTTGTTTTTTGAAAATTTACGACTATAATAACGTCCTGAAAGGCTCAGGATTAAAACAATAAAGGTCAGTATCAGTGCGGCTGCATAGGCTCGGTCCTGAACTTCGGCAATCGGGCTGCTGAGCTGAAAAAAGATAGCCAGAGGTAAGGTTGCAACAGGTTGCCCAAGAGAGGTTGGAATACTGTCGGTATATCCAGCAGTAAACAATACCGAGGCTGCATCACCGATACCACGGCCTACCGAAAGCAGGACGGCAGTAATAATTCCGGGAACTACCTGCCGCAAAATCACCATAATCATTTCAGAACGGGTAGCACCTAACGAAAGGGCTGCATCTTTCATTTCTTTTGGCACACGCCTCATGACTTCATCAATGGAACGGATCAGTATGGGAATAATCAGCATGGTGACCGTAAGAATACCTGCCAATAGAGAAGATCTCAGCCCGAGGTATACCATAAGTGTAAATCCAAAGGCTCCGTATACAATTGACGGAATTCCGAACAGCACATCGAAAGATAGGCGTGTAAATTGGGCCAGCCTGGATTTCTCAGGAAGGTAAAGATTGATATACAAGACTATCGGCAAACTAAACAATAATCCAAGGAATATGGATCCAATCACAATATACAATGAACCAACTATCGCGTTGAGCAACCCTCCTTCCTTGCCAATGTAAAACCCTCCACCGGGTATTTTGGAAACCATGTCCCAGCTCATCGCCGGCAACCCTCTTTTGACCACTGCCACAATAATCATGAAAAGGGAAATCACGATGACCAGCGTGGCAGCCATCATCAGTGTTTTGAAGATCTTCTCTTCCAATCCTTTTATCCTGACATGTTTCATAAGGCAAAATTCTTTTCTATACGGATTAAAACCAATCGGGATATGGCATTAAAAGCCAGTATAATAACAAATAAAAGTAAGGCTGATAACATTAGAGCCGCATCGTACATCGGAATCGACATCATCTCACCATAGTTGTTTGCAAGCAGTGCAGGCAACGGATAGGCAGGATCGAATACTGACTTTGGTGATATGGCAACATTTCCGCAGACCATCAATACCGCAATGGTTTCGCCAAAGGCACGTGAAATAGCCAGTACAACAGCAGCTGCAAGACCTGGAAATGATTTACGCAGGACCACTTTTTTGATGGTTTGCCAGTTTGTAGCTCCCAGTGAAAGCGAAGCTTCACGCAATCCACCGGGAAGAGCAGCAAAGATTTCGACAAACACGGATATCATCAGGGGGATAATCATTATGGCAAGTACAATCCCTCCGGCCAGTACACTATACCCGGTCGAGAACTCCACAAAATGAGGAGCCAGAGTGGTCGAGATAAAGGGTACTACGACCAGAATGCCCCAAACACCATAAACGACAGGAGGAATTCCGGCAAGCACATCGATCATCGGGAAAACAATTTTCTTGAGATAGGGATGAGCGTATTCTGACAGGTAAATGGCAGAAAGAAGGCAAAGCGGCAACGAAATGATAATAGCAATGCCTGTCACCCATAAAGTGCCCATAATGAAAGGAAAGAAGCCAAATTCGCCCTTTAATGGCTTCCAGTTTTCCCCTGTCAAAAGGTCCCACAATGAATGCTGATCCAATATAGGGACCGATTTATAGTACAGGCTTATTCCAATGATTACCGCGAACGATAAGGAAATCAGAGTCAGGAATAACATGGAATTCCTGAAGACTAGCTCTTTTATTTGTCGGTATTTGTTGTATTGTATTTTATCCATAAATCCTGAATTATAATAGTCACTTCTTTAAAGACCTAAACCTGACAAGCGATTGCGCACTGTCAGGTCTAATTCCCTATATTAAAGGAAAGAGGAAATAGGAAAAAGGAAAGCCTCCCCCAAACCCTCCTAAGGAGGGGAGAAAGAACCCCCTTGAGCACGGTTTTTAAGCCTCCCCTCATGGGGGAGGTTTGGAGGGGGCTCTTTCCTTTTTCCTTTTTCCTGATATTATTTCACCTTCACTAAACCTGCATCAAGTTTCTCTTTCGGAAGATTAATGTATCCGCTTTCAAAAACATATTTCTGTCCTTCAGTGAGCGACCACTTAATAAATTCGACCAATTCTTTTTTGGCTGGTTTACCTGAAGTCACAAAATAAAGGTCACGTGCCGGTGGTGAAGGATATTTACCTGCACCAATCGCATTAACCAGCTTATCCATTGTGTCGTAAAAATCTTCATCAGGATCAATTTTTCCGTTGTTGTTGACATCCAGCGGAATCACTTTTATACCCGGATTCGGTAGTTTTGTTTTGGCATCGTAAGCATACCCAATATTGTTATAGGCAATTCCTGAAGGATCTTTGGTCACAGCTTGGGCCAACCCGG
>Ga0302286_10001269_pt1 | contig 19050 bp, 14 predicted proteins | sample III_Fen_E2_3_FD_198765 | JGI IMG/M metagenome (GOLD analysis project Ga0302286, IMG submission 198765) | Peat permafrost microbial communities from Stordalen Mire near Abisko, Sweden - III_Fen_E2_3 | ecosystem: Environmental > Terrestrial > Soil > Wetlands > Permafrost | place: Sweden: Abisko...
CAGAGAAACAATCCCCTACACTTCCGCCATTTAATGCTGTTCCTAAAACACCTCCGACAAGCCCACTTGAAGAACCTGCTAACACCCCAGCAGCAACTAGTCCTAAACCTCCGGTTAAAATACCCACACCAAACCCCACACCAAATGAAACAACAGCAGTAAAAATAGTTTTCCAATTCCAACTATAGCCGCTCGGATCAGTATATTTAAACGGATTCCCCATGCAATACCCATACCGATTATAGTCTAACCAGTTTCCTGCATCCGTTAAAACAGGATCAGGACTGAAGAATTGTGCTGTCAGTGGATCATAAACGCGCCCGTTCATGTTGATAATACCAAAAGCATCCAGATGCTCATGTCCCGTATAGCCACGGTTAATTATAAATGATGTCCGGCTGTCTTTTACATTCCAATTGTTCGGGTCTCTGCGTGCTCCCCACGGATCGTAAGCAAAACGCTGAATAACACTGCCACCATCGTGTACCAAGGCAATAAGCGAACCCTGAGAATCGGAATAACTAAAATACAAACTGTCGGCTACACCTGTAGTCTGAATTAAAATGGCACCCGTCCCGCCGGGTAAAAACCTTTATTCAGATGTACAAATAATCTGGCCTGTGGCTGGAATTTGCAATCCAAGCACTTGTATTATAAGGATTTATAATCCGCAAGACTCTTAAATCCAAACAATTGTAACCTCAAGTAACCCTTTCTTTCCCGCTCAATCAATAGCAGAACTATTTTGTAATCTTCTGCCCGATATACAATTTCTGCCTTTACCGGATTTTTATGAATAGATTTTAATTTCTGATTGAAATAATCATTCCTCATCTCTCATTCCTCTTTTATTATATCTACCCAATCTACTACTATATCGGTAACAGTATAAAAATCTCCATTGTACGATTCTTAATATCCATACTTGCATGAATTTAAGATTTGCAAATATAATAAAACATTTTTAAGATTTAAATTTATCGGATTATAAATCCTTATAATACAGAAGTAAGATTGCAAATCCCAGCCACTAGTAGCACCATTTTCTCATTTAAAGAAGGGTATATCCAAAAGTAAGGGGTTAACCACCCACCATTCCCCATTTTATTTCTTTACAATACACTTGATTTCAAAAAATTGTTTTGTCTGATAATTTACCCTCTCAGCCCAAAATAGAAAAAGATACAATTGAATGTATCTTTTTTTATTTGATTTATAGTTGAATACTTAAAGCAAAACCTCATTTAAATTATGGAACAACAAACTAAGCGGCATCTTAAATATTTATTTTAATATTTATAGTTTCCTCTTTTTCAGCACATCGTAGTTTGGATATTTTTTTAAATAGTTTTCATATCCTTTAAGAACATTTTCAGGGTGACTAGACTCAATCGAAACAATACATGCTTCATATTCTTCAATATCTAATCTGATTTTTATCTTGTATTCATCGGATATAAAATAATAGTCGGCAGCAAAATAAGATCCCTCATCGATTTTTGATTTGTCTGAGAATGACTCATTAGGGCTAGTTAACACAGCAATCCCATTAAATGTTAATTTTGGTATAACTTTTAATTTATCATAAAGAGTTAGCTTAAATTCAATTTTTTGGGGTATATCATATTCTTTACTTATACTTCTTTTTCTAATGCTCAATGTTTGACAGAATGAATCATTAGAAAAAAAATAGTTTAAATTATCCATACTCTATTCATATTTCTCTCCTGAAGTTATCCTTGTCGAGTCTTTTAACTCAGTATCTGAATTCTCAAACTTTTTGTGAGGCTTTTATTTAATATTCGAACAACTTAATAATAGCTAATTGACAACAAAATAAATATTTGATCTTTTTTCATTTATTTAATTTTTAAATTATTGCATTCTTATTTCTTTACGTATACCACTCAGCGATGATAGATTATATGAGGGAATATAACCTGTTGGATAATTAAATTGCATTATTCTTAGAGGAAAAGAATTATACATTACAGCATCAGACTGATTTCCACCTAACATAATAACCCATCCTGGACGATCTTGATCATTTGCGACTAGAAACCCAACATGTCCACCACCTTTTCTTTTCAAAGTTCCAACACTACCATATGCGGGTTTATTTAAGCTTAGACCAAAGTTTCTCCAGTTTAATGCCCTATCAGGATTTTCAGGTCGCCCGTTTATTCCTGCTTGATTCATAGTCCAATTTACAAATGCTCCACACCAATATGACTTTGCTCCTGGTTTTAATCCAACAGTTTTAAGATATTTTACAACATCTGGACCATCATTATTTCCAGTCGTCTCTCTCATACCTAATTGACTTTTTGCATCTAACATCCATGGAGCTGCAATAAATCTTGCAGGCATTTTTGCAGTAACTGTTACACCACTGGATATATTAATCGCATTTTCTGGTGTACTACCAGGTGATGGTGCATTATATCCAGCATTAATCTTATCACCATCTTCCATATTGTGATTTAATGCACCTATCCCAAATCCTTGCATAAAAACCATTCATCACGTAACCACCCATTAAAGCAGTAGTACCGACATAATCCAATTATTTTCAAATGAGAATCAACGATCTGATCTAATTTTTTCCACTTTATTTTTAATTTCAATTGGAAAGTCCTTATATTGTGTTATCTTATTTTTATGAATATACCCAAGAGGTTTTTCAAAACTATTATCATTTTTATAAACTGCCCACCAATTACAAAATGAATTTGGAGTGTAAAAAAATAGATAATTATTTACAAACTTCCCAATTATTTTAGAACTACCATTAGGCTCCATTCTCAGGTTTGTAAAACCGTCAGAATCATTAATTATACCGGGTCTAAGGAATCTTTCTATTTTTTCATATTTCAACATTAAACTCCCAAGGTCTTCACCTGAAGGTAACCATACATATTGTATATTTTTTGGAGTATCTGTATTCATTTCAAAAAAACAAGATAACTTAGTTGTTAACTTTAATTCAAGAAATGAAGAGTAATCATAGCCATCGTTAGTAATACTTGATTTATTTATCAAATTACAAATTGAATCATAGCTGAGACCTTGAGTTAAAACGGTTTTATATGTTTTTAATTTTACTAACAACTTAGACTCTTTATTTTCCAAAACTGAATAATCAATTAAATTAATATTTCTAATACCCTTTTCGTAACTTGAATTCAAATAAATAGATTCCATTTCTTTAACTGTTACAGTTTTTTTTACTAATAGCATTTCATAGAATTTCTTTACACAAATTTTATAATCGCTATTAACAGAATCTTCACATTTCACCTTCGTCAGAAAAAGAATACTAAGACAAAGTGTTACAATTATTTTTTTCATAATATTATCTATATGTTACTGTTAATGGTACTTTCGAGTTTAAATTCAAATTTAAAGTTGATTTCCATTGTTGTTGAAATTTAAGAATTTCAGGTGATAGACCAATTAAACCAATACACCCCTCTGTTCCCATTGCTCTTGCAGGATGAATTCGAAGTGCGCTTCGATAAGCACCTTTATTTAAGTCCCATACAGGGTCCGGAGATATATTAATTTTAAATCCAATATCATATCTCGAAAATTTAGGATCAGTTGTATATGTATAACCTGATACTATATAATACCCTTCAGGTATTGTAAATTTATGAGTTTTTCCACTGCCACTAGTTGCTTGATATTGTCCAATTAAAGATCCTTTTAAGTTATATGCATTTAAAGTACCTTGCGTTCTGGTTTTATTTACATATTTTGCGGTATAAACTAATGAAGAAATAATATAGTTAATCTGTTTATGACCTACCACTGTTATCTCTCCTAATTGGAATGTATTATCTTTTGTACTACCTTTTAGCGGTGCATTATAACCAGCATTAATCTTATCACCATCTTCCATATTATGATTTAATGCGCCGATATAATAACTTTCTAAAAAAACATTCAAAACTTTGCCACCTATAAAAACTGACATTCCCGCACCGGCAAATCCGGTATCCAATTGAATTAAATTCGAAATTATATTACCGTTAAATATAGAACCTACACCCAATGAAACTATTACAGTAGAAAATGGCGAATTTACATCCACCATTTTACATTCTTAATTTTATATAAATGTTTATTTCAACACAATAATTTCATTTCATATTACTTTATATTTGTCTCATATCTTTAAAATTATCATATAGTTTAAAAGCCACATATTCCAATAAATTTTACACTTGATATTTCATCTCCTTTATTTACAATGATTGTCCCTTTAATATTTGAGGTCTCTTCATCAATACTTTTATTTTTCTCTACAATAATCTTTAAAAATGTATCCTTATTAGAGTAAAAATAGGTATCACTTTGTTCATCATACTTTATCAATTTGAATTCTATTACTCTTCCGTTAATAGAAATATATGCGAGATTTGCAAGGTTATTTACACAGATATATTTTTTAGCTTGCATATCTTCCCTTGACAAAAAAAACAAACAACCTCCACTACCATCAATTTCTGACGGCAGTTTAGTGAAAACATCAAACTTTATTGATTGTTTCTTTTTTGATGCTATTACTCTTTCACTTTCTATTATAGTCTCATTGACTTCGTTTTATTTATGAACTACTTGTTTTATATTATTTTGACATGAAATCATTAAGATAGAAACATTAATTAAAATTAGAATTAACTTTTTCAACATAGCACAAAAATAAAATTAGTTTGCCTTTTTAAGAAAATATAAATAACCATCAACACCAAATAAAATTTGATTATCGTTAATAATACAAATTTCATCAAAAGGCAAACCACATGTTGTATTAACCATTTGAATATTTGTAGTGGTACAACCAATTAATTTTAAGTATTTTCGATCATTATCATAATATTTTAATGCATTTACAACCTTAAACTTATAATTTGGATGCATACAACCTCCAAAGAATGTATTATTTTGTGGAGCTATAATTTGATTTTCTTTAAAAATAATTGTAACACCTACAAATTGCTTACTTTCTGCTTTAGTTAGATAATGATTCAGATCAGCAGACATTGTTTTGTCTATTTTCCACTTACCCAATAAGATATTCTTCCTTTTTTGACCATTAACTATTAATATGCTTGAAATTAATAGCATAATTACTGTTGCCTTTTTCATATTTATTTTATTTAATATTGACCATTCATAAATAAATTTATTTCATCTTGCCGCCTACCGATAATAGATGAAGGACTGTGAAAGTTCATCATTAGACCACCATTATAATTTCCATTATTTAATTGTCTTAAAAAGACAGAACCACCAAGTCCATTTCGGCTTTTAATACTTCCAATTCCAACATTAAATGTGAAGCTAACCACTGCATCAAATTGATTTTGTGTTAATGGAACCTTTACTAATCTGTTAACAGCTGGAATAAATTTAGTCTGTAAGTCATGATTCAACAAAGTTAATCCCTGAGCTCTTGTCATTCCACTATATTTTCCAATATCTTCGAAATTTAAGGAGCTAAAGTGTAGCAAATGTCCATAACCAGCAGTTGCATAGTTTTTTGAATCATTATATGGGTTAATATGATGTCGTCCTTTACCAAAACCTTCATGACTTTGAATGAATTGCAAGCCTGCTAAACTAATATTATGAACCCCAATAAATTTTGCAGTAACTGTTACACCTCTGGATATATCAATTGCATTATCTGGTGTGCTACCAGGTGGGGGTGCATTATATCCAGCATTAATCTTATCACCATCTTCCATATTATGATTCAACGCCCCGATACCGTATCCTTGCATAAAACCATTCATCACGTTACCACCCAATAAAGCAGTCATTCCTGCTCCAGCAAATCCCGTGCCTAAAGGAAGTAAATCCGGACTTATATTACCGTGTAAAGCAGAACCTACACCAGATGAAACAACTCCTGTCCCAAAGCCTGTCCAAAATTTTCCGCCTTGCATTTCGCTCGCCAGACCATTTCCCAAACCCTGTGCTCCTGCACGTATAACATCTTTCCAAAAGGATGAAATAGGAATATTATCGCAAGCCTGTCCTATAGCGAATGGAATAGCAGCAGAAAATGCAGATATTACAGCTCTTTGTGCGAACGATTGTACAAACCCACCCCAAAAATCACCTCCTGCATCATAAGCATCGAAGCCATCTTTCGCAGACATTATGATTGCTACACCTAAAAAAACTATATCATCTGCTCCAAATACTTCCCCTGATGGGTCGGTATATTTAAGAGGGTTCCCAATGCAATACCCATACCGGTTATAATTTAACCAATTACCTGGGTCTTGCAATTGTGGGTCCGGACTAAAAAATTGTGCCGTAAGCGGATCATAAACGCGCCCGTTCATGTTAATAATACCAAAGGCATCCAGATGTTCATGCCCTGTATAGCCTCGATTTACGATCCAGTGTGTGCGGCTGTCTTTTAATTCCCACTGGTCAGGGTTGCGCCTTTGACCCCAGGGATCATAAGCATATCGTTCAATCAATTTCCCCGATTCGTTGGTTAATGCAATCAAGGAACCCTGGTTGTCGGTGTAGGTATACAAAAGGCTATCTACACCTTTATTCTGAATCAGAATGGCGCCGCTAAGATAATGAATTTTTCGAACATTGCCTGCTGCATCCACTTCTTCTTCGTAATCGCCCAGATAATAATGCGTAAGTTGGGTTACACCCCCTACCTTATAAACCGACAGACGACGTTGATCATCTACCCCATAACTGAGCGTATAGGATTTTGCACCTTCGCTCAATGTTGCGATTTTCTTGAAATCGGTATAGGTAACAGTTAACGAATCGATTGGTATCGCTACAGGTTTACCCATGATAGTAGTAAGAGCGTGTGGTCCGCAATTGGTACCGTCGGCTTTTTTCTCCCCGTAATTCATTTTAAAAGCTTGTCCCAAAGCATCTAGCCCCAGGTCGCTTTTCGTGGAGATATTGCCATTCCCATCATAGGTCATGGAGTTATTCCAGATATTTCCTCCCCTGCTGATATTCCAATTGGTTAAGCGGTTTTGGGGATCAAATTTAAAATCCTCCCGCTGCCCTGTCCGGTTATCAATCCTGTAATCTAAATTACCGTTCGCTTTGGTTGAGAAAGTCATATTCTGAATACTGTCTGAAAAAATCGAGGAAAGCATATTTCGACTGTCGTAACCAAACGTGGTTTCTTTTCCACCTTTACTGATACGTTTTAATTGGCCCAGTGCATTCTCTTCCAGGGCTTTCCAGATAGAGTGTTTGTTATTATCGGTTACCTCAATCATGTTCCCATTAGAGTCGAAATGATTTACCGTGTAATATCCCGTTGGATAATAATAATCCATTACACGACCCAAATTATCATAATCTACACGGAAAGTAAAGGATTTTCCCTGTACATTTTCCAACAATTGGGTTACCCTGTCAAAATCGCCATATGTCGCCGTTTGTTTATTTTTACCCTTTAGTTCTATATCTGTTAGTCGATAGTGGTTATTAGGATCATAGGAATACACTGTTGAATCTGTTACTGTTCCTGTAATTGCTTCCTTTTTACTTACCTCACTCCGCAACAAACCGTTTGCCATGTAATTGTATGTTTTAGTAACCGGTTCTTTTGATTTATGTACATCTTGTTTTTCCCAAAGTAATTCTCCAAAACCATTGTATTTTGATGTTATAATTCCGGCGTCCGGATCTGAAATTTTAGTACGGTTTCCCTGGTGATCGTATTCTACTTGTATCGGTTGCGTATCTTCAGAATAGTTGCCAAAAGGATAAGATTCACGCAGTTGTCCGGAAGCAAAATATACATATTCCACCGCTTTATCGTTCACAGTACTCACTACCGTCTGTCCCAAAACATTTTGTTCATTCGAGGTGGTTCCTTCTGGTGATTTTACCGTCGTCTTTAAATTATCGTACGAATAAGTAGTCGTGCCTGCCAAAGTTGTTACAGAATCCACCCTATTATAGGCATCATATGCATAAACAGTTGTCCATTTTTTTGCATCTGCTGCAAAATACGGGTCTGATACCCTGTAAGTCATTCCGCGACTATTATATTCGGTAGAAACCGATATTTTTTTATTGCTCAAGCCATATGTATCCTTTTGAATTTCCCTTCCAAAAGCATCGTACCATACATATACTGGAGCTTGTCCTGACTCTTCGGAATATTTATAATATTTAGCGCCTATTGCATTATTTGGTGATGCCCATTGCAGCACCGAAGTACTACGTATCCCATCAGGTGAGCGCGTTTCTGTCAGTCTATTCAGGTAGTCGTAGGTATAGGTGGCTTTCCCGAACACACCGGTCTCACTATTCAGTAATCCCTTAGTCTCATCCCAGTCGTAACTTACAGTCACGTTCAGAGGATCGGTTTTACTAAGTACGAAACGACCGGATGAACTGTAGGTCATGGATGATTTACGGGTAGTACCGTTTGCCGAAACAGCAATAGTGTCAGGTTGTCCAAAATAATTAAAATTCTTATATTCGGTTACAACACTGTTTGTATCAAGAGGATCTACAATTTCTTTTAAAAGGTTTCCTTTGATATCGTAGGAATATACGGTTTTTTTAGTAAACTCTTCATTTTGACTATCTACGTTCCAAATTCGCTTAATTATTTTTGTAGTATCCACTTTGTTTAAACACCAGGCTCCACTTTTTATATAACTGAATTGAGTTTCTTCTTGAATCTCAGAACCAAAATCTTTTAAAGAATTTGTAAGATTCCCTGCCGTATCATAATCAAAAGTATCACTAATAGTATTATCCTTTAAATAATCTGTCAATGAATGATTATCAAGCTGTGTGGAGAATCTATTTCCTCCCAATGAAATAATTGAATACTCATAACTATCCCTGCTAACGGGGTGATTCGCTAACATCATTGAAACATCAACATGCTTAGGTAATAAAAGGTAATTGCTTTGAAATGGTTTATTTGTCTTTAGGCTTGAAATACCGGTTGTTTCATTATCTACCCCTAAATACCTAAAACCTACAAATCCTCTTAAATAACAGTTATTGAGTGCTGTACCATAGTGATAAGTTGTTTGCGAAAGTCCGTTATTGAATTTTGAAGTTAACAATATTCCCGTTGTTTTAAAAGGCTGAAAACCAATGTTAATGTAATCAGCACTCGTGTTAATATGATCTTCGTTATCAGTTAACGCATCATATTCAGTGAAGTCCGCCAAGGTTTTGTATTTAATGTCCTGTTCACCATGCAGCCCGTCTGTAACTTTAACCAACGTGTTTTTATTTAATCCGTAACCAAAATCTGTTATTACTACCTTTCCTACGCTATCAGTATGAACCCAGTTTGTTTCACCGTAACCTAACACATCTCCAAAACATGCATAATTACTTTTTTCAGGACTTGAGTAAGTTCTGACAAGTGCAAATCCATTACCAGAATTAATATAAAACTTCCAAAGTGTCTGGTTTGACGATATTTCATCCCCTGCAACAATATCTATTAATCCATCATTGTTTATATCTACAAAATTAATATTATCAGATCCATCATTTGTACTACTGCAGTCTATCGCTAAATCCTTTATTTGAAAAGTATAATCACCCTTATTGTAAGCAACTTTCCAGGTGATTGGGTTTTTTCGATACACAACATCCAGAAATCCATCCTGATTGAGGTCTACTAACCTATAGATTTCATCGTTGTTTATAGTAAATGGAAGCGATACCTGAAATTGAGATAATCCGGAAAAACAATTAGTAGAAGATTGATTATTCTTTAAAATTCCTTTTGTCCCATCTGTAAAATCCATCCAAATATCATCCTTGAGAGTATTACCACTAAAATTGGCAATTGTTATAGATGAAATTTTCTTTGGCGAATATAAATAATAATAATTATCTGTTGGTGATGGGAACTTAGACGGTGTACTGTTATTATTCCCAGCAATAATAAAGTATTTATACCTATACATCCTATCAACCATTTCAGGATCGTTAATAACCACTATTGCATTTGATAATGGATATCCATAAAAATTACCAGTAGAAATAAAGGGTTGATTAGTGGTATAGCCAATAGAACAATTGAATATTTTGATTCCATTTTTACGATCCCAGATTTCTAATGCACCATTTCCACTAGCTAAATATGAAAAAAGGCTTTGCGTTGTACCTTTCCCATTGAAATCACCAAATTGTGAAGGTAGCCCTTCTACTGCTATTTTTGAAGAAAATAAACTTATAGATAATGGACAGCCATCATTAATTGCCCAGTTATCTTTTTTATAATGAAAATCCATAAAACAGCTAGCACTAAGGGTATTTACTTTTGTGTATAAATCTCCAATTTCATTTTTTCCATCTCCGTCTAAATCAAAAATTGCTAACCCTATTTTGGTTTTATCAGTATTATCTGTATATTTTTTTATAAACGAAATATCAGTGTTTGTTTCATGTTTATTTGTTTCTCCGTACACAAATGTAAGAGGATTAAAAACTCTGTTAGTGCCTAAAGCCACTTCAAACGACCCTAACCGACTGATGCTTTCCCCTGTATAATTCAACGTATAGGTTTTTTGAACGGAACTATTAACCGATAATTGAATGGTTTTCAACCGGAATTGTTGTAATAACTCTTTCCCTGAGACATAAGCCTGTATATCATCCGGCCTTTTTTCATAATTAAATGTAACTATCAGGTTTGGAGTAGTGTTTTTCTTTTGATTGGCGCCATAGAGTATTCTTTTTACCAAATTGCCAACGTAAGAATTTTCAGTACTACTATATTCAATGTTCATGTAATTGCCATTATTGTCAATCACTTTTACTAAATTCCATCCTGCATTCACCGAATTTGTCCCGTTTAGCCCATCAGTATGTGCATCTGAGTATAAAGGAGCATAAGAAGCCGGATTATTAGAGTCTCCATAAGTCATTGTTAACCCGGATTTAGTAAAGACTTTAAAATAAGTTGGTCCCCAACTTTGGATGCTATAACCAACAATTCGACTGTATGATTCATTTTCAGTACGATATTCAACACTGTCAACAGTTTCGCTTATTTTTATCAATCGTTGTCCATCTAAAGTCAACGGACATTTTTTATCCCAAATCACACATGAATCCCTTCCATCATAATATTTCATCATTTTCGTTCGGGTAATAGATGATAAACCACTTATATTCCATCCCCAACCCGCTATACTTCTCCCCCCTTGGCTATTATATACCAACGAAATGCTTGGTTGCATTCCGTTAATGCCCTGAGGGCATTCAATAGGGATAGTGTAAGAAGCACCACCGCTTGCACTTACTCCAAATTGTCCTGGAATGCTGCCAACGATACCGCCTTGTGTTGGGTCAGTTGTAATTGTTCCATTTGGTGTGGCATATGTCTTATCTGTTGGCGGAAATACTAAGGTTTGATCAATCTTAGCACTAAAGGTTTTGTCCGGATTCGCCGGATCAGCTGTAAATTTAAAGCCAGATGTTGTCCCATTACTTTGTAGAATAATGGATTCGCGAGCCACGTATTTTTTCGTATCAGACGATTCATCCTTATTAAGTACCCAGGTTGTCTTGGGTTCCTGTGCCCGTAGCGCGGATGCCCATAAACTCAGGAATATGGACAAAACTAAAATATTGTATTTTCTTATCATAGTGTATTTGAAATTTCAGGAATGAATGGAGTAGATAAAGTTCTTTCAGGCTATCATTCATTAATTGTTGAACGATTGTTGTTTCAACAGAAATTTAATAGTAGTTCCAATTAGTAACTTATCCAAAGTTCATAACTTTGGATAAGTTTTGTAGTTATTTTAAGAAGAAATTGTTACTTCAGCTTTTTTTCCAATTCCTCTATTTTTGCACTTTGTTGATTGATTGTTTTTTGTTGGTCAATCATATACAGTGTCAGCTCTTCCACTTTTTGGAGCAATTTATTTTGCATTTCGCCCATGTTCAGACCATTTTTACTAACTTCGGCAGCCGATGGCATTTCGGGTAAATGGCTGTTCGTGTTTACATACTGTTCAACCTGATTTAAGGGCATTAATTTGTAGGTTGGTTTAAAAACATAATCGGCCCAGACATCAGCAGTAACTTTGACTTCGGTAGCCATAATAGTTCCATTAACCCGCATTATTCTGTTGTTAAATATTTTAACCCAACTATTATTAGCTCCATCTCCAAATCCTATATAAGTGCTTCCATCATGACTGTTGTTTGGCATTAGCATAAGAATATTATGTGTACCCCCTAATGCACCCCTTATTACCACATCTCCGGGTATTGCATCATTAGCCCAACAGCCAATACATGTAGCAACTCCAATTGTGAATCTTGCAGTTGCACTGGCTAATTCAAAAGCAGGTAATTCTGCTTTGTATACTTTTAATGCAGAAGTTCCCGGATCACATCCAATACCTACATTCCCTTCGCCTGTTAAAGTCATAATATCTAAAGGTGCTATGTTGGTTGTACCGCCTCCATATATTCTGAATTTCATTTTGTTAGCTGCAGCACTCCCTGCACTAATAGTTGCATCTATACCATGCCACCGGTTTGTATAAGTAGTTCCGCTTTCCAAATCTGGCTTAAACCCGTATTTTAGAAAATTATCATATACTCCATCAATTCCAGTCAAAGTCAATTTTGATATTCCACCAGCTACACTAAGTTTATCAGATGCTGTTTTTGTGCCAATCGCTACATTCCCACCATTTGGATTTAAACAAATGTTGTAATTTTGGTCTAATTTAGTTTGATCGGTTGCTTGTATCCAGGTATTTACATTATTTACACCTAAGTCAAGCACTGCATTATCTCCTCCTCTTAATCTCAGAGCTGCTCCACTTTGAGTTGCTCCTGATGTTGCAGGGTAGACATTAACTCCTGTTACAGATTCAATTTTAGCATTGGGAGTTATAGTTCCAATACCAACAAAACCACCATTTGTTATATTGAAAATTGGATTTGTAAATGAGCCATCGCTTGGAGTGCCTTGCCCGATAGCGAATGTATTTGCATTATATACTGTCCCAATAGACCAAGGCATCATTCCTTGTCTAACTAAATTGATATATTGCCCACTTGCTGCTGGTTTTGTAATCATCAAAGAGCCAGTATATCCTTCATCTGAAACTGTTGCGCCAACATCTTGGATTGCAACCTTTCCTCCTTTTACTGTAAGTAATTGATTAGGAGCGCCTCCAATTCCGAGTTTCCCATTGACAATAGAATTACCGGAAGTATATGTATTTTCATTTTGAATACTATTATTATCTGTTGAGAACGTGATATTTAGACCGGTATAAACACTGGGGTTATTAGCATAACATATACTAACATCGGATTTAAATGTAATTAGAGCCTTCCCATTAGGGATTATAGTTGTAATTGTGCCATTTTGTAAACCACTCGTTCGAAGCAATGGTGTAAGAGCCCCTGAATTATCAACACTATATACAGTCATAAAATCATATCCTAATTCAGTGCTTATTGAATATGTTATTTTTAGTGGTTTATCTGTAACTGTACTTACTATATTCCATGTCATGTAGGCATTGTTGACATAGGCTGTTGTTACCGAGATGGTTTGAGTTTGATCTATTGTATAAGTTTGAGCTTGGGTACATAAGCCGAAAAATAAAAAAAACAGAAAAATTATAATGTATTTTGTCTTCATAAGAGTACTTCTATTTAATTTGCGTATTTTTATTTATTTAGTAGTTAATTTAACATTTTCACGCTCCGTAATTTTTAAATGAAGCTGCTGGTTTTGCGATGGGGTGAGGATGCTATCCAACGATGATTGATATTCATTATTCGCTTGTTCCTTTTTAGAAAATCTTTCATCATTTTTGGTTAATGCATGTGCATTTTGCATATTTATAATGTATGTTTTTAATTTTGTCTTTATAACAAGTTTTTGACTGTCGGTAAGAACTACATCTTTTCCCATTTTTTCAATCAGCATAATAGCTAGATTGTCTTCGGTGCCGGATGTTTTTGGATTTTCTGCAAAAAGAAGATTAAAAAACATGAAAAAGGCAGCACTAACTAACAAAAATTTAAGTTTTTTCATATGATTTTATATTTAATTTTTATATTTATTTAAAACGCTGACAGAGAATAGACAATCTTTGTACTTTAACGCTCACAGGTCAATAGTCTTCATGATATGACATCGTATTTGCACCTGACACCATTTAATGGTGTCATATTTATTTTTTTATGATTTTCAGTTCAGTCACTTTATCACCGGCCTGAACACGCAGGATATACCATCCGGGAGGATATAATGTCATATCGATCGGAGTGGTACCGTTGGTCGCTTTTCGGGATTGAAGTTGAATCCCTTGTGCGCTAAATAACTGGATTTGGATTTCATCTTTGTTATTCCCTCCCGTTATGTCAACTTTTAATTCTCCTTTGGTAGGGTTGGGGTACACGGTAAGTTTTCGGCCTCCCATTTGTTCTTCAACAGGGGAAGGAGCGATCGTGTCTTTTTTAGCATGCGCAGAATTGCTGGTGAGCAGTACTATTTTTCGTGATATCCGGTTTCCGGCATTGTCGTATGCATAGCTGACCATGTTTTGTCCGGATACCGTCAGGCTTATAGCTACCAGTAAGAGAAAAATCAAAGGATAAGTGGTTTTGTACTGATGATTCATAATTTATAATTTATTTTGATTTGTTTAAAATGATTCATTCATTCTTATAGACTAAGGGATGAATGAATTTAAATAGTTTCAGAAAATATAAGTATACAGCCAATGCAAAATTACGGGGTACATTTGTACTGTTGGTTTGAATTACATTTAGGCTAAAAATACAACTACCTTTGGTTCACTACACCTGATTGACTGTATGCTTATTTATTTTCTAATTGATTTCTACCGGAAATATTCCAAACAATGAACCGTTATCAGTTGTTACAGTTAAAATATAATTGCCATTTTCCAACATATCAATGGGCAGATAATAAATTAATCCTGTTGTAACGGTTACTGTTTCCTGATAAACCAATCTGCCGGATTCATCTGTTAATGACAGGATAGACATTCCTGTTGAACTTTCAAAATTTATTGCTAATTCCGAATTGGTTACAATCATTTGTAATGTTAGTGACTTCGAGGGGACACTTGTAGAATAAACAATAGGATGAGGAGGAGGTGTATTAATTGGTATATCAATTGCGGTAGTTTTATTACTGACCAATAAAGAAAGTAATAAGAAAAAAAGAAATGAACGCTTCATAAGAAATATTCTTTGGATTACAACTATTGTATTATTTTTGCATTCAAAGATAAGATGGCTTAGCATATTTTACAAAAATAAATGTTGTACGGATATCAAGAATGTAATTTGTATCTAATTGTAAATCAATGTTTAAAAAATAAATAAAAAGAAATATTTGTACGGCCACTTTTCCATCATCAAAATTGAACCGTTTTAACAAAGCTGTCTGCATTAAATCATAGATCTTAAGAGAAATATAATTTTAGCAAAAGGAGGTAAGTAATATGAAATAATGTGTATTTGTATTTTAATTACAACTTCAATTTCCTTGAGTGATATCGCCCACTATTACTACTTCTGCAAATGGAGTTGTTTGGGCTTATAATTGAAGAGGTATCGCTGAGTTTGAAGGGGCAGTGCTTGAGGTCAAAATAAGATATTGAACTTTTAGTTTTTCCTGTTGCTTAAATTTTGAAATGATAATGTCACAGTAAGCAAAATGTTCATTATTTGATCTGAAAATAGTAATACGTGATCAACTATTGCTAATTCAGTTTCATTAAGCTAAAATATTAAGAATGAAATATATAAACTCCACGCTCCCTTTTTTGTTATGTATTTTCTTTCTGTCCTGTCAAACGGAGTATACAAAAAACAAGATCATCCTTCACGCAGAAGCTGTCGTGTTAACTTTTCCGGATAGTGCATTCAGGTTATTACAATCTATACCACATCCTGAAAAATTATCCAAAGCCGACTATGCTGCCTGGTGCCTGCAATACTCGTATACACTCTCTAAATTAAATCAGGATATCACTTCGGATAGTATAATCCGTGTTGCTGTCAATTATTACGAAAATAGCAGGTTACAGGACCAAAGTGGAACGGCGTATTATTTACTGGGGCGCATTCTTCAAAACAGCAATAAGAACAAAGAAGCTATGAATGCCTTTAAAAAGGCAGAATACATATTGAAACCTACCAAGCTGATAGATTTAAAAGGACTTGTTGATTTTGAAATCGGATATCTTTATATGCTCGACGAAACATTTAGTGAATCGTTGATTTATTTTAAAAAATCGTTGAATTATTTTATAAGTACAACAAATATTAAATATCAGGCATATGCTTACCGTGAAATTTCCGATATTTATTATCAGCTATATTATCCATTTGAGAAAGTAATGCTTTTATCGAATCGTGCTTTAAAACTTTCAAAACAATCGGGCGATTCGCTCAACTATTATTCAATATTAGGGCAACAGGGCGAATTGTTATTTGATAAAAACTATGAACGTGCAAAAGAATATTTATTGAAAGCATACCGGTATTTTCCAATATTACGTCCCAATTATGCTTCATTATTATCGTATACGTACATAATGCTTAATAAACCCGACTCTGCTAATTATTATGTCCGGATAGCAAAGATGGATACCACCCATACCAAATACAATGTTGGCAGGTATTTTACAGAAGCGTATGTTGCCAAATATGAGGGGAACAAAGACAAAGCTTTTACTCTTTATGAAAAAGCATATTCTCTGCGAAATAAGTTTTTCAAACAAAGTATGATCAGCCAAATGCATATCATTGACAAACAATTCGACTTAACCAAATTGCAATCCGAAAAAGCAACCTTGAAAATTGAAAACCGGAATAAGGTAATCGTAATTGGTTTGTTGTTTATCATAGTATTGGTTGTATTGATCATCTTTCTGGTGGTTCACAACCGGAATAAGAAAAAACAGATGGAGGACATGATAGAAAAGCAGGCATTGAAAAATTCACTGGAAGTAAAGAATACAGAGAATAATCTAAAAAAGGAGCTGCTTTTGTCTAAACTTACCCTACGGATGGAAAATACACTTCAATTGAACCGGTTGAAGATGGGACTTTCAAAGCAGGTCAAACTGGATGATTTTATAAAAGAAATATCGGTTCAATCGACCGTGTCGCAAGCGGATTGGAATTTCTATACTCAGGAAGTAAACCATATCTTTGATAATAAAATATCAGGTCTTTCTGCTTCACATCCCCAGTTGACAGTATCCGACATAAAAGTAATTACGCTTATTTGTTTAAGGATGGATATTTCTGACTGTTGCAATTTATTGAACATGTCCAAAGATACCATGTATCATCGCAGGGCGATCATTAAAAAACGTCTTGCGTTAGATAATCAGGTCGATCTTGAAAAATGGGTATGGGAACTTATTGAGGGTGAGAATGTGGAATAAGGGGATAGGATTATCCTTATGCTGTCCGGTTGAGGCTGATTTCCAAAGATTAAGATTATTCTTTTTGTCCACAGATTACACAGATTAACACAGATTATTTATATTGAAAGAAATTAAGAAAGAGATTGTATACAGATTCCATTAAATACGATTGTCCACAGATTACCACAGATTATTTATAATGTAAGAAATTAAGAAAGAGATTGTCCACAGATTACACGGATTAACACAGATTATTTAGATTGAAAGAAATTAAGAAAGAGATTGTATACAGATTCCATTAAATACGATTACCACAGATTAAGATTAATATATTTGTCCACAGATTACACAGATTACCACAGATTATTTTTAATGTAAGAAATTAAGAAAGAGATTGTCCACAGATTACACAGATTACCACAGATTATTTTTTAATGTAAGAAATTAAGAAAGAGATTGTTTTTTTTCTCGTCCAGGTTTGTAAATCTGCACACAGTGGATAGTTCAAGTTCATAGCGAAGCGGAGACTTCCCGATAAATCGGGACAAATGAACTCAAAACCAGTGCAGTTTGTAACTGACCATAGCCCACAATTCAATAGCCCCTTTACAAAAAGCTTGATCAGAAATAGAACTCTCTATGTCACCTTTCTAATCCAGGTTTGTAAATTCAGACTTCCTTACCACTTTCAAATTTAATTGTCGCTATTTATTTCTCCTATAAGAGTTGATTTGTTTATAAAATAAGGGAAATAAGGGTGTGGTGTGTGGTGTCAGGTTTTCTACTAAGGGCGCAAAAGCATAAATAAGGTTTTGAATTTAAGATAATTAAATGCCAATTAACTATCTTTCTCGTTTAGGTTTGTAAATCTGCAGTCAGTGGATAGTTCAAGTTCATAGCAAAGCGGAGACTTCCCGATAAATCGGGACTAGTGGACTCAAAACCAGTGACGTTTGTAGCTGACCATAGCCCATAATTCCATAAACCCGTTACAATAAGCTTGTATATCTATGTTACCTTTCTAATCCAGGTTTGTAATTTCAGACTTCCTTACCACTTTCAAATTTAATTGTCGCTATTTATTTCTCCTACAAGAGTTGATTTGTTTATAAAATAAGGGAAATAAGGGTGTGGTGTGTGGTGTCAGATTTTCTACTAAGGGCGCAAAAGCATAAATAAGGTTTTGAATATAAGATAATTAAATGCAAATTTCTATCTTTCTTGTCCAGGCTTGTAAATCTGCACACAGTGTATAGTTCAAGCCTGAGCGAAGCGGAGACTTCACGATAAATCGGGACAAGTGGACTCAAAACCAATGCCGTTTGTAGCTGACCATAGCCCATAATTCCATAAACCCGTTACAAAAAGCTTGTATATCTATGTCACCTTTCTAATCCAGGTTTGTAAATTCAGACTTCCTTACCACTTTCAAATTTAATTGTCGCTATTTATTTCTCCTACAAGAGTTGATTTGTTTATAAAATAAGGGAAATAAGGGTGTGGTGTCAGGTTTTCTACTAAGGGCGCAAAAGCATAAATAAGGTTTTGAATATAAGATAATTAAATGCAAATTTCTATCTTTCTCGTCCAGGCT
>Ga0302286_10001270_pt1 | contig 19048 bp, 13 predicted proteins | sample III_Fen_E2_3_FD_198765 | JGI IMG/M metagenome (GOLD analysis project Ga0302286, IMG submission 198765) | Peat permafrost microbial communities from Stordalen Mire near Abisko, Sweden - III_Fen_E2_3 | ecosystem: Environmental > Terrestrial > Soil > Wetlands > Permafrost | place: Sweden: Abisko...
CTATTTCCTTTTGTTTCGTTTCTAGTTGTGGCTGTGGTATTTCCTTTATTTTTTCTTTAATAGGCTCGAGTTCTGTAGCCTTTAATAATTCTTCATCAATATTATATTGAGCAAATTTTAACATTTCGGGACTAAATGATAAATCGTCTGCAACCAGAAAATTATCATACACAAAATAAAGACAAAAGCTTGTTGATAGAAAGAGTGAAATTCCTAATCCAATTAATACATTTCGAACGTAAGTTTTTCGCAAAGAATATGCACCATACTCTTTATTACGATTTTCAAATACAATTTCATCTAGCGAAAAAGGCGACATATTTTTCTAAACAACATTACGTTAAGCAAACATACTACATTTACTTATTTTAAACATTGTTTATTCGCTAAAATTGTTCTGGATATAGCCTTTTCCATGCATAAAAGACAAAAAACAAATTCTGATAGTTTTATACTAGTAAAACAGTTTATATGTTTCAAAAAAGCAACATATTAATCTCAAAATAAGTCGAATAATAACGTAAACATTTGCTCACTTATTCTATAATTTCACGTACAAATGGATAATATAATAATACTAACGAATTGAATTGAATTGAATGAATATTAAAAGAACTCTTAATTTGTTTTCAACATTTGATAATTTCAATAATAATTACTCAAATGAAACCATTAATTTCCATATTGATAGAATGTTGGTTTTTCATCAACGTCAATGCAGAGGGTACAAAGCAATTACGCCCCACTTCATCGGACTTTGGTAATGTTGAAATTAATGACCAAGGACGCCCATTTGCATTAGAATCGAATGCCGATACACTTCATAGACTTTATATTCACATCAAAAGTACTTCGGAAAAAATCTATTTCGGATTCCAACCCAAAGACAAAACAGCAGGACATGGTACTTTTAGAATTTTAAATCCAAGTGGTACTGTTGTTTATGCAAGAACAAATGTACCAACAGCTACTGGTGCTGGATATATTGAGACATACAATGCAGCGGTTGCAGGACCTAAAATTGGTGGTTCACCTGCAACTGGATATAACCCATTATCGTATTCTCCAACAACAACGGGTGATTTTTATATTGAATTTACAACAAATACTGGCACCACTTACCATTTCGATTTGTTTGATATAACTGTAGTAAATGCTTCAAATCAACCAATTGACGGTAGACTTTGGTCATATGCATGGGATTTTAGTACGCAAGGTGGTTTAAATATTTATAATGCAACAATGTATGTATATAGTGGAGATAAATATACGACATCTGTAAATTTCAATGGAATGCAACCATTTGGTTTTGTTGTTTCTTGTAATAGTAAAGGTAATCAAAACACTGGAAATGAAGCAATCGATCGTCAATCGGTTTCTGGGAATCACACGTATCCCGAATATAAAGTCTTTTTAAACATTCCTGATCCTACTGTTTATACGGCAGCCGTTATTCCAACGATGGTACAAGATTTAAGTGTATTAGGATCTCCCATTACTGGCTCTCCAGTAAAATTTTACTTAAACATGAATAAAAGTGGAACTGTTGAAATTTTTTTAGATCTTGATGGTGTTGCAGGTTATCAGGCAGGTAATAAAGATGTTGTACTTGTTGATGTTATAAATGCAGGAGGAGATACCGTAATATGGGATGGTAAAGATGCTGCAGGAACTTTGGTTGTGCAAAATGTAACTGTTGGAGTTACGTCACGATTTTCGACTGGAGTTACACATTTCCCAATTTTTGATGATGAATATAGTAATAATGGCATAATTGTAAATAGAATAACACCTAATGCATCGAGAGCCGCAGTATATTGGGATGATTCGCAATTTGGTGGAACAGTAAATATGATTGGAGCATCGGGTAATACAGATGGACATAACTTCCCAACAGTATCAGGTGGATATGGTAATCTTCGAACAATTAATACTTGGTGGAATGGATTTGAAAACAATGATCTAAAATCATTTTCATTTACAATGGATGGTACATTTTTACCAATATCATTAATTGATTTTTCAAGTACAATTTTGAAACATTCAGTAATACTTCATTGGACAACAGAATCGGAAACAAACAACAATTTCTTTGAACTTTTGCGATCAAATGATGGAGAAAATTGGGAAAATTTAACCAAAGTGAAAGGAGCAGGAACATCAACTATAATAACCAATTATCTATTTGAAGATAAGAGTCCTATCGTAGGTATAACTTATTATAGATTGAAACAAGTTGATTACGATGGTACTTCAAGTTTATCGAAATTAATTGCGATTCATTTTACCCCAGATGAGACAGAAAGTAAATATAAAATATATCCTATTCCTGTCATTAACTCAGTTACAATTGAAACTTGTTGTTTAAAGGATAACAATATTACTTTGATTAATTCTGAAGGTAAAAATATACTAGAAAACACATCAAATTCTATGTCGGAACATAACATCCTTTCAATTGACTTATCTAACCTTGAAAGTGGGATATATATATTAATAATTAATGGAGATAAGAATATGATAATTAAGCAATAGTAATATTTACATTATAAAGATATGAAGCACATTTTCGATAAATAATTGTTAAAAACTATTTCATAACAAAAAGAACTTTAAGAGAGAATAATACGTATCATAATAGTATATTTACACATTTAGTGCTATTTATGAAACGGATTATTTGTATATTGTTATCAATGTGGCTTTCATTCAATATTTCTGCCGAAGGAACAAAACAATTACGTCCAACAAGTTCCGATTCGGGAAATGTAGAGATTAACGATCAACTTCGCCCATTCGCCTTGGAAAAGAACTTAGATTCACTCCACCGACTATATATCCATATTCAAAACACTTCAGAAAAAATATATTTTGGATTCAAACCTAATGACAAAAATTTAGGCACAGGTACTTTTCAAATTAAAAATGCAAGTGGAATTATCGTTTACAATAAAACAAGTATTCCTGTTGCAACAGGTGCTGGATATATAGAGAGTTATGATGAAGCTGTTGTAGGCCCTAAAATTGGAAGTACTCCAATAGGTGGATATAATCCTCTTTCATTTTCGCCAACAACAACTGGCGATTTTTATATAGAATTTACTACAACTTTTGCCGATTATGTGACCTATCATTTCGATTTGTTTGACATAACAGTTGTTAATGCCAGCAATGAACCCATTGATGGAAGACTTTGGTCGTACGCATGGGATTTGAGTACAAGAGGAAGTTTCAATGTTTTTAATGCATCAATGTATGTTTATACTTCAGATAAATATACAACATCAATAGATTTTAATGGAATGCAACCTTATGGATTTGTTGTTTCATGCAATAGTAAAGGAACGCAAAATACAGGTAATGAAGCTCTGGACAGGAAATCGGTTACTGGTAATCACACATATCCAGAATTTAAGGTTTTTTTGAGTGCACCCGACCCTACTGTATATACTTCTGCAGTAACACCATCAATGGTTGAAGATCTTAAAGTAATTGGGACACCTTTATCTGGTTCTCCCGTAAATTTTTATTTAAACATGAATAAAGGTGGTACTGTTGAAATTTTTTTAGACCTCGATGGTGTTCCTGGTTACCAAGCTGGAAATAAAGACGTTGTTCTTGTTGATGCAATAAATGCAGGAGGTGACACTTTGGTTTGGAATGGAAAAGATGCTAAAGGTGTATTTGTTTTACAAAATGTAACTGTTGCTGTTACCTCAAGATTTGCAACAGGTGTAACACATTTCCCTATTTTTGACGATGAATATAGTAAATATGGTATTATTGTAAATAGAATTTCACCAAATCCATCAAGAGCTTCAGTATATTGGGATGATTCCAAAATTAATGGAGGCACGGTTAATTTAACTGGAGCATCGGGAAATAATGACGGGCATAATTATCCTACAAACATTAAGGCTGATTATGGTGATACAATCACAGTAAACACTTGGTGGAATGGTTATGAAAACAATGACCTTAAATCATTTAGCTTTTCGATGGATGGAACACATTTACCAATAAGCTTACTTAGTTTTAGTTGCAATAACAAAAACGACTCTATAATTATAAATTGGAAAACAGCATCAGAAACGAATAATGATTATTTTGAGCTTCAACGTTCCGAGAATGGAATACAATGGAATACCATTGTAAAAATAGTTGGTAATGGAAATTCGACTGTTATTACAAATTATAAGTACATTGACAAATCACCTAATTGGGGAACATCTTATTACAGATTGAAACAAGTTGATTTTGATGGTAAGTTCAGCTATTCTCATAGTATTTCTTCAACATTTACACCCAATCAAAAACAAGAAATTAAAACATATCCAAATCCTGCAATTAAAACAATAACTGTAGATATTGGATTGGGAAATCAAAATGATATATTAATATTAGGTTTAGATGGTAGGGATTTCACAAAAATGCTTCCAATATTAAAAATTGATGAAAGTACATATTCTATAGATATTTCAAATCTTGAAATTGGGACATATATCCTTAAAATTAATGGTGATACTAATTTATTTATGAAACAATAATTCTTACCGCAACCTTTTGCACCAATCTGTTGTCTTGAAAATAGAATCAATTCACTTATTATGAAAAGCAAAAGCCTTACACTTATCCTAATAGTCATAATTGGAAGTACTGTTTGGGGATTTGGTGCCAATTACTCTGGAACGGTGATTGATACTCGCTCAAAGCAAGCAATTAGTGGAGTTTTAGTTACATTTAATAATGATTCAGCTGTTACAAACAGTTCAGGTTATTTTAAAATCACAATATCAGAATCAACCGAATCTCCCTTCAATATTGATAAGGTTGCATCGGTAGAAATATTTTCAATACAAGGTAAAACATTAGCTCAATTTAAAACACTTACTGAAGCAAATGCTTTTGTACAAAATCAAACGTATGCTGTTTATGTTTTAGCTATTCGGAGTGAAACAGGACAAAGAACTACAATTCTTTGCACTCCTCAAACTGTTAAACAAATAAGTTCGGAACATTTTCCATTACAAAAACAACCATCTAGATTAAAATCAGAAGTTTCCCCCATTTTACACTTTTCAAAAACGGGATATTTCAATCAAGAGTGGTCAATTCGAAATGATTCGATTTATGAAATGCTCGCTATATCAAACGATTCAATACCTTATTTACACAAACTTATAAATGGAAATGCTTTTGATTTACTTAAAGGTTTACCATTGATTCCGAAACAAAGTCAAATCACTTCGGTTAAGGTAATTTACTCGTTAAAAAGAGATTCTTTATATTATGTGAATTCAAAGTATTTTACATTTCACTACGATTTTGTAACAAAAGTACTGGGCTATAAAGAAGATACTAAAACATTTAACAATAATGAATATACTAATAGTCCAAAACGTGAATTCATACTAGCTACTCTCAATTATTATGAGGCATCGAATCTTTGGGGTTTAGAGTTTTTCCCAGGCGATATGATTACTTGTGAACAAGTCGAAAAAATGTATAATGCAATTGCTACCAGTTCATTTTTGGGCGACAGTCTTAAGCTCGTTGGTAATGAACAAAGATTTAATTCTTGTTCAAATATGCCAATAGTTACGCAAGATCAAATAAATAATAATCAGATTTATCAAGCTCTAACAATAAGTGAAGGTTATGGATATTTGAAAAAAGTTAAAATGAAAGAACTTACAAATACGTATGTAAGTAGACACGACTTTATTTTACTCGATAGTGTACCACTTGATATAAATCCAGTTTCGGGAATTATAACATCGGAATTTCAAACTCCACTTTGCCATATAAATCTTTTGAGTCATAATAGAGAAACGCCAAACATGGCTTATCGAAATGCATGGAACAATGCAAAGTTCAGTGCTTTTGAAAATGAATTAATCTATTTAAAAGTCGATCTCGATTCGTTTGTAATTCGAAAAGCAACTATTGATAAAGCAACTATATTTTGGAATGCTCATGAACCTTCAAAAACGATTAATCTAAATGCAGATACTACTACAAACGGATTATTTGAATTAAGTTCATCGGGTATTGAAAACATTAGTACAATTGGTGGAAAAGCTTCGAATGTTGCTGAACTTGGGAAAGTACAAATGTATTATTCAAATATTTCAAAAGTTCCATTACCAGAGGGAGGATTTGCTATCCCTTTTAGCTACTATGCACAACATTTAAAGAAAAACAAAATCGACACAATAATTAAAACAATACTTGCCGATAGTTTATTTAAAACAAATATTGCATACCGAAAAACAAAATTACTTTACATTCAACAACTAATAAAATCAGCTCCATTAGACACTGAGTTAGTGAAATTAGTTAAAGACAAAATAAGTAGTAATGGATATTCTTTCACCTATTATCGTTTTCGTTCATCAACAAATACCGAAGACATAGAAGATTTTAATGGAGCTGGATTATATGATTCGTATAGTGGATCGTTGACCGATCCTGACAAAACTATCGAAAAAGCTATTAAGAAAGTTTATGCAAGCTTATGGAATTATGGAGCATTTGAGGAACGAGAATATTATAAAATCAATCAGCTTTCGGTTGAAATGGGAATACTTGTACATCGTTCGTTTACCGATGAAGTTGCCAATGGAGTTGCCATTACATCAATCATTTACGATAGACCCGATTTACAATATCCCGGAATTACTATTAATACTCAATATGGCGAAACAAGCATTACAAACCCCGATGGGATTTACAATCCCGAACAAATTATTTGCTACACCTTTAGTCTAGATCCAAACAACAAATATATTATAGAATATTTAAGCAAATCGGATGTACCAGGAAAAGAAAACAGTACAGTTTTGACCGTTGAAGAAATTTCATTGCTTACCGATATTTGCTTAGACATTCAATATCATTTTATGCTTAAAACAAATCACAATGTAGTTATGGACATTGAGTTTAAAATTGATATTATAAATGGACAACGAAAATTATATATAAAACAAGCACGTACATACTAACACAAAACATTAAACGACTTATAGAATAAGGTTATTTACCAAGAAAACACTATTTTTGAGGCATAAAACTCACAATATGCACAAAAGAATAGCTTCGCAATTAAACATTAGCGAACAACAAATAAAAAACACACTAAAACTTTTAAGCGAAGGTGCTACCGTTCCATTTATTGCTCGTTACCGAAAAGAAATGACGGGAACATTAGATGAGGTAGATATTACCGCGATTCGCGATTTAAATGCAAAATTCATAGAACTAGAGGAACGTAGAGAAAGTATACTTGAATCAATTGAGAAACAAGGTTTACTAACTCCTGAACTTCGCGATAAAATTACGAAAGCAGGAGCACTTACCGAACTTGAGGATTTATATTTACCCTATAAACCCAAACGTAAAACTCGTGCATCGGTTGCTCGTGAAAAAGGCTTAGAACCTCTTGCTCAGCAATTATCGAAACAAGCAACAAACGATTTAAAAACTCTTGCACGTCCATTTATAAATGAACAAGTAAGTTCTATTGACGATGCCTTACAAGGAGCAAGAGATATTATTGCCGAATGGATTTCTGAAACACCATCGGCACGAAATAGTACTCGAAATTTATTTAATCGTGAAGCATATATTCACTCAAAACTGGTAAAAGGTAAAGATGAAGAAGCCGCAAAATTTAAAGATTATTTTGATTTTAATGAACCATTAAAACGCTGTCCATCTCATCGATTATTAGCAATCAGACGTGGTGAAAACGAAGGCTTTTTAAAAGTTTGGATTGAACCCGATGAAACACAAGCTATTGAATTGCTAGATCGAATGTTTGTAAAAAACAAAACCGAATCTGCGTTACAAGTTTCTTTAGCAATAAAAGATAGTTACAAACGTCTTTTACAACCTAGCATAGAAACAGAATGTGCTAACGAAGGCAAAGCCAAAGCCGACGACGAAGCAATAAGAGTTTTTGCCGATAACTTGCGACAATTACTTCTGGCATCGCCATTGGGGAATAAACGAATTTTAGCAATCGATCCTGGATTTAGAACAGGTTGCAAAATTGTTTGTATCGATGCTCAAGGAACCGTTTTAAGAAACGATACCATCTACCCTCATCCACCTCAAAACGAAAATGCAGTTGCGGGACAAAAAATTGAGGCTATTGTAAAACAATTTAAAATTGAAGCAATTGCCATTGGTAACGGAACTGCGGGACGTGAAACAGAACAGTTTATTCGTACTTTAGGTTTAGATAAAACCATTGAAATATTTATGGTTAATGAAAATGGAGCATCTATTTATTCTGCATCGGCAGTAGCTCGCGAAGAATTTGCTGATTATGATGTTACTGTTCGTGGTACGATTTCAATAGGTAGACGTTTGATGGATCCACTTTCGGAACTGGTAAAAATAGATCCAAAATCAATTGGTGTTGGTCAATATCAGCACGATGTAGATCAGAATAAACTGCAAAAGAAGCTGGACGAAGTTGTGGAAAGTTGTGTGAATCTTGTTGGTGTAAATGTAAACGTTGCAAGTAAACATCTATTAAAATATGTATCGGGACTTGGCCCACAAATAGCTGAGAACATAGTTAATCACCGTCGTGAAAATGGTGCATTTAAAAGTCGTGATGAATTGAAAAAAGTTGCACGTTTAGGACCTAAAGCTTATGAACAATGTGCAGGATTCTTACGCATTCCCGAAGCTGTAAATCCATTGGACAATAGTGCCGTACATCCTGAATCGTATGGTATTGTTAAGAAAATGGCACAAACCCTAAAATGCGAAGTGAAAGATTTATTGAAAGACGAACAACTTCGAAAATCGATTTCTCTTCAACAATTTGTTACAGAAACAACAGGATTGCCAACACTTAATGACATTATGCAAGAACTTGCAAAACCAGGTCGTGATCCTCGTTCAACAGCGAAAGCATTTTCGTTCGATGAAACGATTCACAGTATGGACGATGTTCATGTAGGAATGGTTTTACCTGGAATTGTAACAAACATAACCAACTTTGGAGCTTTTGTAGATATTGGAGTTAAACAAGATGGATTGGTACATATTTCACATTTGGCAAACCGTTTTGTAAGTAACCCTAACGATGTAGTTTCACTTGGACAACACGTTACCGTAAAAGTTTTAGAAGTTGATAGTTCAAGGAAAAGAATTCAATTAAGCATGAAAGAGGCTTAGTAGTTTTGAGCAAGAAGTTTTGAGTTTTGAGTTAATTAAGACAAGAGTATAGTTTGCAAATACGAGAATATTTATACGGGGAAAAATCTGTTTACAGTCTGATATTTATAACACTTACAATATTGGTTCTCGTTTATGGATCATTATTCCATTTTTTAGATTACAATAATTTTGATGCACCGAGTTATTTCGGTGGTTCTCGATTATTATTTAAACTTCCTGTGGCACTCGATTTCCAATCAAGACTATCGAAACCATTAACACTCTTAGTCCCTGGATTTATGGAATGGGCTTTCAATATTCATCCAAGATTTACCTATTGGTCACAAAATATATTGTTCTTTTATCTCTGTGGGTTTTCTATTTACAAACTATTTGCAGTCATTTTCAAAGACACTAAAATAGCTTTTGGAGGAATGATGGTGTATTGCACTTGTCAACCTTTAGCATGTTTCTCTTTCCTTATTTTATCGGATGTTAGTGGTTGGTTTTTTGGCATCTACAGCATTTATTTATCAACAAATTTTTTATTAGAATCGCCTCAATCATTAAAAAAACTTTGGATAATTGGATTCATCGTTGGTATTGGTTGTCTCTTTAAAGAAAGTGCTATTGTTGGACTTATATTTTTATTTACAATTATCTTATTCAACCCAACGAGTATACAAATTAAGATTAAACAACTAAGTATTGTTATTATCGGATTTCTTATTCCTTTTGCAACATCGTTTTTTATCATTCAACATTTTTATGCAGATTCGGTAATTAAACGAATGCACGATGGATATAAAGATACCGAACACGACACATTTATGCTATCTCAGTTAAAACAAATTTATCGAGTAATTGATGTGTATTGGTTTTTATTCCTTTTCGGATTACGTAACGTTTATTTAGTTCTGAAAGCTAAACAGAATACCGTTTTGCTAAAAAGCGTTTTACTTTCAATTGTTATTATTGGCATTTCGATGCAAATCTGGCCATATCTTCTCGACAGAATTCTATTTATGCTTGCTCCGTTTATGGTAATTATTATACTTTATGGACTTCAATATTTCGCAAACTATAAAACTATTTTAATTACATCTGCAGGTATTATAAACATAGGAATGACCTATGCTATTTATCGATTTCAAATGAATGGAATGATTTTAATTGGTACTGTTTTATTCACCATAATTTTAGGTATGATAATAATTCATGTATATCAAAAAGATAAAACATTTATAAAAGTTTAAACGGAGTGAATACCTTATCGATTATAATACCTACGTTCAATGATGGAAAAACACTCCCCATTGTTTTGCAACGATTAAAATATCTTAAATTAATTGAAGATATTTCGAAAGAAATTATAATCGTAGATGACTGTTCAACGGACCAATCAGCATCAGACATCAAATCATTTATACACGCAAATAGAGATGCTATAAAAATTATTTATTGTAAACATGATAAAAATAAAGGTAAAGGAGCAGCAATTCATACAGGAATAGCTAAAGCAACAGGCAATTTACTTATTATTCAAGATGCTGATCTTGAATATAATCCAGAAGATTATAACATTTTACTTAACCAAATACTGTACAATGCCGCTGATGTTGTTTATGGTTCCCGTTTTCATAAAGAAAGTATAAACCATAAAACACTGCTCTGGCACACATTTGCGAATAGATTCTTAACAAAAATATCGAATATTTGTACTGGTTTACAACTAACAGATATGGAAACCTGCTACAAATTATTTAAAACCAACATAATTTTAAATACACCGTTGCATGAAAAACGCTTTGGCTTTGAACCAGAAATAACGGCAAAAATAGCTAAAAACAAAAAGCTTAAAATTATTGAAGTACCAATATCATATTCAGGTAGAACCTATACCGAAGGAAAAAAAATAGGCATGAAAGATGGGTTTAGAGCTATTTTCTGCATAATTCGTTATTCATTTTTTTGAGAAAATTATTTCAATCTTCAAATATTTCATAACTTGCTTACGTTCATTTAATACGATTTTATTATTACCATATTTTACTAATGATGATAAAAACTAAATACATATCGTACTTCACTTTCATTTTAATCTGTATTGTAGCATTTAGCAAAACAACTAAAGCTCAACCATGGGGAGCTGGAGCATCGGTACTTTACAATCCTCAAACAGAAAGTTTTGGAGCAGGTATTAGAGCTGAAATACCTTACAATAAGCTAAGAATAGTTCCTCAACTTAGCTACTATCCATCGTTTAATAAAGTAACTGAATATTATTTGGGAGTTGCAGCACATCTCGATTTTATGGAAACACGTTCGTGGAAAGTATATGCTATTGCTTTGGCATCATACAATCATTGGATAAATTACCATTCGAACTCAAAATTAACAGGGAAACCCAACAATTGGGATGGTGAATTAGGATTGGGTTGGACTACTCAAAAATGTTTAAGACCTTTCATCGAATATCGATATAACTTTAAATGGAAAGAGACAAATTTGGGTATCGGTTTCGTGTACACCTTTAATTGCAAAGACGGTAAATCGCGAAGTTCAATAAATTGCCCTGGACATTAAAAAAAATACAAATAACTGAACACAAACCTTAAAAACAGATAAAATGAGAGTAACAGGAAAAATCACCAAGCTTTTACTAGGTATTAGCCTTGGAACATTACTAGTGTCAGGCTGTTCAAAAGACAGAATTGACGATTCAAATAAAAATGAATATAAATCGACAAACGAGTATTTGGACTCAAAAAAACAGAAAGAACAAACTTTTGAAATTACTAAAGATGGTAATTTACCAATAATCGGAGAACAAAAAACTAAAATTTGGCCAGATAAAAGTAGACTACAATTTTTTAACGGAGATTCTGTTGGTTACCCTTATTTTGTAAAATTAATAGAACTATATACACCCAAAGATATGATTTATGCTCAGATGCCTTCAGTAGGTGGTGGTGATATTCTTACAACAAAAGGTGAAATAAGATTAAGAGCAATAAAAGATGATAAAGAACTCTTTTTAAGAGAAGAACATACATGGCAAGTGCTTATGTCTAGTATCGACACTTTAACACAAATGAAACAATACTATGGTTTTAATTCGTTGTATAATTCGTATACCGATTGGACATCAAATCTTATATTTGAATTTTTTAGAACAGATTCGGGATATTTAGGCCAAGTTAAACAATTTGGATGGATAGGCTGTGATAAAAATGCAAGTAATAGTAGTTCAGTAAAAATTGGTTTCACTTCAAAAACCGATAATCTTTCGAATGTTGCTACATTTATTTATATACCTTCAAAGAAGAGCGTAATGCAAGTATATAATCAAGTATCAGGTAAAATACCTGCAGGCATAGATATTAAAATAGTTTCGATAGCAGTAAATGCAAAAGACAGTTTATTCTACGATTATAAAACAATGACTTTAGGTCAAAACGATGAAGTTGTTGAAATAACTCTCAAATCAACTACCGATGCTGCATTAACTGCAGTGCTCGATGCTTTGTAAAATTAAATATTGTATTAAATAAAAGAGGGCTGTCTTTACTTTTTAGACAGCCTCTTTTATTTTTGAAACTTCCATTAATTCTTTACAGGTAAAAAAGAGTAATCTTTAGAATATATTAACATTTGCTCTACATAGTTTTTAGGATATGAAACTTTAACATCTGTTATAGTGCTATCTTTACCATAAACCAATTCATATTCTGGATTTATAAAACCACGATATGATGGTAAATTAAGTTTATCGAATCGATCAAGAACTTCCTTATGAAGAATTGGATCGACTTTCACGCCATAATTTTCGACCAATGCCTGAGCTGCAACAAAATCACCTTCAGAGGTTATACGTTGAATTTCTTTTAATAATTCACCAAATAAATTTTGAAGCTTTTTATAGTCATGAATAACAAAATAAGTCTTTTTATTTTTTACTATCTTTTCGATTATATTTTGTGGTTGACCTTTTTCATACACCCATTTCGCGATTAACTGACGATTGCGCATATGCGATTCTTCAATATTTTTACCCAATTCAATACGTTTCAACTGAGTCATCATTCCTCCACGAATATAACCATCGTATTCAGCTTTTGCAGCATCCTCGCAAGGCAATAGTTTTAATTCAAAGGTTTTGGGCGACATCATATAGTATAATGCAAAAAGATCGGCTCTAGCCTCTTCTATTGTCGAATGATAATTTTTCAAACTTTCTGATTTGATACCAGGCAACAATTGACCAGATCCATGTCCTAAACATTCATGTAAATCGGTATGCAAATTCGAAGAAGCATAACCATATTTTTTATATCGATCAACTTGTTCTTTATTGTATGCAAATTCATTAATTGAGCCGCTATTTACCGTTGCTTGATCGTATGCATAACATATATTCTCGAGCGACACCGATTTTGAACCATAATGTTGACGAATCCACATTGAATTTGGTAGATTAATTCCAATTGGAGTTGAGGGGAAACAATCGCCACCTAAAGTCGCAACCGTAATTACTTTTGCCGAAATACCTTTAATCTTTTTCTTTTTAAATCGAGCATCAACGGGCGAATTATCTTCGAACCATTGAGCATTATCGCTAATTATTTCGGTACGTTTGGTGGCTTCCTCATCTTTAAAATTAACTACCGATTCCCAGGTAGCTTTTCGTCCAGCTGCATCGCCATATACTTCAATAAATCCATTTACAAAATCAATATGCGAAACAGTATCTTCAACCCACGAAATATTATAATCGTCAAATGTTTGCAAATCGCCCGTTTTATAAAAAGCAATTAACTTCTCAATTGTTTGTTTTTGTTTTTCGTTTTCTGCAACGGTTTTTGCCTTATCGAGCCAATAGCAAATCTTAACAATTGCAGCAGAGTACATTCCACCTTCTTTATAAATTTGTTCTTTTAAAACGCCATTTTCTTTAATTAATTTTGAATTTAATCCAAACGATAATTCCTTATTTGTAGCCTTTTGTAACTGATTTTTATAAAATTCATCAGCCTCTTTTTGAGTAACTCCTTCGTAAAAGTTATTAGCCGATGAAAGTAATATATCACTTTGTGGATCAAGATTTACTCGTTTTGAATCAACTTTTGGATTGAAAACAACTTTTGAAATTGTATCTATAAATGATTTACGAGCTTCTCCTTCCAATGATAATTGATTATCAGCAAGAGGTTCAATCAATTTCAAAAAATATTCTTGTGTAAATTTTGGTGTAAATTTATCGGTTGAATAATGATGATGAATACCATTTGCAAACCAAACTTGTTTTAAATATATTTCGAAATTCTTCCAATTTTCGGTCGTTTTATCTCCTTTATAATTGGTATAAATTGCTTCAAGAGTTTTTCTGATAGCCAGATTGTGTTTATTATTTTGATCGAACAATATATCGCGACCACAAAGAGCTGCTTTATGTAGATAATATACCAATAACTTCTGATTTAAAGAAAGTTTTTCAAAACCAGGCACCTGATATCTCATAATTGCCATATCGGCAAATCTATCTATTTGCCATTCAAAACTAGATTGTGTTTCCATTTCTTCATTTTTAGATTCATCAACTTGCTTACAGCCAACCAAGGTTACAGCTAATAAGCTTGTTGCAAATATTATTTTTCTCATTGTTTAAATTCGTTACAGTTTATTTCAAAGCTACAAAAACAACACATTATATTTTTAATTTATACACATAAAAAAAGGAGAAACATTCGCTTCTCCTTTTTAATGTATTTCCATTTTTTTAGTTTTTAATTTTATATACCGTCGTAGAAAAACTTCCTACAATGGTTGTTTTTTTTGAAACACCAATCGAATATGTTCCAGAAACTAGACCCGTTTTTTCATTATAATTAAATTCCGGAAACATAATTGCAACACTTAAAGAATTACCTTGCAAATTAGACTGATTAACATTATAATTTAATACAGTTCCATTTCCAAGTTCTTTATAATATGAAAGATTAAATGATGCTATATTATTATAGAATAAACCAGTTAATACTTGTGAACTATTATCAAAAGTATAAAATGTAAAATTCATACTTCCCACTCCATCAATCATGCGTGAGATATTAAATTTATATGCTGGATATAATGTTTCACCAACATTTATTGTTACACTACTTACCGTATTTGAATACTTATTTAAATAATCATTTTTGATAATACTTGTAAATTTAAAGTTTTCGTTTAATGAAACAGAGTCGGCACTCAATCCTTTAATTGTACCAGAAATAAAACCACTATTCTCGTATTTCATGATACTTGCATCTTCCGTTTTTGTACAAGATGTAAACCCGATAAACGATGCTACCAAAATAAACAATAAATTCTTTTTCATTTTCCTGTTTTTAAATTCGATTAAATTATTCAATAAGTACAAAAATACACTTTATATTGAATAAAGAAAATCTATTAAAGATTATTGTCGTTTAAACTTCAACTCTTTTTTTACAGTAATTGTTGTTGTACTCGAAGTTGTTTGTTTTAAATTTTGCTTCGTACTTTTAAATACGAGTTCTTTCCATGCTAGTCTATCTACAGAAAAAATTCCATAGCCTATTAACATTATACCTTCTTTATTTTTCTTTTCATCTAACCAGTACCAACTATTACAAACAACCCTTTCACTAAATTTAGTAGCAGCAACATTTTTAACATACTTTCTACTTTTAATTGTATCAGAATATGTCCCATCTTCATTTATTATTAATGTTTCATAATATACTGAGTCAAACTCATCAACGCCTCTAGTTGAGTGTTTTAATGAATCGGCATATCCTGTAGTATAATGAATTGGCGAACTTGTAGCATTAATACTCGTTGTTTTAAGAACTATACTATCATTTACAATATCTTTAATTTTCCAAATTCCAATCAAACGTGTATCACGTGAACGAAGAGATAAAAACGGATCGTTAGATCCTTTACGACATGACATTGAAATTGCAACTATTGTTGAAATGATTGCTGTGATAAGAAGTAATTTTTTCATTCTATGTTTATTTATGATTGCACTAAACGCAAATCTATGGATATTAGTATGTCTAGTTAAATATTTCCCTTTTTGCTGCCAACAATGTATTTTTCAATAACGATACAATTGTCATTGGTCCTACTCCACCTGGTACTGGTGTTATATAACTACATTTTGAAGCCACTTCATCAAACTTTACATCACCAGTTAACTTGAAACCCGATTTTGTAAGATCCGATTTTACACGCGTTGTACCAACATCGATAACAACAGCACCCTCTTTTACCATCGAAGCTTTTACAAAGTCAGGACTTCCAAGAGCTGCTATAATAATATCAGCGTGAGAACAAATAGCTTCAAGATTTTTTGTACGGCTGTGACAAACCGTTACTGTAGCATCACCAGGATTCCCCTTTTGTGACATCAAAACACTCATAGGACGACCAACGATATTACTTCTTCCTAAAATCACACAATGTTTTCCAGCAGTATCAATTTTATAACGAGAAAGTAATTCCATAATTCCAGCTGGTGTAGCTGAAATAAATGCTGGCAATCCAATAACGGTACGTCCTACATTTACTGGATGAAATCCATCAACATCTTTTTTAGGATCGATTGCTTCGATTACTTTTTGTTCATCAATATGTTTAGGAATTGGCAATTGAACAATAAAACCATCGATATCAGCATCGTTATTCAATTCGTTTATCTTTGCTAAAAGCTCAGTTTCAGTAACATCATCTTCGTATCGAATTAATGTTGATTTGAAACCAACTTGTTCGCAAGCTTTTACTTTGTGTCCAACATAGGTTTCACTTCCACCATCGTGTCCAACAAGAATTGCTGCTAAATGTGGTATTTTGCCTCCTTGTTCTTTAATCTTTGCAACTTCTGCTGCTATTTCATTTTTAACCTCGTCCGAGATTTTTTTTCCGTCTATTAATTGCACAAATCTTATTTTTTAATTATTTATAATTAATTTTTGATTTGAATTATTAATTTATAATTCAAAATTAAAAACTACTTTTTATCTCATCATTGGCATATTCTTCATCATTTTGGCTGCTTGAGCACTATTACCAGTAACCATTTTCATCATTTTGCGAGTTTCGTCGAACTGTTTGATTAAACGATTAACTTCGGTAATATTAACACCACTTCCGGTTGCAATTCTCTTTCTGCGTGATCCGTTTAATAATTCAGGATTTTCGCGTTCTTGAGGAGTCATTGATGAAATGATTGCTTCAATACCTTTAAATGCATTATCATCAATGTCAATATTTTTCAATGCTTTTCCAAGTCCTGGAATCATACCAGCCAAGTCTTTCAGATTTCCCATTTTCTTAATTTGTTGTATTTGAGAAATGAAATCGTTGAAATTGAATTGATTTTTTGCAATTTTCTTTTGGAGTTTGCGAGCTTCTTCAACATCGTATTGTTCTTGAGCACGCTCAACTAACGATACGATATCTCCCATCCCCAAAATACGATCGGCCATACGTTCTGGGTAGAACATGTCGATAGCATCCATTTTTTCGCCAGTTCCAACAAACTTAATTGGTTTATTTACAACCGAACGAATTGAAAGAGCAGCTCCACCACGAGTATCACCATCTAATTTGGTAAGTACAACACCACCAAAATCTAATCTATCATTGAATTCTTTTGCTGTATTAACGGCATCTTGTCCAGTCATTGAATCTACAACGAACAATATTTCAGAAGGATCAACCGCTTTTTTAATATTTTCGATTTCCTTCATCATTTGCTCATCAACAGCCAAACGACCAGCAGTATCGATGATTACAATATCATTTCCATTTTTCTTTGCATGTTTTATTGCTTCTGTTGCAATCAAAACAGCATCTTTTACATCGGGCAATGTGAAAACGGGAACTTCTATTTGTTCGCCAAGAACTTTTAATTGTTCGATAGCCGCAGGACGATAAATATCACAAGCCACAAGCAATGGATTACGTCCACGTTTGCGTTTTATCATATTTGCCAATTTACCCGACATGGTAGTTTTACCAGAACCTTGTAAACCAGCCATTAATATAATAGCAGGCGAGCCTTTTAAAACAATATCTACATTGCTTCCACCCATGAGTTCAATTAACTCATCGTGTACAATTTTGGTCATCATCTGACCTGGTTTTACAGCTAGAAGTACGTTTTGCCCAAGAGCTTTTTCTTTTACCGTTTCGGTAAATGTTTTGGCTATCTTATAGTTAACATCGGCATCGAGTAATGCACGACGAACTTCTTTTAATGTTTCGGCAACGTTAATTTCGGTGATTTTTCCTTCACCTTTTAATAATTTCATCGAACGATCTAACCGTTCACTCAGGTTTTCAAACATCATGGTTTAACAGATATTTTTGGTATTCTTATTATTCTAAAATTCGTCGCAAATTTAGTCAATTATTTAAGAAGTTTACCATCGAAAGTTTAATAAATAAAGATCATCAAAAATTCAAATTTACAAATAATGAATTTCACTCTTTGTTTTTGTAATCCTAATAGTAACTCATTAATAATTTGCACATTATTCCTCAATATAATCTAAATCTTTATCGAAAGTTTCGTCTATCATAAAAGTTGAGAACACTGCAATTCCAATACATACAGAACCAACTATTACTCCAGCTGTTAACAAATCGGTTTTAGCTTTTAAGAAAAGAACAGCCATTGATATAGGCACAATTGCTCCTCTCACAAAATTAGGAACTGTAGTTGTAACGGTTGCTCTTAAATTAGTTCCAAATTGCTCCGAAGCAGTTGTGATAAATACAGTCCAATAACCGTGAGCTAATCCCATTACAAATACAATAAAATAAAACATATTTGCAG
>Ga0302286_10001271_pt1 | contig 19043 bp, 17 predicted proteins | sample III_Fen_E2_3_FD_198765 | JGI IMG/M metagenome (GOLD analysis project Ga0302286, IMG submission 198765) | Peat permafrost microbial communities from Stordalen Mire near Abisko, Sweden - III_Fen_E2_3 | ecosystem: Environmental > Terrestrial > Soil > Wetlands > Permafrost | place: Sweden: Abisko...
CACAAACGCTCGCTTCGATGGCAAGAACAGCGGCTGCGTTGGGACACACGAGGAGGGAGAGTGTCACCAATATAAACGGTAATCGAGAGCAGGGATAACTCAGAAGTTACGGGAGTAACGAAAAATCGCAGATGCACGCGAGCCAAGGCTCGCCCGCGTCACTTCAGACTCGATGTTGCCTTGGCCGCTCAGCCAATCGTTCCCACTGCCCGGGCCGGCAGTTTCCGCGCCCACTTCACAGCCACGTGGGCGACTTCTTCCGGTGTGATGCCTGTGTTCTGCCGCCAGATCATCAGGCGCATGTAGCCCTCTTCGAACTCGTGAATCACTTCTTGCGCGGGCACCGGCTTGATGTTGTGCCACTCGCGCTCGGTCAGGAACCGCCGGTGGAGTTGCTCCGTCGGGATGCCTTTGTCGGCACGAATCGTTCGCACCCATGCGGGATGATCCAACCCGGTGGGCGGCAGCGTGGTCAGGGTATGGCTGCTGCCGTCGGTGTAGCGGTTTGCGAACTCGATCCAGCTGCCGACCCGGGGATGATCGTAGATGTGCGCCGCAACATAGGTCTCCGGATGGAAGAGCATGCGAATCAGCACGCCCGGCATTTTGTCCACTGCGTAGGAACCCAGATCCGCGAACCCCTCGCGAAGCAGCGGTGCGGATTGCCGATCCACTTCCGCCCGATGTTTCCACTGCGGCGAGTCCACGCGCGTGAGCGCAATCTGTTCCGGCACCCGGTTGAGCGCTCTTTTGCCGACGTCGGAAAGCACGTTGCGTACCGCCCGTCGCAGGATCAGCCGGCTTACCAGGCTCTTCAGAACGAGAACGGCCCCTACGGCGAGCATCAAGGCCAGCAGCGCTGTCAGGTTCATGATTCCGCTCCCGGAGATGGAGTGTGCGTGGACGTATTGCACCAAACTTGGCGCGCGGAAGAAAGATTACGGGGGTGACAGGTTCGGGTAACCAGTTGCTTCGGCGCGGCGCGAAATGCACTATGATTTCGAGCGGGAGACAAGCTATATGCCACGCACTGCGGTCCTGGTCATTGTCGCGAGCGCGCTCCTAACGGCTTCCGCGATCTCGCAAGAAAAAGCAATCAAGCGTGCGCAATTGCCGAAAGCAGTCGAGGCAACGGTCGCCGCCCAGAGCCAGGGAGCCAGGGTCCTGGGGTTTTCTGAGGAGAAAGAGCAGGGGCAGACCTACTACGAAGTGGAATTAGTTGTGAATGGTCACACCAAAGACGTGCTGATGGATCACGATGGGAAGATCGTGGAGGTCGAAGAGCAGGTTGCCGTGGACGCGCTTCCGGCACCGGTTCGCGATGGATTGCAGGCCAAGGCTGGCAAGGGCAAGGTGTCTAGCGTTGAGTCCATCACCAAGCACGACAAACTCGTCGCCTATGAGGCTAAGGTGATCACGGCCGGGAAAACTTCAGAGGTCCAGGTCGGCCCGGACGGAAAACCTCTGGATCGCGAAGAATAGCTGCCTGCTGCTTCACGGGTTTTTCCGCTGCCCGCTAGTGCACGGTCACCGTGGTGGTTGCCTGCGAGCGGCCGAAGGGTCCAGTCGCGTAGATCGTGTAGGTCGTGGTCTTCGCGGGCTTGATCGCGATGCTGGCCCCCCGCACCGCTGCGACGTCGGGAGAAATGATCAGGTACGAAGCGCCGCTCACCGTCCAATTCAGCGTGACCGATTGGCCGGCCGCTACTGAGTTTGGTGTGGCCGTGAAGTTCGAAATCTGCGGCGCATTTCCGGTTGGCACGTTGGATTGCGTGTAGACCGGGTTCATCTGAATCACTTCGAAGTCCGAAGCTCTCAACGAAGACAGATTGTGCAGGTCATCGTTGTCCCAGCGATCGTCGGGCGCGCCGCTCAGGTACATCGAGCTGCCATTGTCGGCCATGATCATGCCGTACTTCTTCAGCGCCGCCAGGATCACCTGATTCTTCTGCGAAAAGCCGGAAACGTTGAAGCCGGACTTGAGGCGCATGCGCATGCCCATGGGCGCCGCATTCGGATCGCTTGAGTTGGCCGCCCAGTGCGAAGCTGGAGGAATGAATGCCGCGCGGCTGTGTTGCAGGGTAAAGCGGATGGCGTGTTTGATCGATCCTGCGGCAACCTCGTCGTAGCGCAACAGGCCGGGGAAGATGGGCAGTCCGGCGGCGTCAGCTGAAGTCCAGGTGTACGGGCGCTGCCCGTTCGCAAGCATGTCCCAGACGGCGGCAGAACCGGCGTTCCACGCGCCACCCGCGGCGGGCGAGGCAAGATAAAGTTCGTAAATCCAGCACTGGTTCTGATCAATCACCAGCACGTGCTGGTCGCCGCTCGGATTGGGATCGCCCTCGATGGGAGCATTGGCCGGGATCGGCATCGGTCCCGGATCACTTTCGTCGCCGTATGCTGTGAAATTAATGTCCACAGGTGCCTGGCCCGCGCCGACCACAACATACGGAATCCCCATGATGCTGTTGTTATAAAGACCCGCGCCGAAATCGGGATGCACGGCCGTGCTGGCGCCAATGAAGTTGACCATCGCCGTCGAGTTGGCATCAACCGGCGCACCTGAAATGTCCTGGTTCCACAAGCTGCTTGCCGGGAACGGTACAAATCCGTTCAGGCTGGCGCCCGGTCCGGTGGCGATCTGGCTGCAGGAGCTATTGCCGCCGCCGTTGCCACCGCCTCCACCCCCACCGTTCCCACCTCCTCCGCCGTTACCGGCGTTCGTGGCGGCTCCACAGCCGAGCGTGGCAAGCAGGCAGGCAATCGCAAGAACGGCGAAGAACTGGCGTCCCATGGAGGAATCTCCCAGCCCTAATGGTCTCCGGCTCCAGGCGGCGCGGCAACCGTCAAAAGGGCTGGTTGCGGGCTGGAATTGGGACGATGCGCCACTCCGTATCCTCCAGGAATCCGGTCCCGTCCCGGGTTTAGCCGAACTTCAGTAGCGCGCCACACTTCCGTAACGCGCCTCAACCGGCCGGTCATCTGGAAAAAATGAATGCCCTCAGCGCCGGGCCGATAACCAGACTAGCGGTTCGAGATGCGAGGAAGCACATGGAAACCAGGATCAGGAAGTCGATGGTCGAGATGAACACGCTGCTGCTGTGCCGGGACGTGCAGTTCTTGGGAACCACCAAACGAGTCCTGAAGCAGATGGCGGTGAGGACGACGATCGATGACAACGCCGCCAGCGCTCTGGCGCGGTTGGCCAGCCAGGAGTTCGATTCCCTGATCGTGGATTGGCGCGAACTGGACAACATGGGCGACTTCCTGGAGTCGGTGCGCAAATCGAAAGTGAACCAGCGCTGCATTGTGGTGGCGATTGTGCGTGACCTGCTGGACGCGCAGCAAGCATTCGCCGCCGGTGTGCATTTCCTGATTCAGAAGCCGGCTTCGATCGTGCAGATTGAGCGCTGCCTGCGGGCGGCGCACTCGTCGTTTGTCGCCGAGCGCCGCAAATCGCACCGCGAGCCAGTCCAGTTCGGCGCGGCCCTCAGCGGAAAGAATCTGCCGCTCGCCCGTGCCACCATCGTCAATATCGGAGAAGGCGGGGTCGGCCTGCGGATGAACCTGCCTGGGGGAAAATCGCTTGTCGGCGCCGGAGATCAGGTCGAATTGAACTTCCAGCTTCCCGAAACCACCCAGTTGATCCATGGCAGCGGCGTCGTGGCCTGAGTGAACTCGGACGGCGACGTCGGCGTCCAGTTCCGCTACATCCCCGAAGTCGAGCGCAGGCCGTTCGAGCAATGGCTGACGGAACGGATGGAGAGGTCGTTGGCCGAGGTGCGGCGGGGGGCGGCCAGTTGCGCGTGAGGGTGGCTCACAATGGTAAGTCACTCGAGAAGAGGATCTTTTCGAGGCAGGGCACGAAGTTGAGCGAGGGAGTAGCGACAGAGGTGGGCGGCTTCGAAGTCAGCGGACTATCCATCGGCACGTCTTTGCCAATTTCTTCTTGATAGCGTCGGTCTTTTTGCCGACTACTTCCGCATGTCCCGGCGGCTGCCCTTCTATCGGTTTGCGCACTACTTCTAGACCGCATGCTCGGACTTGTCGAGCAGATAGGGAGACGAGTCCGAAGCCGGAGAGGTTTTCAAGGATAAGTTTATAGTCACCGCATTCTGATGCAATGAACACGGACATCGACGTGCCATTTGGAGGATCCGCAAACGCAGCAGAGGATGGCCAAGTTCGCCCATCACCTTGTGGATAGTGCCATGGAGGGATTCTGCGCCACAATTCAGCATCGTCTGGAATGTCGTCCGGGCCGGGCGGAGATGCGGCGGTCCCACTCATTCAATTGCTTGCCTCAAAAACACGAATTAATCTTGTCAGCGACAGTAGCGAGGTCCGCAGTAATCTCTGTTTCCCACTCCTCCCTCGATCGATGGTCGACGAAACAAGCCGTCAAGGGGCCCCGCGCTCCCACTTCGATCTCCAACTCTGCCCTGTCGTTGTACCACTCCAACTGAATGTTGCCGCCCACCGTAGGCACAAGTTTCGGAAGGACAGCATCTTCTCTGAGGACCAACCAGAGAAACCGCGCTGTCATCAAGGCAGCCTGGGGGTCTATTGCACGCGCCTCGTACGAATCCCAGTTCGCTGGTAGCCGACTCAGTGCGGTCAATTCATCCAGAAGGCCGTTTAGCCACTTCGGAGTGTCTTTTACTGTGCCTGCGCACTCAACTGGTTCTTTAACCCTGACTCCATAGTCTGTCGCTGCACTAGCACTCATCTAGTCTCCCCCAATTGCGGTGCATGTCGTTAGTCGTTATTGATGCGAATGCTGACACGATCCATTTACGGCCAATCTGGAAGAAATCCAACACGCCCGCCTCGTCTTTTGTCCGCGGTGCACCCCGCGCCGTCAGCGAAATTACGATCACAGGCAACTGATGGATTGTTGAAAATCGGGGTTCAATATTCACGTGAAGTCTACCGACAGGTTTGTCATCGTCTCGGATCACGTACCGCATAGACAAACGCACGTCCTCTGGTTCCTTTAGAAACTGATCGCTGTACTGATTTTTCCAAATCGTGACGAGCCTATCCAACTGTCCTGGCTGCTCCCAGCCCTGCCCTGAAAGGAGTTGGTTTACGTAGGTCACTTCGCACTGGTTCGGTACGATGTCGCCAACGTTCTCCTTGGTCAAAAATCCCCGTAATACCTGAAGTTGTTTCTCAAATCCCGCTTGGACATACTCGTAGCGCGGATACAAGTCGTCTTCTTTCAACTTTCGCCAATTGAATACGAACCGATCCTGCTGGATCTGCACCAATTCGCTGCCACGCTCGTTGACAAACCAGCAGCGTGGCATAGGTGGAACAGTCAAGAGTTCGACTTGCGGCGCGAAACCGCCAGAGGTCGGTAGCCCGAACCACTCCACTGCAGCGGGCAGAGGCGGGTGCTCCTCAAACTTGGGAAATGTGAGTCGGTACTGCTCCCACAGCAAACCGAGATGGGGCACACGAAATAACTGCAACGAGTCGAATTGCAGCGACAATGCGACCTCAGCAACTGGTGGGTTCTTGAAATCTGGGAGCGGAGGTCTCATCGGACTGCCTGTTTTCTCGGCCACGAACACCCTCAAGGAAGCCACTTATGATTATTGGAGACCCAAAACCTAGTGTCAATTACTTCGATGGGCCCGGGGATTACCTCAAGCTTCCTATCTTCCCAGTATGGACGTACAAATCCTCTAGACTCGGCCCAACTGAACATTCCTACTGAATCAACCCGCCGTTCCCATTCTCCTCTACCACCGGCGCGATCACCACCGCCGCGGCCACGCGGTCTCCCGGTTCGAGTGACAACAAACGAACGCCCTGCGCCGCTCGCCCTGACTCGCGGATCGTGCTCGAGTCCATCCGGATGATCTTGCCGTACTGGCTGATCAGCATGACTTCGGAAACTTCGCTGACTTGGGCGATGCCGACCACTTTGCCGTTGCGCTCCGTGGTCTTGACGTTGATTACGCCAGAGCCGCCGCGTCCTTGCAGGCGGTACTCGTCGGCGGGAGTGCGCTTGCCGTAGCCGTTTTCGGTGACGGAAAGGATCAGCGAGCCCTTGATCGGCAAGGTCTCGTCGGTGGCGGTAACTTCGATGCCTGCCTCGGCCTTCACTTTTTCGGCGGTGGCTTCGGCTTTCTTCGCGTCTTTCGGCGTGGTCGCCATGCCGACGATGTAGTCTTTTTCGTCGAGGTTCATGCCGCGCACTCCATACGCCGGACGCCCCATCGGGCGCACGTCCGCCTCATCAAAGCGGATCGCCTGGCCGTTGTGCGAGGCGAGGAAGACGATCTGGCTGCCATCGGTCAGCGTGACGCCGACCAGTTCATCGCCCTGATCAATGCCGACGGCGATGATGCCGCGCGACATCACGTGTGAGAAGTCTTTCAGCTCGGTCTTTTTCACCGTGCCATTGCGCGAGGCAAAGAAGATGAAGCGGCCTTCTTCTTCCAGGTTGCGCACGGCGAGCATGGTGCGGACCGTCTCGCCCGGCTGCAGCGCGACCAGGCTTGCAACGTGCTTGCCCTTGCCGGCTGCGGCGATGTCGGGAATCTCATAGACCTTCAGCCAGTACACACGTCCGGTGTTGGTGAAAATCAGGATGTAGGCGTGCGTCGAGGCAATGAACAGATGCTCGACGAAATCCTCGTCGCGCGTCTTCATGCCGGTGCGCCCGGTTCCGCCGCGGCGCTGCATGCGGTAGGTGGAGATCGGCGTGCGCTTCATGTATCCGCCGTGGCTCACCGTGACCGCGACTTGCTCGTCGGCGATCAGGTCTTCCAGCATGATCTCGGCGGCCTCGTCTTCGATCACCGTGCGGCGCTCGTCGCCGTACAGCTTCTTGACCTCTTCCATTTCCCTGACGATGACGCCGCGCAGCTTCTTTTCCGATCCCAGGATCGACTGGTAGTCGGCGATCGAGTCGCGCACCTGCTTCAACTCGTTCGAAATTTCGTCGATCGAAAGCCGGGTCAGGCGGTGCAGTTGCAGTTCGAGGATGGCGTCGGCTTGCTTCGCCGTGAACGGCCTCTCGGCGTCCAGCTTGGGCGCGCGCCCGGTGGTGTTGATGTCAATCTTTCTGCCGGCAAACCACGTGACCAGGTTCTCGCGGGCATCGGCGCGGTTCGCGCTGCCGCGGATGATCGCGATCACGTTGTCGAGGTGATCGAGCGCGGTGAGATAGCCTTCCAGGATGTGTTCGCGGTCCTGCGCCTTCTGCAGCAGGTAGGCCGTGCGGCGGCGGACCACATCGACGCGGTGGTCGATGAAGTGCTTGATCGCCTGGATCAGCCCCATTTCCTTCGGCTGGCCATTGACCACGGCCAGGAAGATCATGCTGAAACTCTCCTGCATCGAGGTGTGCTTGAAGAGCTGGTTGAGCACGATCTGCGGCTCGGCTCCGCGCTTGAGTTCGATCACGATGCGCATGCCGTCGCGATCGCTTTCGTCGCGGATGTCGGAAATATCTTCGATGTCTTTATTGTTGACCAGGTCGGCGATGCGCTCGATCAGGCGGGCCTTGTTCACCTGGTACGGAATCTCGGTGACGATGATCGCCTGTTTCTCCTTGGTCATGTTCTCGATCGCAGCCCGGGCGCGCATCACGAAGCGCCCGCGGCCCGCCTTGTAGGCGTCCAAAATCCCGGCGCGGCCGTGGATGATTCCGGCGGTCGGGAAGTCGGGGCCTTTGACGATCTGCAGAATCTCCGGCAACTGGGCGCTCGGATTGTTGATGAGCGTGATGGTGGCGTCGACGATCTCGGTCAGGTTATGCGGCGGGATGTTCGTCGCCATGCCGACAGCGATCCCGTTCGATCCGTTCACCAGCAGGTTGGGAATGCGCGTCGGCAACACGGTGGGCTCGAACGTGGACTCGTCGTAGTTCGGGACGAAGTCCACGGTGTCTTTGTCGATGTCCGCGTTCAAGTCTTCCGACATGCGCGTGAGGCGGCACTCGGTGTACCGCATGGCCGCCGGCGGATCGCCATCCACCGAGCCGTAGTTTCCCTGGCCATCGATGAGCGGATAACGCAGCGAAAACGGTTGCGCCAGCCGCACCAGCGCGTCATAGAGCGCCGAGTCTCCGTGCGGATGGTACTTGCCCATCGCCTCGCCCACGACCTTGGCGCACTTCACATACTTGCGGTTGTGCAGCAGTCCCATGTCGTGCATGTGATAGAGAATGCGGCGATGCACGGGCTTCAATCCGTCGCGCACGTCAGGCAGCGCGCGGCCAATAATCACCGACATCGAATAGTCGAGATACGACCGCTTCATCTCGTCTTCGATGTTGACGGGCTGAATATTCAGGGCGCCCGGGCTGCCGTCGCCGGGCGGAGGTGTCAAAGGGAGCTCAGGATTTTGGGGATCGTCAGCCATTGAAATCAGTTCTCAGTTCTCGGTTGTCAGTTCTCAGCACGGCCCATATGGGGACGGCCGCCCTCGGCCGCCCAAGCGGGACAAAGCCCCGCCATTATTTGCGGGCTGAATTGTCGCTAAGTTCTTGTATTCTCAAGACCTTATTAGTGTGGAACTCGATGGGAATTATACCACGCGCGGGACCTGTTCGCCGGGCTCAAAACGTTGGCTCTTCAGGCTCTTTTTAGCGTCAGCAAAGTGATCTCTGGAGGCACGCCAAGCCGAACCGGGAAACCAAAAGTCCCCAGGCCGCGGTTAACGTAGAGCGCCGCTTTCTGGACGCCTGCCAGGAGGTGGTGGCTGGGCATGGACAGATGGTAGAGTCCGGCCACAAATGGAGTGATCAGGCGCGCTGGACTGACACTGTGGTCCACGATTTCGAACTTCACCTGCCCGCCATGAGTGTGACCGGCGAGGCTGAGTTCAATACCCAACTCGGCGGCGCGGCGGAAGGAATTAGGGTTATGTGACAACAGAATGTTGGGCATGTCGCGCCGGATGAGATGCTCGATTTCCTGCAGCATCGGACCGGTCCGCTCGCCGCTCACCATGTGGTCGCGCTGGTAGTCCACGCCGAGCAGATTGAACGACGCTCCGTTATGTTCGATGACGGCATTGTTGGCGCGCAGTAAGTGCATTCCTTTTTCGTGGAACAGCCGCTCCGCCTCGTCTTCGACTCCGGCGTAGATTTCGTGATTTCCGTTGCATCCCCAGACGCCCAGCGGGGCTTGGAGTTTGCTCAACTCCGTGATGCAGGCGTCGAGCGGATCGCCCATGCTGCTGACGAAGTCGCCCGTGACCACCGACAAGTCGGGTTGCAGTTCATTCGCCATCGTCACGGCACGCGCGATCTCGACGGGCGGCATGTAGCTGCCAATGTGGATGTCGCTAAGCTGGGCGATGCGAAAGCCCTCGAGTTCTTTGGGCAGGTTGGCAATGGGCACATCCACGCGCTCAACCGTGTAGCGCAACCGCCCCGCAGCAAAGCCATACGAAGCCGCCACGAACGGGAGACTGCCGGCCAGATAGGCGGCGTAACGGAAGAAGGTTCGCCGCGATGGATCAAACGCACCCGCCACAGCACCAGGCCGCAGACGAGCCACCACATTCGTGACCCACTCGATTCCACCCACGGATTGCACGGCCAGGAAAGCGAAGAACGACGCCACCATCCACAGGCTGGCCAATGTCAGGATCGTCTTGCCTCCACCCAGGCGCGACAGAAAGCGTCCCAGAAGAGGATTGAGAATGGCCGCGACCAGCAGGATAGTGAGCCCAATCAAGGCTGCCCGCAGCACGTTTTGGACGAAGACCGACGAAAACGTGCCGAGCGAGTACCACGCCCGCAAAAACCAGAAACGCTGGATGGCGTAGACCAGAACAAGAAATAGCGCGAATAAAAGAATTCTTAGAATGATCAGGGCTGCAACTCCGATGTTGTCTCAACTACTTAGATGAGGCCGGAGCGTAAGAGGACTCCCCGGGGAAGAGCCCGGTACCAACAATTAGTTGCCTTTGGGCGGCACCTGGAAGTCCACACCGCGATCGTCGTTGATTTTCCGGGTGGCCGGAAGATCGAGATCCGCGAGTCGAATCTTGTGCGTGCGGCCCTCGCCGAGGTCAAACAGAGTATCGGCAACGATGGCGTAGTTCTGCACCTCGGACTGGTGGCCGTCTTTGAAGACCAGCACCGTGCTGGGCTGGTCTACAACAGGCTCGGGTTCCGCCGGTTTCGCAGTGGCCGCCGGAGCGGGGGCCGGCTCGGGTTCCACTTCCCGCGCTCGATAGTGGTTGCCTCGGGAGCCGTGGCGCTCGAAAACCGTGGGCCCGGGAGCGTAGTCCTCGTCTTCCTCAGCGACTGCTTCCGACTGCACCACCACGACCTGCGGATAGTAGGGCAGGGAGTACACGGGCACTCCCGGGAAGAAGTTTCCTTGCAGATGCCGGCGGTGCGAAACGAAGATCCGCGGCTGAGCGTTGGACGAAAAGAAGGGGTTCGCACAGCAATTTCCGAATCTGCGGCCGTTGCCGAAGCCGTTTGGTCCGAGCGAGGTGACGCTGGCAGCGACGCCGGGGGTCATCGAAGTGCTCCCCCCGAAGCCGAAGGAACTGACCGAGGCGGGCACGCCGTGAACTTGAGCCTGGAGGGTTAGTCCTAACGATAGGACGGCCAGTGTGGAAAGCAAGAAAGAGGGTCGCATCCAAGCCTGCATGGCAGTCTCCCCAACTGTTATTACAAACCTGGGGGCTGCAGATTGCAACCCGTCACGCCGGAAAAGGTCGCGGAAAGTCCGCGGCTGCCCGGGCGATCCGGGGTCAGGCTGCGGTACCGGGGTGCCGGGAGACCATCCGCGCCAACTCCAATACCCGATGGCGGACGTAGCCATCCTCGGTGAGGTGGGCGGCGGCGGTATGTTTCCGGTTCGGCAAAACCAGCTGATCCATCGGGTTGCGTCCGGGGAACTGCGGGTCAAGTTGCTGGCAGAACTCACAGGGACAGCCGGACCGGGAGTCGGTGCGTTTGCGGGCGTTGGTGGCAATGTGTTCCATGAAGCTGGGCTCCGTACGATGATCGGCAGGTTTCAGGTTGACCAGAGTTTGCGACTGAACCTTACCTTGCGTTGCGGGTTCGCGCAAGTCTTCTGCGCGGAAGTTTTTCTACTATGGAGAAACGATCTTGTACAGGGCTTTTAGGGGACCAGTTTTCCACAACCCATCTGAATCAGGCTACCACCCGGCGGCGCCCCACGATGTGACATTCAACACAACCGACGGTGAGTTCTGGCATGATAAGGGCCATTCCCCTCCAGGAGATTCCGTGAATATCGCCGACCAACGCCGGACCGTCTTCTTCTTCGATGTGGACAACACTCTGGTGGACAACGATCGGGTCGCCGACGACCTGAAGCGGCACCTCAAGGAGAAGGTCGGCGAGGCCTGCGAGCAGCGCTACTGGGACATCTTCGAAGCTCTGCGGAACGAACTCGGTTATGCGGACTACCTTGGCTCGCTGCAAAGGTATCGTGTCGAACGGCCACACGATGCCAAACTGCTGGAAGTCTCCTATTTCATGATCAATTATCCGTTCGCGAACCGGTTGTATCCCGAGTCGCTCGACGCGGTCGACTACGTCAAACAGTTTGGCCGCGCTGTGATCCTGAGCGACGGCGATGTCGTGTTTCAGCCGCGCAAGGTGGATCGCTCCGGCCTGTACGACATCTTCGAAGGCCATGTGCTGATCTACGTCCACAAAGAGCAGGAACTGAGCGATGTCGAGGCCAAGTATCCGGCCGAGCACTACGTAATGGTCGACGACAAGGTGCGAATTCTCGCCGCACTCAAGAAATACTGGGGCGCGCGCGTGACCACCATTTTCCCGCGCCAGGGACACTACGCGCTCGATGAAAAGCTGGTGGCCCAGTACCCAAAGCCCGATATCACCCTGGAACGAATCGGCGAGTTAAAGGAATATTCGCTCGCGGAAATGCTGGCAGCCGCAGGTTAGGCTTGGTGTTACCCGGAATTTTCCTACTAACCATGTGGTAACCCCATCCCCCCTCTCAGGGGCGTTTGGCACCCTCCGGCTTCACCCAGGGCAAGCTCTTGAAAGCCGTCCCCTCGCCCAAACCCTCAGGGGCTGAAGCTTTGCTCCCCAATCCCCTGTCGCGCCGGAAGGGCACGCACTGCACTTCTTCCTTGACGCAGATGTGCTATTCCAGCACAATCCTCCGGCTTCGCCCGTTGGGTGAACGTGAAATCGCGCTTGGGACGGGCGTTTTGAACGGATGGCCAGTATTCCCCGAGAGTGAAGAAATTACTCCCTCGGCGAGCCTCAGGGACTGAAAACCTCTGCTGGTCGGTGATTTCGTTGTAACGAATATCAGCGGCTTCGCACCATTAGGTGAGGATTCGTTCGTTTTTTTGCCTGCTCAATCTTTGCAGCACCTCGAAGTCCGCAAGCACGGCGGTTGGGGACCAGAGCGATGCGGATGGAGTTTTTGCCCCGGGGGGAAATAAATCTGCCCCGGATGGCTGGTTTGGCGCCCCGTTTCCGTTATCCATAGCAGGGGCAAATGGGGAGCCGAGTGTGGGGATCCGATACGCCATTTGATTGGCCAAGGAATCGAGGAGAGAGGGTATGGAGTTTCAGCGAAGGTTTCTCAGGTTTGCCGGTACCGGGGTGCTGTTGGCCGGATTCGCGGCGCAAGCACAAATGATCGACAACACGCAGGCGCCGAACACGGCGAAAGCAGGGATCAACAAATCGCTGCTGGATGAGACCGGCGCCGGTCGTGGCGACGCGAATACGGTGGGATCCTCGGTGTACCTCATTAACCGGGACCCGTTCCGGTCGGTGCGCCGGGGACGCCAGCTGTTTCAACGCAAGTTCACCCGTTTGCAGGGGCAAGGCGCGAACGAAAAAGACGGCGTGGGCGACATCAACAACGACATCGCCATTGGCGCGGGATTGTCCGACAGTTGCGCGTTGTGTCACGGCCGGCCGCGGGGTTCGGCGGGAACGGGCGGGAACGTAGTGACGCGTCCGGACAGCCGCGATGCCGGGCATCTGTTCGGCTTGGGGCTCAAGGAAATGCTGGCGGACGAGATCACCACTGATCTGCGTTCGACCCGTGACCTGGCCATCATCCTGGCCCAGCAGGCGAAGCACCCGATGACCCTGCTACTGACGAGCAAGGGCGTGAAGTACGGCAGCATTACCGCAAATCCGGACGGCTCGGTGGACGCCTCGAAGGTACAGGGCGTGGACGCCGACCTGCGCGTGAAACCCTTCTTTGCCGAAGGGAGCACAATCTCACTGCGTGAGTTCATCGTGGGCGCGCTGCACAACGAGATGGGGCTGGAAGCGTCGGCCGACCCGGATCTGACGACCGCCAGCGCGGGCGGACGGGTAGTAACCCCGTCGGGCATGGTGCTGGATGGGTCGAAGGACAAGATCAGCGCTCCGCCTGCTCCGGATGCCGACAACGGCAACGAGGTCGATCCGGCGACCGTGGATCATCTCGAGTTCTACCTGCTGAACTACTTCAAGCCAGGGCACGGCGAGCCGAGCGCATTCGCCGACCACGGGCGGAGGGTGTTCCAGCGGATCGGCTGCGCGTCCTGCCATGTCACGGACATGGTCATCAACCGTGACCGCCGCGTGGCCGACCTGGAGACCGTTTACGACCCGGTCAAGGGCATCTTCAACAGCTTATTTGCGACCGCGACGCCGCTTTATCAGGAAGTGGACGACGGCAGCGGCTTGCCGCACCTCAAGCTGCCCTTGGGGAATCCGTTTGTGGTCAGGGACATTTTCACCGACTTCAAGCGGCATGATGTGGGAGTGAACTTCTACGAGCGCAACTGGGATGGAACGCTGCAGACGCAGTTCCTGACGCGCCCGCTATGGGGCGTCGGCTCGACCGGGCCTTACGGACACGATGGACGCAGCATCACGTTGAACGACGTGATCCTGCGCCATGGTGGAGAATCGCAGGTGTCGCGCGATAAGTACGCCCGGTTGGGGAGCGCTGAGAAGGTCGCAGTGCAGACGTTCCTCAATTCGCTGGTACTGTTTCCGCCGGACGATACCGCGTCGACGCTGGACCCGGGCGATCCCACGAAAAACAACTTTCCACAATTCGGCCATGGCAGCATCAAGTTGACGGTGCTGTTTAACGATCCGACCGATCCGGAGTAAGGTTCCGGGGCGGCCGGCAGAACGAGAGAAGAAGGCAGATATCTGCAAGTTTCTTGGTACGCCGGAGCAGGGCTGGGGAGCCTTGCTTCGGCCTCTTTTTTGGCTCCGCGGTGTGGTGCTGACCCGGCCGTCGAAGACCTGGTTTCTTGTTTACGGTTGCTGAGTTTACTCGTCTTCTTCCTGGGCGCCGGCGTGCACCAGCTCTTCCAGTTCTTTTGCCAGACTGCCGCGGGTTTCCTCCGGTAACTCGAGGAAGCGGAAGGGTTGGAGACAGCCTTTGGTGGCCCACATGGGAAAGAGCATTTGGGCCCGCGCCCGGATACTGGTCGAGCCGATGTGGAACACGACGGTGACCTTGATGGCTTCGTCGAGCGGGTGCTCCAGCGAGAGCAGGCCGCCGTTCGCCGAGAGCTGACTCATGCGGGCGCGCACCTGCCGCCCATTTTCCAGCAATGCGAGGGCAAGCACCGACCCGCCGAGTTTGACCCGCGAACTCCGTTTCCGGGTTTGCGCACTGGACGTTCGGGACATATCCTCTGCCACTATCGCACGGCTGGCCGGGGCTACGGGAGATTACCAAAGGCCTTCGACTTTGAAGCAGCCTTTCGGCTCTTGGCTTTCGGCCTTTAGCCACGACTCTCTGGTAACTAAGCCGAGAGCCGAAACCCCAGTTTGGTTTCTCCCCGTCCCCCATGCGACAATGCTCCGCCGTTACGGAGGGTAACGAATGAAGAATCGGATGGCTGTGCTCGGTTTGGTGCTTTGCCTGGCGATTGCCGGGACTGCGCAGAAGGCCTCAAAATCAGGCGCCGCTGGAGCTGTGGACAAGACGTATCTGCAGAAGATCTGGGACGGCTGGGCCACGCTCGACGCGGCCGGGCAGAAGCAGTTTTACGCGCAGGGACCGCATGTGTTTTTTGACATCGCGCCGCTTAAGTACGGGAGCTGGGACGAGTATCAGACCGGCGTAGCCGGGGTACTCAGCGACTTCAAAGCGGCAAAATGTCGAGTGAATGACGACGCGCAGATTCACAAGAGTGGCGATGCTTACTGGGTAACGGCGACGGTAGCCTTCGAAATGACCCACAAGTCCGGCAAGATCGATATGGGACAGTTCCGCTGGACCGCCGTGTTCGAGAAGCAGGATGGAAAGTGGCTGATCGTGCACGAGCACGTTTCGCAGCCGATGAACTAATCTAAATTCTTCAGCCTGCCAGGCCGGAGCCATCGTCGTGAGTGGGCGATTCTGCTCCGGCCCGGCAACTGTTCCAACGGCTTATGGCGTAACCGTGAATTGTGTCTTGCTGCTCGCTTTGCCCCCAGGGGTCGTGATCGAGATCTTGCTGTTTACAGCCCCCGCCGGCACGGTGGCCGTGACTTTCGTATCGGAATTCACCGCGAACGTTGCGCTCTTGCTGCCGAAGGTCACCTTGGTGGCCTGAATCAGCCCTTTTCCGGTGATGACAACCTGCGTTCCGACCGGGCCGCTGGTGGGGCTGAAGCTGGTGATAGCCGGCGTTACGAAGAACTTTCGGCTGCTGGTCAGAGTGCCACCAGGCGTGGTCACGGTAACGAAGCCGGACGAACCGTCAGGCACGGTGGCGGTCAGGTAGGTGTCGGAGACAACTTTGAAGTTGGCCGCCGAGCCCCCCAGCTTCACGTTGGTCGTGCCAGTAAAACCCTGACCCAGGACTTCGATGGTGCCGCCCACTTTTCCCCACACTGAGACGAGGGTGACAAACGGGCTCAGGTCCATGTCCAGGCTGTAGAACTCGCCGCCATTTACGCTTTGACCGCCCGATTCCGTCGCTCCGTAGAACTTGCCGTTAGTGTGCTGCACCATGCCCGTTTGTGGGAAGAAGCCATCTTTGCAGCCGGACACGGAACAGAAACTGTAGAGAGTCGAATACTGGCCAGCCGGAGTCACCCGGAAAAGCACTCCGGCATTCTGCTTGCCGCCGCCACCCGTGGTTCCGTAGACGTTGCCGTCGGTCCCCAGCGCCAGACCGCCCAACGGCTGGATGCCGTCGTTGATGTCCAGAGTGCGGTCGAAGTTGTGCAGGACGCTGAAGCCGGATCCACTGGGGGAGATTTTGAAGACGGTACCCCAGTTCTTGGTGCCGCCCCCGTAGGTCGTGCCGTAGATAACGCCGTCGTTGGCTTGAGCCAGACCGCCGATCGGGATGCTTCCGTCGTTGCCGGCAGTGCCGGTGAAACTGTGCAGCACCGTGACTTTGCCGGCTTTGGTCATCTTGAACACAACCCCGAGGTTATTGGTTCCGCCGAGGCGGGAGACGCCGTAGAAATTGGCGTCGAGGCCGAGGATCAGGCCGTAGGGTACGGCGCCGTCGGTGGCCTTGAACGGGTGGAGCGTCGTAAGCGCGCCTTTGGACGTGACTTTGAAGGCGGTGCCGTAGGTTCCTGTGTAAACTCCCTCCGTGGTCGAGTACAGATTTCCGTCGGCGCCCAGAACCAGCGGCGCCTCCGGAACTCCTTCATCGTTGCCGCCGGTGAAGTCCCACAAGTTGGTGTACTGCCCGCTGTCACTTAACTTGAACACCGTGCCGGCGATGTGGGCGCCTCCGGAGCTGGTGGTCCCGTAAAAGAACCCGTCTGTGCCCAGGGTTAAGCCGCTCCAGGGAGCGGTGGCCGCAGGGTAGGCGCTGAAGTCGTAGAGTTTCGTCAGGTTGCCGCCGGTCGTGATGGCATAGGCGGCTCCTCCATTGTGTGTTCCGCCGAAAGCCGTGGTGCTGTATAAACGGCCGTCCCGGCCCTGCGAAATCGAGCTGAAAGGGCTGGGGTTGAGCGGGTCGCCGGTGTTCGTGCCGTAGTTGTAGAGCGGCGTGTAGACCTGAGCCTGCGCAGCGACCGCGACAAACATAAACACGATGGCCAGTTCCTTGGCGAACCCAAGACCCAACGTACGTGAGAACAACTTCATCGAATCCTCCTTCACTAATAAGCCCCACTACATTACATTGCGAAATTCCTGCCGAAAAACCGTCATGGAGAAAACGGAAACTTATCCGCGGCAGGCTTGGGCTGGGTCAGTATGCTTTCCAGAAGAAATAGATTGTCATCCCGGTCCCCACCGCGATGACGAAGGCACGAATCCACGCCTGCGGTAGCTTCTGGGCGTAGTGGGCGCCAAAGTAGCCGCCGATGATTGCGCCCGCGATCATGATTACGCCCGGCTTCCAGGCGACGGCGCCGGCCACGATAAACGTGATCACCGCCATGGCGTTGATGATGCCGGCCAGCACGACCTTCAACGCGTTCATGGCGTGAATGTCGGTCATGCCGAGTGCCGCCAGCATGGCGAGGTTCATGATCCCCACGCCGCCGCCGAAATAGCCGCCATAAACGGCGACCACCAGCTCAAACAGCGCAGCCACGGTGATGGCGGTGCGGGAGGCATCGTGCGCCATGCGGTTCGTTCCGCGCGTCAGGCGGCCGCTGAAAATAAACAGAAGTGTGGCGCCCAACATCAGCCACGGCAGGACGCGCAGGAAGGTGTGAGCGGGCGTCCTCAGGAGCAGGAAGGCGCCGGCGAATCCCCCGATCACGCTGGTCACGGCAAGCGGAATCATCACCCGCCGCGAGATGTCGAGATGCTTGCGGTACGCGCCCGAACTCGCGGTTACCCCCACCCAGAGGGCGGTGGCGTTGGTTGCGTTGGCGGAAATTGGCGCGACACCGCTGAACAGTAGGGCCGGGAAGGCGATGAAGCTGCCGCCGCCGGCGACTGCGTTGAGCGCGCCGCCCAGCACGCCGGCGAAAAAGAGAAAGAAAATGGTGTGCAGGTCCAAATAGAAGATGTAACACACCCGGCGCGAAGTTTGGAGGCTTGGATAACGTTCTGCCGCGGCTGTCGTCTGACCTGAGGACAGGGGGCGGCGAATGCGACAGGTCACCAGCGGGGTTGTGTTCAGTGTGTTGTGTCTTGGGAGTTGGGTTTGTGGACAGCAGAATGCCAGCACGCCTTCGCTGAATCCATGCGCGGTGAGTGAGCAGCGCCAGTTTGATTTCTGGGTAGGCGAATGGGACCTGACCTGGCCGGGCAACAACCCCGGGGAGGTGCAGCACGGCACGAACAGCATCAGGCGAGAGCTGGATAATTGTGTGGTGGAGGAGAATTTTTCGGGCGGCAGCGATATGCACCTGCGTGGGAAGAGCGTGTCCTTGTTCGACACGCGCGCCGCCAAGTGGAAACAGACCTGGGTCGACAACGAGGGCGGCTATCTAGATTTTGTCGGCGAGTTCAAAGACGGCCAGATGATCCTGGCGCGCGAAGTCACCCGGCCGGACGGCACGCGGGCCATTCAGCGAATGGTGTTCAAGAATATTGGCGCCGACGAATTCGATTGGAGCTGGGAGTCTTCGAAAGACGCCGGAAAGACCTGGCAGGTGCAGTGGCCGATCCACTACAAGAGGCGCAAGTAGCCTTTAATCAATCAGTTGCCAAAGCGATTCGAGCGTGACATAGGTCACATCCTGAGTGTGACAAGCCCTCTACTCTTGAGCTTGTAAGGGTGGCCTGATGGCAACGCAAGTTCATAGCGAAATCATTCCAGATACTCCTTCTGAAGTTGTTGACGCGCCGTTGCAGCGGCCGGCAAAGCTTGCACCGAAACCAAGAAAGAAGCTCGTCCGCCGCACTGATCGCGACTACTCACAGATCGTGCGGCGCAGCTTTCAGGGCGCATTCCTGCTGCTTAACGTCTGGATCGGAAGCATTTTCTATTCCTGGGTACGGCAATTCGAACTAGGCGGCGCGACAGGTTCAGTGGCGCGGCCTGCGGGAGTGGAGGGCTGGCTGCCGATCGCCGCTCTGATGAACCTGAAGTACTTTGCACTCACCCACCACGTGCCGTCGCTGCATCCGGCGGGCATGTTCCTGCTGCTCTCGTTTCTGGCGATG
>Ga0302286_10001273_pt1 | contig 19023 bp, 17 predicted proteins | sample III_Fen_E2_3_FD_198765 | JGI IMG/M metagenome (GOLD analysis project Ga0302286, IMG submission 198765) | Peat permafrost microbial communities from Stordalen Mire near Abisko, Sweden - III_Fen_E2_3 | ecosystem: Environmental > Terrestrial > Soil > Wetlands > Permafrost | place: Sweden: Abisko...
GACAGGCAATCAGCACCGAAATTCCGGCAAATGCTACATTCCCGGCAAACAATATTGCCATTAATGCACCTATATTTCCCTGAATGACAATACCAAAGAACAGCCACGAGAAAAAGAAGAGCACACCTGCTTCTATCAGATTCATCAGGAACCGCACCAACATCATGGCAATCAGGAAGTTCGACTTTTTCATCGGAGTTGCCACCATGCGGCGCAATAGTTTCTGCGAACGACGTTCGATAATGGCATAACTGATACCCCACATTAATGCGTTGAGAATGCCAAGCGTAATCAGGCCGGGAATCAGAAAATCGATATAGCGCGCACCTTTCAATGTCAGCGGTTCAATACGTCCCTGCTCTGCCGAAGCCACCTTGGTAGGGTGTTTCATCAGGTAAGAAAGCTTCATATAAATAAGCTGTGCTTGCGAATTATGAGGATCGAAACGATAACACACCTTGCCCATCGAATCGGTAATAATGACATCGGCTTCGCCCCGTTTGAGTGCCACAATAGCCTCTTTCATGGTGCTTTTTGTGAAGTTAAGCTCGGTGTTGCCCAGCGTATTATCAGCTACCGTCCATGTGTACATGGTTTTGTTGTGATGTTGCGACTGCTTGCCATAGATATGGAGCAATGAATCAAGCGCGGTAGCCTGTTTCTCCACCACCGCAATATGAAACTTCGAGGCGGAAGTTTGTGTAAATGCAAGCCCCAAACCGATAGAAATAAGCACTGGAAAGACCATGCCCCAAAAGAGCACGGAAGGCTCACGCACCGTTTCGAGAAACTGTGTAAGTGTGAGCTGATATAATTGGTTCTTTTTAATTGATTTCATAGTTATTGGTATGGACAGGTCGAAACTTGTCCTAAATTTTAGTAGTAAATAATATTAATGGTGCGCTTCTTCATTCAGTTTTTTCCCGGTCAGGTTAATGAACAATTCATCAAGATTATGGGAGTTTTCATCGAGCAAATCTTCGAGCTTGCCTTCGCGCAATATTTTACCTTCATCGAGAATGATGATATGATCGCACAGCGATTCGGCCTCCTCCATGTAGTGGGTGGTAAGAATTAGCGTGGTATTTCCCTGGTCTTTAAGCCCTTTGAGGATGTTCCACAAATCGAGCCGTGAGTTAGGGTCGAGACCCGTAGTGGGCTCGTCGAGGAAAAGAATTTCAGGATGGTTGAGCAGGGCTACCGCCAAAGCCAGTCGTTGCCGCTGCCCACCCGAAAGCGAGCCTGCCATCGACTTCTGTTTTGAACCGAGTTCGGTAAGTGCAATCACTTCATCCACACGCTCGTTGCCCAATCCAAAAAAACTGGCGAAGAGTCGCAAGGTTTCGCGTATGGTGAGTTTTTCGGTGAACCGTGTTTCCTGAAGCGAGAGTCCGATTACTTTTCGTAACTCTTTCTCGTGTTTTCGCCAGTTCATTCCCTGAAGTAGAATTTCGCCCCCGTCGGGCTTTTTCAGCCCTTCCATCATCTCTACCAGAGTGGTTTTGCCCGCACCGTTTGGTCCGAGCAGTGCCACAAATTCTCCTTTATTGATGGTGAGCGATACACCCCGTACCGCCTGCACATCCTTGAAAGATTTTATAACGTTTTTGACTTCTATTTGATACATGTTCTAATACAATTTCTAGATTTATAATTTCAAAATTTCAGTAATTGACATACTCTCAATTTTGAACTGATTACTGATTTTACTATTCAATTTTTACAAATTGCCCTTTGTTGGCTTGACATACGGGACATTCATAGTCGTCTCCATCCAGTTCGGCAAAGGGAATTTCATTCTCCGCATCGTCATAGACGTATCCGCACACTAAACAGCGGTGTTTTTCGGATGTCGGAGCAGTTTCTTTTTTTGATTCATCCACATAAGTGGGCGCGTTTTGAGGCGAAACCCCCTTTTTCACCTTGCGGTAATAATCGTAGGTAATAGGATCACTATCATTTAGCAAAGTGGCATCGGTCACTTCGCAAATATAGACAAAGTGCGTACCTGAGTCAATGGTCTGATTCACTTTACATTCAAGCGTGGCAATAGCATCGGTGAGAAGCACCGGCACATCCTGGATACCGTATCGCACTTCAAAATCCTTTAGTTTGTCAATATCGCGTCCGCTTTGATAACCAAAGGTTCCAATCACAGTCGGTGATACCGTTTGAGGCAATATCGACACCGACAACACCCCCGTTTGGGCAATCAGTTCGGCAGTAAAGTTGTTTTTGTTACAGCACACCGCTATTTGCATCGGATAGGAAGTAACCTGCATCACAGTATTCCCCACAAACCCGTTGCCCTTCACTTTATTACCCGAACAGACTACATACAAACCGTATGAAATTTTGAAAAGTGCCTCATAGTTAATCATAATTGACTGGTTTTAATCCATTAATGCCATTCAATACTATTTTCGCAAAGATAGCACAAAGATAGTGAAAGAAAAACGGTGATTTATATGCTACACACCGGCAATTTTGTATTAAAAATCAATTTGATAATAATAATTGTCTATATTTGTGCTCAGAGAATGAAGGAACTTAAAATGTCGGTTTGGGCTAATTTTCTTAATTTTCAATCGTTATGCTTCGCACAATCTTCTTAATCAGTTCACTATGTCTGTATGCGCTTTGCGTGGCACAGAGTAGCAAAACACCTGCTTCAGCTAATACAAAGCAACTGCAGTTTGACCCCTCTTCGTTTAAAGGTTCAGATAGTTTATTAAGTATCCCGCCCAAAGAAAAACCGGTGGCGAAGAAAGAATCAATTTACATAACCAATGAGAAATATTTTGAGATGTTTTCTCCTCCTGAAGAAATGCCTGATTTTGGCACAGAACCAATGGAAAACTGGATTGAACGGACAATGGCGTATCCCGAAAAAGCTTTACACGAAGGGATTGAAGGCAGAGTAATTGCCCAATGTTGGGTAGAAAAAGACGGCTCCGTGTCGCACACACAAATTGTCAGAGGTGTGGAGGCATCTTTGGATAGCGAGGCTTGGAGAGTAGTCAGTTTAATGAAATTTGCACACCCGGCTATGCAACGCAAACAACCTGTCAGAGTATCCTATACAATTCCCGTGAATTTCAAGCTCCCCGTTTCTTTTTATGATACATTGCCAAAGCGTGATAACATAATGTTTTCGTGCCCTGAACCAATTCCTGCGGGATTTGATACGATAGATAATTTTCTATCTAAAAATATTCATTACCCTCAAAGTGCAATTAAAAAATCTGTGGAAGGCAGAGTTATTATTTCATTTTGGATTAATAAAAAAGGGGGGACTTTTGGGCATAAAATATTGAAAAGCATCCACTATGACTTAGACCAAGAAGCGTTACGAGTCTGTCGATTAATCAAATTTAAAGAGCCCGCCTATAATTCAAAGGGGAAAGCTGTATATTCCTATATCACGTTACCTTTTAACTTCAAACTTGATCGTGAGAAAGTAAAAAAGAAGGCCGGTAAAATAAAAAAAATCGGGAAAGATACTAATGAATAGTCGTGTAAATTTAGCTAATACTTGTACTATTCACTCTGTAGCAACACCCACATTCATTGACTCTTAGAAAGTATTTTTTCGTTTTCAGTACGGCATCTTCCTAAAGAGCATTATCCCACCACCGTTGCCACCACCCAGCGTGCTCCCCCATGGTTGCGAAACTCACACAGGTAAATTCCTTGCCAGGTACCCATATTCAATCGTCCACTGGTGATGGGAATAGTGAGGCTCACTCCAGCTAATGTCGCTTTGGCATGAGCCGGCATATCGTCATTGCCTTCTAAAGTATGTTCGTAGTAGGGCTCGCGTTCACGTACAAGACGATCGAAAATTCGCCCCATATCCACCTGCACATCGGGGTCGGCATTTTCGTTGATGGTAAGCGCTGCCGAAGTGTGTTGCAAAAAGAGGTGCAACAGTCCGGTCTGAGGCAATGCCGGCAAATTGCGGACAATCTCGTCCGTCACTAAATGAAAGCCCCTTGACCGGGGACGCAGTGAAAACTCGGTTTGAGAAACCATATTTAGCTTATTGTATTGAAAAAACGAGTTATTATGACAGTCCTGCTCTATTTAAACCACTTCTTTACCGGCACATCATATCCGGTGCCTTGCATGTAGTTATAGGTTGCCAGATTCAGCCCTTTGCCGTAATAGTCCAATTCAATTTCGTGAGGAGTAGTAAACGGTATTTCGTTGTTGGCAAAGCTTCCGGCAGGAATTTTTACGTGTACAGCGCCCACACTTTCCGGATGTTGTCCCGACGGACTGTGAATGGTCATGGCATAGCGATGCCAAAAAGCCGATTGCAGCCAACCGTTGGCAAACAAATCGCGCACCACTTCCAGCGAGTCGATGGTTTCCTGAGCCGTTTCGGTGGGAAAACCGTACATCAGATAGGCGTGAGTCATAATGCCGACTTCGGTAAAATTCTTCATGCTTTCGCGAGCAGTTTCAATGGTAATTCCCTTATTGATAAGTTTCAGAATGCCGGGTGACGCCACTTCCAATCCGCCCGAAATGGCAATGCAACCCGACTTAGCCATTAGGTAACACAGCTCCGGTGTAAACGATTTTTCGAATCGTACATTGGTCCAGTAGCTTACCGTCAGTTTGCGGCGGATAATCTCTTCGCTCAATTTTCGGAGTAAAGCCGGAGGAGCAGCTTCGTCCACAAAATGAAATCCCGACTGTCCGGTTTGTTGCATCAGCGCCTCCATTCGGTCCACAATCATTTCTACGGGAGCCGTTTCATAACGCTGAATATAATCGAGCGCACCATCGCAAAAGGCGCATTTCCCCCAGTAACAACCGTGTGCCAGCATCATTTTGTTCCAGCGTCCGTTGCTCCACAACGCGTGCATGGGGTTGGTAAGTTCTATCAGGTGAATGTAATGATTGTGTAAGAGTCCTTCGTAATCGGGCGTTCCGCTTTCGGCAAACGGAATATTCTCTTTGCTGTCGAAATTTACCCGTACTATTTCTCCCTTTTCGTTACGGTAGAGTGTCCGAATCATTTCACCGCCTTGTATAAGTCGAAGCAATGGCAATTCTCCGTCATCGAAAGTAAGAAAATCGATATAATCAAACAGAGTCGGGTCGGTGATACTGCGCAATTCGGTATTGACGTAGCCGCCGCCCATGCCTGTTTTTATGGACGGATACTCCTGGCGAAGCCATTGCGCACAACGCAAAGCGCTGAAAAGGTTTCCGGGAAAAGGGACACTAAAGCCCACCATATCGGGTTTGCATTGGCGGATGCGTTCAGCAAATATAGCCAGCATAAGGCTGTCAATCAACGAGGGAGCCTTTTGCAACTCCTTTTGCAATGGATCAAACTGTGGCAAGCGCAGACAGAGCGACTCGGCATAGCGAATCAGTTCAAAATGCGGGTCGATGGTTTGTTGTATAAAATCGCAAATATCGCGTAGAAACAAGGTGCATAAGTGAGTGGCACGGTCGTGGTTGCCAATCAGCCCAAAACCCCATTCGAGGTCATCCTCCGAAGGGAGCCGTTTGCCGGACGGCCAAAAATCGCGATTGCTGAATCGCACCGCCAAGCTGCTATCGCACCCGCTCAAAAACCGCATCACGGGGTCAATGGTATTGCTGTAGAAATCGGCTTGCGAAAGGAATCTTTTTGCCTGTTTGGAAAGTGTGGGGAGCGAGGCCGCTACCTCAAACAGCTCTTGAAGCTTTTCCCGCGTGAAAAGTCGCGTTATCAGCTCAATACTCAAATCCATCTGCTCAGCCTCCACACCTTGCTTGCGAAGAAATCCTTGCAACTGGCAGGTAGCCGGATAAGGGGTATTGAGTTGCGTAAGCGGCGGAGTAACAAGCAGAATCTTCATGCGGAATATTTTTCTGCAAACTTACAGATTTATTTTCGGAAAATGGCCAATGCCTTGGCTTCGGGGACAAGCGACTTCCCTGTCGCTTGAAAAGGTTACGGGACAAGCGACTTCCAGTCGCTTGTCCCGTAAATCTTAAGACGCGATAAATCGCATCTCTACCCTATCCACAACAACTCCGGCTGAACTTCGATAGCAAAATTCAGCCGGAGGTTCAGGTTTATCAGCTAGGCATTTCCAATACAAAAAGATGCTTTTAACTATGATTCAGATAGTTGGCAGAGTTGAACAAACTGATGGCAATATCTATATGCAAAGGAGGGGATCAAGCAGTTTCTTTCAATCTACTGCATTAGATCCGGTTATATTAAAGTCTTACTCACCCGCAATGTCATTCTTTTTCTCCTCTTTGTTTTTTTTTCCTGTAATAAATTTCCAAATTCCTGTGCCCGCAGCTATAAGGGCTATAATAATAATTTTGGCAAATTTGGCTATCATCACAAAAAATCCTGTCTTTGCCAATATGGTGCCAGCTACTAAACCTCCAATTGTCCATTCTGCCACTTTATCCACACCTGGTTTGAAATCAGCGTAAGTACTACCTTTACCAAACTTTATACTCGCCAGTACCTGATCTATACTTTGACTTACATCTTTCAGTTCGTGCATAGTAGCCACAGCATTTAAAACAAAAACGCCATCTTTGCCCAGTATACGCAAATTATAATTCAGTGTAGTCACGCTATCCTTACCGAATCTAAGCTCTTTAGCCCAGTACAATACCTTTTTGTCTTTATCGTAATGCGGGGTTGCTGCCCATCCTAACAGTGCTATTGTTGGGTATCCCTGTTTGGTTCTCAATTCATTACTATCCTGCGCATCTTTCTGCATGGATGTCAATAACTCCTTGTAATCAATATCAGCTGCATCATCATCCTTCACATATCCCATATTTTCGAAGCTTATGGTATAAGCCCAGCCATTGGCCTCCAGAACGCCTTGGTTTGCTGGAACCAACATACCTAATATCGTGCTGTCGGAAGGATTACCCCACAACTCATGCAAAACAAAATTGCTTTGTTTTGCATCTAAGTATTTGAATCCAGCGGGCACAGACAGTGTCGCATTGCACGAGCGAAATGTAATGTTTCCGGTTTGATAATGAAGTGATTGTTCAATTTTAGCTGCTTTAATTTTACTGCTGTCGGTTTGCGCAGATACACCAGGGAGAATTACTAACAGAAAAAATGCAACAAATCCATAAATTTTTGCTCTCATAATCAAGATATTAGTTAAAGGGGTTATATTAAGTAAGGGTTATAAATTCTGAACTTAATTGTACTCATTTTGTGCTTACGCTTTGAGTATCTTTATTTTAAAAAGCTGCAATATATCCTTGTGGTTATAATAATACAGATATTATAACTGTCTCATAAACAGATATAAAGCGAGTAACACAAGTATCTTTTGAAACCATATTTCACCCTGCAAATTTACATTTAATTTTGATAAAACTTTACGAAACAAATTTTTATTTCCGTCTTGTTGAAAAAAATACTCTACTACACAAAAAGACAGCGCTGCAAGCATATTGCTTACAGCGCTGTCAGTATAAGTTGAAAAGAGCAGATTAGTTTCTGCGTCCACCCATATAAATCATGATGTAGTAGAACAGTGTGGCCATTGAGCCGAGCGCAGCTACAATATAGGTATAGGCGGCTGTTTTCAGCGCATCCTTGGCCGGTTCGTAAGTGGTGGCATTGGTAATGCCCGAACGGCTCAACCATGCCAGCGCACGGGCACTTGCATTAATCTCCACCGGCAATGTAATAACACTAAACAATGTGGTGACTGCAAAGAGCACAATACCTGCAAGTAACAATTGCGGAAATGAACGCACCATCAATATACCTGCCAGCAAAATCCATTGCACCCAGTTGGAAGCAAAGCTCATCGCAGGCACCAGTGCCGAACGCAACTTAAGTGGAGCATACAGAGTAGCATGTTGCACAGCGTGTCCACACTCGTGAGCCGCTACAGCAGCCGCAGCCACACTGTTGCTCATATACACGGCTTCGCTCAGGTTTACCGTTTTATCGGCAGGATTGTAGTGGTCGGTAAGAGTGCCTTCTACAGAAGTAATCTTCACGTCGTATATGCCATTGTCATGCAGCATCTTTTCAGCCACATCGCGTCCCGTCATACCGTTTGGAATTGGAATGAGGGAATATTTTTTGAATTTCGATTGCAAACTCCGTTGTATCAACCAACTGATAAGCGCAAAGACACCAAAAATCAGATAAATCATAGTTTTAAAATTAGAAATTACATTGCAATAGTAGCAAATTGTTTGCCAACTGAAATTTTGTCAGTCTCCCTGAGTGAACAATGATTGTGTTAAATCAGTTCTTTTCGTCTCAGTAAAATTTCCATATCCTTTTGCACCTTTATTGCTTCATTGCGGGCACATTTTGCAAAAGAAATGTCCGATTCGGCATAAAGTATCTGACGCGAAGAGTTGACAAGGAGTCCACACTGACTGTTCATGCCATATTTGCACACCTCGTAGAGGTCGCCACCTTGCGCTCCCACACCCGGAACCAACAAGAAATGATTGGGCACAAATTTACGGACATCGGCAAACATATTGCCCTGAGTAGCACCCACCACAAACATAAGATTTTCTGTTGTGCCCCACTGCTGCGCTTTTGCAAGTACATTTTCAAACAATCGCAAACCTGTTTCGTCGGTGGCAAACTGGAAATCCTGAGATCCCCTATTGGACGTCAAGGCCAACAAAATCACCCATTTGCCGGGATAAGTAAGAAAAGGTTTCACCGAATCCTCCCCCATATAAGGTGCCACAGTCACCGAATCGAAATTGAATTGAGAAAAGAAAGCACGGGCATACATCTCTGAAGTATTGCCTATATCGCCCCGTTTTGCATCGGCAATCAGGAACTGATCCGGATAGTTTTGCCGAATATATTTCACCGTCTTATCTAAAGCCAGCCAGCCCTTTATACCAAGACTTTCGTAAAAAGCCAGATTCGGTTTATAAGCCACACACAGGTCGGCAGTAGCATCAATAATCGCTTTATTAAAGTCAAAAATAGGATCTTCGTTCGTCAATAAATGCGATGGAATTTTTTTAGGATCGGTATCCAACCCCACACATAGAAAAGATTTTTTACGTTGAATATTGGCAGAAAGTTCTTGAGAGGTCATAATTGCTTTAAGTTGGATGAGAAGTTATCTATTCAGGCTGCAAAGATACGTATTTGTCTGTTTACAACCGAGAGCGAAACCGACTTTTTGATAGGTTCAGCTTCATTTTTTATTCGTTGTCATATAAAACTCGTCACGCCTTTCGGAAATCGTTCTCATTGCAAGGCGGAATAATTTTGACTACTTTTGCAGTCCAATTCTCAACACATGACAATACTGTACGAAGACAACCACGTAATTGCAGTCAACAAAACCTGTTCGGAGATTGTGCAGGGCGACAAAACCGGCGATACTCCCCTTTCGGAAACTGTAAAGCGATATATTAAAGAGCATTACAACAAACCCGGAAATGTGTTTGTGGGGGTTACTCATCGGCTCGACCGACCTGTAAGCGGGGTTACTTTGTTTGCCAAAACAAGCAAAGCCTTAGCCCGACTCAACGAGATGTTCAAAAATCACGAGGTGAAGAAAAGTTACTGGGCTATTGTGAAACAAGCCCCGAAGGAACAAGAGGCTACTCTCACTAACTTTTTGGTACGCAACGAGAAGCAAAACAAAACATACGTCTATAGCACCGAGCGACACGATAGTAAAAAAGCAATTCTTCACTACAAAGTGATTGCCTCTTCGGACAATTATTTTTTATTAGAAATTGATTTGCAAACCGGGCGTCACCACCAGATACGCTGCCAGTTGGCACAGATAGGCTGCCCAATTAAAGGCGATTTGAAATACGGGTTTGCACGTTCTAACCCCGACGGCAGTATTTCGTTGCATGCCCGCAGTTTGTCGTTTGTCCATCCTGTCTCCAAAGAAGAAATCAGCATCATTGCTCCGGTGCCTGACGATACCCTGTGGAAAATGTTTGAGAAGAGTCAACAATAAGGAAAATGGGGTAATGTGTTAATTGGTTAATGGGGTAATGAATCTGAATCGGGAATAAAATTTAGAGCAGTTTATTCACATTTTAAAGCTTCTAATGCCTCCCAATAGGCAAATTGTCGTATTGACCCACTACCAAATTAATTCAGATTTGGATTTTGCGGAAAGTCAGCCCATCGTTTATATTTGCCTCCCATAGCTTTCATTGAGCGACCCCACAGTGTTTCGGTTCCCGATAGCAGGAGAGCCTCATCCTGCGAAGCCATCTTAGATACCAGCCACGATTGATGTTTAATCTCTTCCTCTAATTGTTTGTTGTCCCAACCTGCATACCCTAAAAAGAAACGTACTTTTCCCTCCAGTCCGAGACCGGCATTGACAACATCGAGTAAATACAAAAAATCGCCGCCAAGAAACAGGTCTTTTGTAATGGATAAACTTTGTGGAATTTCCGCAATGTTGTGCAGATAAAAAAGCGATTTCGACCCGACCGGACCACCACAATATACAGGGATATTCTCCTCTATTGTAATCCCTTCCACTATTTCGTGAAGAAACAGTTTAAGCGGCTTGTTAAGCACCAATCCCATACTCCCTTTTTCCGAATGTTGGCTAAGTAACACCACCGAGCGACCAAAGTAAGGTTCGTTCATAAACGGTTGAGCAATCAACAAGCGCCCTGCGGCAGGTTGAAAACCGGAGTCGATATTTAAGAAAGAGGAGTCGAGAAACATATTTTCACCAATTAATATAGCAAAAATAGTGTGCTTTCAGCGATTTGATTCCTTTTAGGCCTGTTTTTTCTTGCGAACTGTCTTTTTAGGCTCTTTCACCTCGCTGTTCACAATTTCCAAGCAAGCTTCATACGACAATTCTGCAGGTTCCGTTTTGGCTGGAATCTTGTAGTTTTTCTTTTTGTAGGAAATGTATGGCCCGTAACGCCCGTTAAGCAGCTTCATTTCGGCATCCTGTTCAAACACCTTGATTTGGCGGTTTTTATCGGCTTCGCGTTTGGCAAGAATCAGTTCGATGGCTGTTTCGGAAGTGACTGTCATCGGGTCTTCGGTCTTGGGTAACGAGCAGAAAATACTATTGTGACGAATATATGCGCCAAAACGACCAATAGCAGCGGTCATCTCTTTGCCCTCAAATTCGCCCAGACTACGTGGCAATTTAAATAGCTCAAGTGCCTCTTCAATGGTGATTGTGTCAATCATCTGCCCTTTGTTGAGCGAAGCAAACTGAGGTTTTTCCTCATCTTCTTTTACTCCCACCTGCACCATCGGTCCAAAACGACCGATACGTACCGATATCTGACGGCCTGTTTTGGGGTCAGTGCCAAGGATTCGTTCACCATTGCGGCGTTCCGAATTGGTAATGGCATCTTCCACCGTAGGATGGAATTTTTTATAAAAGCTATCGAGTGCTTCCACCCAATCTAATTCGCCTTCGGCTATATCATCAAACTCTTTTTCGACGTTGGCAGTAAAATTATAATCAAGAATATCAGGGAAATAGTCGGTCAGAAAGTCATTCACCACCATTCCGATGTCGGTAGGAATAAGTTTCCCCTTATCGGCTCCGAATCGTTCGCTTTTAATCTCGTCCTTGATTTTTCCTTTAGAAAGAGTAAGGAGTACAAAATCGCGCAACTCACCGTCAAGATTCGATTTTTCTACATATTTGCGTTTCTGAATGGTAGATATGGTCGGAGCATAAGTAGATGGACGTCCAATACCCAACTCTTCGAGTTTGCGTACAAGCGCTGCTTCGTTGTAGCGCGGCGGACGTTGCGAGAAGCGTTCCTGCGCCACTACTTGCTTCATATCAAGCACTTGCTTAATGTTGAGCGGTGGCAACAACGGTTCGGCATCCTTTTCCGTCTCTTCGTCCGACGACTCCATATACACACGCAAAAAACCGTCGAACTTAATTACTTCGCCGGTTGCCAGAAATTTCTCCGGAGAGTTGTTCAAGCCAATAGTGACAGTAGTGCGTTCGAGTTGTGCATCGCTCATTTGCGAAGCAATGGTACGTTTCCAAATCAGGCTATAGAGGTTCTTTTCCTGTGCCGATCCTGAAATTTCGTGCTTATCCATGTAGGTGGGACGAATGGCCTCATGCGCCTCTTGTGCCCCCTTGCTTTTAGTCTGAAACTTACGAAACTGCCAATATTGCTCGCCCATTGTATCAAAAATCTCCTTCTTGGAAGTTCCCAAAGCCAAATCGGAAAGATTGACCGAATCAGTACGCATATAAGTGATTTGCCCGGCTTCATAGAGCCTTTGAGCAATCATCATAGTTTGCGATACCGAATAGCCCAACTTGCGGGCTGCTTCCTGTTGCAAAGTAGAAGTGGTAAATGGAGGTGCGGGCGACCGTTTGGAAGGTCGCGTCACGATATCGTCAATGGTGTAAAGGCTCTCTTTGCATTTTTCGAGAAATGCATACGCCTCTTCTTTTGTCTTAAAACGGTGTTGTAGTTCGGCTTTCAGCTCTACAGCTTTGCCTTCGGCATCTTTTACAAGGAAAATGGCAATGACACGGAACGAAGCTTCGGAGACAAAGGCCTGAACCTCGCGCTCGCGATCCACCACAAGGCGCACAGCCACCGATTGTACACGACCGGCTGAAAGCGATGATTTGACTTTGCGCCACAACACGGGCGAAAGCTCAAAACCTACAATCCGGTCGAGAATGCGGCGTGCCTGTTGGGCATTCACCAGGTCAATATCAATATCGCGGGGTTGCTCTATGGCTTGCAGAATAGCCGTCTTTGTAATTTCGTGAAAGGCAATACGGCGCGTATTTTCCTTTTTCAGTTTCAACGTTTCAAATAAATGCCATGCAATTGCTTCTCCTTCGCGATCCTCATCAGATGCCAACCAAATAATCTCCGCAGCATCGGCAGCCTTCTTCAAATCGCTGACTAACTTCTTTTTATCGGATGACACAGTATAAGAAGGAGTAAAGCCATTTGCCACATCTACCCCAAAGTCGTGTTCCTTTAAATCACGGATATGCCCAAAACTCGACATGACAGTGTAATCACTGCCCAGGAATTTTTCAATCGTTTTCGCCTTGGCCGGCGACTCAACAATCACCAAGTTTTTTGACATACCATATAATTTTTGAAAGGATAAGTAAGCCTGAATAAAAAACAAACAATATTGATTTGTCTATTAATCAACCTTATAGCACAAAAGTGCAGAAATACACCTTCCTTGTGTTAATCGGGTGCAAAGTAACAAAATGTATTGCTTAACTGCCAAATTTTCAGCATTATTTTTTCATAAAGATGCATTCTATCTGTATTTTCATTGTAAATTTGCATTTTCGAAAACCATACCCCATTGACTTAAAGCCAATTATGAAAAATGATTTAAAAACAATTTTTGAAAGAAAAGGTTTGGTAATGAATAAATTGTCTGTTTTATAGTGGGGAAAACAAGATTTTATCCGAAAAACTTGGGCATAAAGAAAAAAATGTAACTTTGCATCATGATGAAGAAAAACGAATTTATCGGAGTGATACTCCTTTTCTCGCTTTTGCGGGTGATTTTAGTATCGGTCATGGGGCTAATGCCTCAGGATGCCTATTATTGTTATTATGGCGACCATCCGGCACTCTCTTACTTTGATCATCCGCCGATGATTGCGTATATGTTGAAACTTTTTGTGATGCTTTTGGGCAAATCGGTACTTACTCTGCATATTGCCGATTTTGTAGTCACTTCCTTTACGCTCTACTTTATTTATCTTTTCTTACACCATTTATTGCATGGTGAGGAGCTGAAAAGAGCTTTCCTGCTTATCGTGACAGCACCTTTTATTACCTTATTATGTATAAACAGCACGCCCGATGTGCCTTTGCTGTTCTTTTGGTCGCTGAGTTTACTGCTTATCTATCGTGCCGTTACCGGCAACCGCTGGTATTATTGGCTTGCGGGTGGCCTTGCAGCAGGATGTGCCTTCGACAGCAAATATACGGCACTTTTTCTTGTATTCGGTCTCTTCCTGTTTTTACTCTTCTCGCAGGAACATCGTTGGAAACTATTATCGTGGAAATTCCTGCTCTTTTTGGTGGTATTTGCCGTGGCCGTATTGCCTGTTGTGATTTGGAATATTCAGAACGAATTTATTTCGCTGAAGTATCAATCGACCCAACGGGCATCTAATATGACAGGGTTGAAAATAGACCCACGCTTCTTCTTCGGATACGTTGGATCTCAATTAATTCTTGCGCTTCCTCTATTTTTCTTAGTGCTTTTTCGGTCGGCGGTTGACATCATCAGACAGTATATGATGCGAATCCGTATTGAAGAAAAACAATTTTTTGCCGCGTCATTTGCATTGCCTTTTTTACTGTTTTTCACTGCCATCTCACTTACTTATTGGGTGAAAATCAACTGGATATTACCCGTGTATTTGTCAGGAGCCGTATTGGCAGTTACCTATTTCAAGACCAATAAATTTATTCGTTGGCAAACCGGTTTTTCTATTCTTATTCATCTTGTGGCCATTGTGGAACTTGCATGGATGCCGGCGCCGGTACATTCGGACGATACATGGTGGGGATGGGACAAATTGGCTACTCAGGTAAAAACCGTAAAATCGGCATATCCCGGTTATTTTGTCTTTTCGGACGACTCATACAAAACTTCGGCGGCTCTCAATTTCTACCTGCCCGAACATGTGTATGCCGGAAATCTGATTGAAAAACCGGCGTTTCAGTTTGCACTTGATGACAAAAATCTGCACCCGCTTACGGGCAAAAATGCCATTTATGTTACCTCGGAACTCAACAAAAAGAAACGAGCTGACGAGGGTAAAGTACAGGATATATTGCAACGTTATTTTACAACAGTACAACCTCTTGACAGTATTTTACTGAAAGACGGAAACGGAATTGTGCAACGTAAATTTGCCGTCTTTGAGTGCAAAGATTATCATCCGAAGCTAAAATAATAGAGTTGCTCCATTTCAAAACAGAGCGAATTTAAATGGAACTCCGCAAGTAAGTCCTTCAATTTTAATTAAAAACTTTGCGTCGTGAAACAATCCAAGACAAAAAGAAGGCTTAAAAAAATTGACCTTCACAAGTTTGTACCCCGCGTGGCAGGTGAAGGTACACCTCCAGGCACCGTCGAATATATTGGAAAGCCACGAGAAGAAATGGTCACCATCAACGTCATTGACTACGATGAAACTAACGTGAAAGAGATGTCGGTCTCTACCGTGGATGAGCTAAAACCATTTATAGAAAGCCCCAATGTGACATGGATACTGGTAACCGGTGTGCATGATACGGGTATTTTGAATCAAATTGGTAACCTGTTCAAAATTAATTCGCTCGAACTCGAAGCCATTGCCAACACCACCGAACGCCCCACAATGGAGGAACGTGAGGATTATATCTTTGTGGTTCTCAAAGCAATGCAACTCGATGCCGAAACAAGCGAAGTAACCATAGAGCAGGTAAGCATGGTGTTGGGTAAAAACTATGTAATTACGTTTCACGAAACAAAACCAATGCTGTTCGAATCATTGCGCAACAGGATTATTGCCAGCAAAGGCCGTATTCGCCGCTTTACTGCCGATTACCTGCTTTTTGCATTGTCAGACATACTTATTGACCAGTATTTCACCTTATTGGAAGATATTGGAGAAACAATAGAAACAACCGAAGAACAGTTGATTTTGTCTCCGGGACAGGCTAATCAGGAATTGATTTATAAGCTAAAACGGAGATTGGTGTATGTCAAAAAAACGATATGGCCCACACGCGAAGTGATGTCATCGCTTCAACGCTCCGACCACGTGCTTATACACGAAGGTACAAAAATGTACTTCCGCAATATTTACGACCACACGGTGCAGATTATCGAAACTCTCGAAAGTTTGCGCGATCTTACTTCGGGTATGATGGATCTCTACATGTCGGCAGTGAGCAACCGGATGAATGAGATAATGAAGGTGCTCACCATCTTCTCGGCGATTTTCATTCCTATCACCTTCCTTGCTGGAGTATATGGCATGAATTTCAAAATAATTCCCGAATTGAGATGGGATTATGGATATTATGCGTTTTGGGGAGTGACGGTAATAATTACGGTGATAATGCTCTTCTATTTCAAAAGAAAGAAGTGGTTTTGATACAAAAACGGGGCTTTATGCTCATCGGCCAAACAATAGTTGGCGTAAAAAAGAAGATTTACGCACCAGCCAAATAGTCAACCATGTGCATAAGCCTGTGGCAATAAATACCAGAATCATTTCAATACCCGATTTTTTCAATGTCGTTTCACCCAATAGGTCTGCAAAGAGGTAAATCCAGATAAAGTGAGACGCATAAATTGCCAGCGTATTCACCGAAAGCCACTGCACTATGACATTAGTGCGTTGAAACAAACGGCTCAGCTTGAAAAACAATACAAGTGCCGGAACCGGTGTCAGCCATCTGATAATCTGCGCATATACTGAATTTGCATCACAAGCAATCGGCAGTCCGAAAGTATTGACATCGCCGGTACGATTCCAGACAAATTCCAGTCCCACCCAGGCTATTATCAAAAATAAAATTATTGGAAGATTGATTTTCTTAATCAGATTTCGCTGCCGAAACAGGCAACCCAATAAAAAAAACGGATAATAGAACCTCAACAAGCCTACACCGTAATAGTTCGGAAAATCCCAAAACGGAGCTGCAACATAGAGCATTAGTAAAAACAAGAGCGAAAACAGATAAAAATATTTAGTTTTTTGCAGCAGATGATAAACCACATCTATGAGGAACAGTGCCCACAAAAACCAAAGACCACCTTTGCCCGGAAACTGAATTACGTCCCAATAATATGAGGGTAAAATAGCCCAGTTACCTTGCTGAAGATCGAGACGGCGGTAATAAAATGCGTAGAGCACCATCCAGACAAGAAACGGCACTATCAACAAGCGTACACGTTTCCACAGAAATCCATGATTGTAACCTGAATGTGCCAGATAACCGCTTATAAAGATAAATAGCGGCATGTGAAAAGAGTAGATAAAGCGGAAAAGCAGATTGGAATCAAAGTCGGTAACCAATGAATACTGAATGGAATGTCCAATCACCATCAACACAATAGCAAAAGCTCTTAACCAATCAATTCCGTAATCTCGCTCCATTCCTGCGTGTTTCTTTTGTTATGGTAAAATAATTACGCCGAACTAAAATTCCTCTGTTTCGGCTTGCAAATGGGACGCATCCTCCGGCTCAGCATGAATATAGACTTCGCTACGAGGTACAAGTGCCTGAATTTTAGACTCTATTCTGTCGCACACAAAGTGAACCTCTCTCAAACTTAATTCAGGATCAAAATGCACATTGAATTTAATAAAGGTATCCGCCCCTGCTGTGCGTGCTTTTAATCCATGATATTTAAGCACTTCAGGGAATTCTTTCAATACATCACGTACCACCTGAGTAGTGTTAAGCGGCGATTTATCAAGTAACACATCAATTGCCTTGCGGCCTAATTGATACGACACAAACAATACAATGACAGCCACCACTAATGCCGCTACTGAATCCGCATAGAAGAACACGGGCAATTGAGTCCACTCGTAAATTTTCACACAAATCAAACCTAAAAGCACTACAAACGAACTCCAGATATCGGTAGAAAAATGTAATGCATCGGCTTCCAGTGCCTGACTATGATGCTTTTTTGCCACAGCATACAATTTTCTGGAACGCCAATAATCAATCACAATAGAAGTAATAACCACAATGAAGCTGAATACGGTTTGAATGGTATTTAATTCCAGACCTTTGCCCGAAATTATTCGGTGAGTGGCTTCAGACACAATCCATAAGCAGGTAACCAGCAATAATATAGTTTCCATGAGAGCCGACAGGTTTTCCACTTTCCCATGGCCGTAATTATGATCTCTATCTGCAGGTTTGTCGGAAACTCTCACTGAAAAGAAAGTGATAACAGCTGCCACAAGGTCGAGACCCGAATGCAACGCTTCCGAGAGAATACCCAAACTGCCTGTCAGCGCACCGATAATCAGCTTGAAAAAAGTGATAAACGTAGCTGCAATTACTGAAATAAGCGCTACACGTTTTTTTTCTTGTATCATAATCAAAATATAACCTGCTCACACAGAAGAAAATATTAGTTTTTTTCAATTGTGTTTAAGTGCTGCAAAGATAATGAAAACTAATCAATAAAATCAAGAAATAGAGACTTGTCAATGTGGCTTTAGCCATCGCATCCACATGGCAACATTGTGACAAGTAGTCTTTAATATGGCAGATTTTAATCAAGCCTAAGCTGAATCTTTATGCCGATAAATAGAATGTTCTCGCTTATTTTTATTAGACACATTACAGTTTCTCATACAACATACGTGGAATCAACTTCAGAAACAGAGCCACATAGCGCCATCGTTTTGTAATATAAACTACTGATTTTTTCTTTTCGAGCGCTTTCACAATTTGTTTTGCCGCTTTTTCGACCGGAGCCGACCAAAACACCCCATCGCCGTGCGCCATCTCTGTATCAACAAATCCGGGGCGAATATCGGTTATAGTCATTCCCAATTTCTGATAATGAACTTTTTGACGCAACGCCTGCAAATAATTGATTTGATACGCTTTACCGGCATTGTAAGCCGGTGCAAATCTTCCACCGCGAAGTCCGGCCACCGAACTGATTGAAGCAAAATGACCATGTCCCTGCTTTTTGAAATAGTTGTAAGTCCAATCGGCAATACAGGTGAATCCCACCACATTTGTATCCACCGATATTTTCTCAATATCGTACTCCAACTCCTCGTTGCGCTTTCCTGCGCCCGAACTTAAAAGCAATAAATCAAGTCCGCCAAGTTCAGTAACGAGTGCTTCGAGGCACCTTACAGTGGAGGAGGTATCGGTTACATCAAACACTTTCACCACAAAATTATCAGGATACTGATACTGCAACTCGCGGAGCAGCTCTTCGCGCCTTCCGGTAATACCCACTATATATCCCGTTTCGGCAAACAACTGAGCCACACCTCGTCC